>OFLY01000973.1_pt1 | contig 20068 bp, 15 predicted proteins | sample 1541161 | NCBI WGS metagenome assembly OFLY01 (sample SAMN04209247, study PRJEB22552) | human gut metagenome | biome: gut; material: feces | host: Homo sapiens | place: USA: Oklahoma | reverse complement strand
GCATAACGATTATTGTCAATCCCATATACGGCATCCAGACTGCCCTGAGCATCTCCCTGGCGCAGACAATCCAGTGCCTTGTAAATAGCTTCCAGATTGCTTCCTGCTGCTTCCTGAGGAAACAGCACTTCGTCATGCCAGTTCAAACGCACAAAATAATCCTGTTCCTTTCTGAATATATAAAGCAGGCGGCGGTTAAACTCCCGGCAGCAGCGCTCTAATTTCCGCAGATCGTTCTCTGTTCCTTCCCCCTGTCCATTCTCCCTATCAGCTTCCAAAAGCTCACCATATCTGTGGTTCACAGCCTTTACTCTGTCGTACAAATCTTCTGCCAGTTTCCCTGCCCGGTTCAGCTTTTTTAAAAGTTCTTCCTCACCGGCTCCGGTTCTGCCGCACATATCCGGGTCTACACTGGCTTTTACTGCCTGAAACAATCGTCCAAAGTCCAGCGGAACCACTGCCGCCCGGTCAATGGCAAGTACCAGTCTGCCATAGAGCTCATGGTGGAAACGGAATACGTCCTCCTGATAATACTGTTCATTGTCAAACTGGGAATGATAATGGGTCTCCATAAACTCTCCATCGCTAAACTCATTTACAGAGGATGGAATACCTGCAATGGCAATGGAAAAATCATCGGACCAGGTCTGGATGGGGAAGTGGACTTCCAGGCCTTCCGGGTATGCCTCTTTAGACGGTTGGATATGTTCGGTTGCCTTCTTCATAAAGGAAGCGTATTCATAGGTACAGCGGACTGCATCCTTCTTTCCATGGGCATGGGCCGGAAGCTCGAAGTTAAAGTCTGCGATCACCTTTCCCTGCCACTCCGGATGGGCGGTAAATACCTGTTCGTAGGCACCGGTAGACCAGTCATATTTAGAGTCTACTACTCCCCACTCTTCTGCTGCCATAGCACAGAATACAAGAGTTTTTCTTGGCTTATATCCCATATCGATAAAGGTCCTTGCAATTCCAAGCATCATGGCAACAGCTGCGTTGTCATCCTGGAAACCAGTAAAATAAGAGTCATAATGGGCAGACAGCATGATCATCTGCTCCGGCTCTTCTCCCGGGATCATACCGGTAATGTTATAAGACTCCCGGTCACGGATCACTGTAGACTGGGCATCAAATAATACCTGGATCTCCTTAAAATCTCCTGTATAATTTCCAGTTTTTTCCATATTTCCCATGTCTTCTTTTAAAATAGCTGCATCTGCCTGGGAAATGGAGAAAGCAGCCGCTTCTTTGGGGCCTGCAATGTCCTGGGCATTTAAGGAAGTATCATGGATCTCCCCATATCCCTGATCCTGGACAGCGATCAGCGCAGCTGCTCCCTTTAAATGAGCCTGGTAAACAGGGAAATTGATCCACCATTCTTCTCTCTGGTTGATATCGATGAGCACCAGTTTGCCTTTTACATCTATATTTTCATAATTTTCCGCTGTGCCACGTCCTAAGTAGACCATAGAAAATTCCTGAAAACCTTCTGTATGGAAATCGGTCTGGTAGGCACCTAACTGAAATTCGTATTCTTTTCCTTCTTTATCACGGTAACGAAGGACTGCGTGATGAAAGTCCCAGCTGTCCACCTTGATCTTGTCCTTCTGAACATTCTGAAGGCCCATTTCCTGCATTTCTTTTAAAAGCAGTTCGCCCGTCTCCCACTCTGCTTTAGAGCCGGCTGTGCGGTATCCAAGCACCGGATTGGTCTTTGGTTCTTCCATTCTTTTTGCAAGATCGTAAGATTTTTTTACATCAACAGCCTGTTCAAAGGCTTCTTCCCATTCCCTTAAACTGTTCATTCTTCTGTCCTCTTTCTTCTATGTACTCTTCTAATCTCTGTATGAGAACACATCTATCTCAAATGCTGCATTTATAATAACACAAAATAAGCCGCTGCAAAATGTCTTTTTACACTTTGCAGCGGCTTAAACTTCTTAAATAATATGTTTTCCCGAAAACTTACTGGGCGATCCAAGCTCCGTCTTCACCTACCAGATAATTGTCCGGTGTCATGCAGTTGGTGAGCATATCACCGTTTTCAGAGCAGTAGTAGCTCTTTCCTTCCCAGTCGATCCAGCCGGTCTTCATATAACCGTTTTCATCAAAGAAGTACCACTTTCCGCCTAATTCTTCCCACTTATTTGCAGGATAGGTGCCGTCTGCTCTGCGATACCACCATCTTCCATCCGCTTCCTGTTTCCATTCACCGGTAGTACCGGAAGCTGTATTTACATTGGATGCATTGGGATCTGCCTTAAACTGTGCTACTTTTTCTCCACTGATATAAACGCTGTTTGACTCAGTCCAGTCACCTTTTACAGTAGGATCGTACTTATTGACCGCACGTACCTTTACCATATAGGTTTCATTTGGTTTCATCATACGTTCCCTGCAGTTAGCGGAATTGGTATTGGTCTCCAAAGAAGTTCCTACGATCTTTCCTTCTCTGTATACACGAACCTCATAACTTCCTGCTGTACTGATAGCCGGCCATGTAGCAATTCCATTATCTGATAAAGTAATTCCTTCCATATCTTTCAAGCTGTTCTGGAGAGAAGAAAGGGTAACATCCAACAGCAAAACAGAGCTGGATTGCTGTCTGGTGGACTTTTTAAATTCCGCGCCGCCCTTTAATGTAACTTTATCCTTTGTAAGGGCTGTAAAATAATAATCATCATCTGCTGTCAGGGTGATCCGGATCTCCGGTGTCATATCTTCTGTCCAGTAAAATCCTTCATTTAAGATCTCGTAACCATCCACACTATAGCGGTTGCTGCTGCTTTCGATCTCAATGATCTCCTGTCCAAAATCAGTCTCCGGTTCAATATCCGCTTTAATGCTCACTGATACAGATGTGATCTTTTTTCTGCTGGCTGCATAACCTGGAAAAGCACTCATCATTGCAAGTACGCCTGCCATTGCAGCAGCGATCAGTCTTTTTTTTGCTGTATGCCATTTTTATTCCTCCTTTTTCTCACAAACCATCTATGCATCAAAACAAATTTTTAATGCACACACCTGTTCAAACAGGTTTCTCTCTCTACTCTAAGGGTATCTGTTTTCCCTTATACTGTCAATAAAGTTTTCCTTACGATTTTATCAGAAAGTTTAAAGGAAATGGGGTTAAAAAAAGCTCCATCGCAATGATGAAGCTTTTTCATATGATTTTTACTTAGCATAGTCCGTTACTCTGGATTCACGGATCACATTGACTTTGATCTGTCCCGGATATTCCAGTTCGTCTTCAATACGCTTGGAAATATCTCTTGCCAGCAATACCATATCGTCATCGCTGACCTGTTCAGGAATAACCATAATACGGACTTCCCGTCCTGCCTGAATAGCAAAAGACTTATCTACGCCCTTGAAGGAATTTGTAATATCTTCAAGCTGTTTCAATCTGTTTGTATATGTTTCCAGTGTTTCTCTTCTTGCACCAGGTCTTGCAGCAGAGATCGTATCTGCAGCCTGAACGATGCAGGAAATAAGATTGGTTGGTTCTGTGTCTCCATGGTGAGACTCTACAGCGTTGATAACAACTGCAGACTCCTTGTACTTTCTACAAAGATCTGCCCCCAGCTGTACATGAGTACCTTCCATGTCATGGTCAACAGACTTTCCAATATCATGGAGTAAGCCGGCACGTTTTGCCAGACGTACATCCACACCCAGCTCAGAAGCTAAAAGCCCTGATAACTGTGCTACTTCGATCGAATGCTTTAATGCATTCTGACCATAGCTTGTTCTGAACTTCATCCGTCCTAACAGTTTTACCAGTTCTGGATGGATGCCATGGATACCAACTTCGAGGCAGGCAGCTTCGCCCTCTTCCCTCATATTGTTCTCCACTTCTTTCTGCGCTTTTTCTACCATCTCTTCGATTCTTGCCGGATGGATACGGCCGTCCACGATCAGACGTTCCAGTGCAATTCTTGCTACTTCCCTGCGGATCGGATCAAATCCGGATAAAACAACCGCTTCAGGAGTATCATCAATGATCAGTTCCACACCCGTTAAAGTCTCAAGAGTACGGATATTACGTCCCTCACGACCAATGATGCGTCCCTTCATCTCATCATTTGGAAGCTGTACTACAGATACAGTCGTCTCAGCCACATGATCTGCTGCACACCGCTGGATGGCAGTTACAACTAAATCTCTGGCTTTCTTATCAGCTTCTTCTTTTGCCTTGTTCTCAAGTTCTTTGATCAGCTTTGCTGTATCATGCTTTACGTCTTCTTCAACAGATTTTAAAAGATATTCTTTTGCCTGTTCGGAGGTAAGACCGGAAATTCGTTCCAGTTCCTGTATTCCCTGCTCATACTGGGCTTCCACCTCTGCGGTACGTTCACCGAGAATGTTTTCCCTTCTGACCAGATCAGCCTCCTTCTTTTCAAGGGCATCTGCCTTTTTTTCAACGTTTTCTTCTTTGCTTAATACACGCTTCTCGTAACGCTGAAGTTCTGCTCTTCTTTCCTTGGTTTCTTTTTCCAACTCATTTTTTGTCTTTAAAGATTCTTCCTTGGCTTCCAGGAGAGCTTCTCGCTTCTTTGTTTCTGCAGTCTTTAATGCTTCATCTATTATCTCTCTGGCTTTTTCTTCTGCACTTCCTACTTTACTGTCATACTGCTTGCGCTCATAGGAACGGCCTGCAGAATGTGCAATAAAACCAGCAATAATAGCCGCGATTACCGCGCCGATCAAAACAGGAATTATGATCTGCAACACAGGAGCACCTCCTTATATTTAGTTTTCATTGTACGAAATACAACATATTAATTTTATACTTTTTTGTAAAGAGTGTCAAGTCTTGATTTCCCCGGCTTTTGTGCATCCTGTAAAACATTTTTCCTGAAATTACGGCTTCTTCTACTCCTCTTGCCCACTTTGAACCTCTTGCATCACCCTGCGGATCACGTCATATGAAAAGCCCCGTCTTCCCAAATACGCCCCCAGGCGATTTTTCTCTTTGAGATCAGAAAGATCTGCAGTTCGAAGGCGTTTTTTCAAAAGATTTCTGGCAGCCGCAAGGTCATCCTGAGCGCTTCCTTCCAGAATCCTAGAAATATCCTGGCGGTCCACTCCCTTTTGCTGCAGCTCAAACGCTATCTGGCGGCGGCTTTTTTTCTCCTGATTCATACGGATAAAATTCTCTGTATAGACTCTGTCATCAATCAGACGGTATTCCTTCAGAAATTCCATCACCCTGTTTATAACCTCTTTCGGATATCCGTCACCTGAAAGCTTCGTTTCCATCTGTGCTCCAGTCCTTCCCTGAGCCTGCAGAAGGTAAAGAGCCCGCTCTTTTGCCCTGGGAACCAAAATCTCTTCTAGGATCCGGAGATATACAGTTTCCGGCAGTTCAGAGCCTTCCTGAATATGAAACCGCTCTGCCTCCCCTCTGTATAAAGGAAAAGCAAAGTCCTCCTCTTCCAGGAAGACTTTGCACTTTCTCTTATCCACAGGGGTCACCGCTGTGACCCTCATGCTTCTTCATCCGCTGCCGGTTCTGCCGCAGGATCTTCTTTTGCTTCACTTTGAGAGGATGCAGGCCGGACATTCTCTGCCTGCGCTGCCTTTCTGGCCTCTGCCTCAGCCTCCTCTGCTCCCGGAAGCTGATAGCGCACTCTCACCTGTGCCTCGATCTCTGCACAGATCGCAGGATGCTCTGCCAGATACTGCTTGGCATTTTCACGTCCCTGACCGATTTTGGAACCGCCATATGCAAACCATGCACCGCTCTTTTCCACGATATTTTCCTTTACGGCCAAATCCAGGATATCGCCTGTTTTGGAAATCCCCTTTCCAAACATGATATCAAACTCTGCCTCTTTAAAAGGAGGAGCAATCTTATTCTTCACAACCTTTACGCGGACCCGGTTTCCTACAACCTCCCCTCCCTGCTTTAAGGTCTCTATCCTGCGGACGTCCATACGGACAGACGCATAAAACTTCAGAGCGCGTCCACCAGTAGTAACCTCAGGATTTCCAAACATAACGCCGACCTTTTCACGAAGCTGATTGATAAAGATAACCACACAGTTAGACTTGCTGATAACAGGAGTCAGCTTACGTAGTGCCTGGGACATCAGTCTTGCCTGAAGTCCTACATGGGAATCTCCCATATCTCCTTCAATCTCCTGCTTCGGTACAAGCGCTGCAACAGAGTCAATGACAATAATATCCATCGCGCCGGAACGCGCCATTGTCTCAGCAATCTCAAGCGCCTGATCTCCACTGTCAGGCTGTGAAATGTAAAGTTCATCAATATCTACTCCAATGTTACGCGCATAAACCGGATCAAGGGCATGTTCAGCATCAATAAACCCTGCAATCCCGCCTCTTTTCTGAACTTCTGAAATCATATGCAGTGCAACTGTTGTCTTACCACTGGACTCTGGTCCGTAGATCTCAACCACACGTCCTCTTGGAACACCTCCGAGTCCCAGTGCAATATCCAGACTTAAAGATCCTGTCGGAATTGTCTCCACTGATACCTGGGCTGCCGGATCTCCAAGCTTCATGACCGTACCTTTACCAAAATCCTTCTCTAATTTTGCAATTGCCGCATCTAATGCACGCTTCTTATCTTCATTTGCCATTATAATTCTCCTTTTCCGTTCATCGAACGAGTGTTCGCTCTCTGGTTAATATAGTATTATACTTCATCCCGAATGTCAATATTTAATTTTCCCTCATTACTTTTCTTTTGTATATCTCGGAGTATTTTACAGAAATGTAAAAGAATACAACCATCTGTGATTCAGATATACTTAACATATCACAGATGACTTCCGGGCGTCAAGATAATCTCATCCCTGATCCGCATCTCCCCAGTCTCTTTCGATGAACTGTGACAGCATTCTTGGCGATTCCATACAAAGTCTGTCCTGCGCTTCCACATATACAGCTACCGCCAAATTTCCATCCCATCCAATATCCTCCTTTTCCCTGTCCATACGGTAAATGATTTTCTTCCCTTCTGCACATTCAAATTCTATCTGATCCAGATAGCGGATTCTGAACATACCATATTCGCACATTTCCCCCGGAACAACCGATTTTTTCCATTCGCGGCATTTTCGTCCGGCATTCCATCTGCTGATTACATAGATCAATATAAATAATAAAATATCTGCTCCTACAGTCAAAAGTGCTGTTTCACCCTCTAAAATCAAACATATTATCACAAGAACTCCTGTATTTGCAAAAAATACCGGCCCGATTCCTTTCATATGTTTCCTGACTTCCTTGCGATATTTCTTTCTGCAATATTTTTTCGAAGCAATATATCCCATTTTGGTCAATTTCAGAACATTCTCCTTATTTACTGTTTTTCCTTCTTCCCGTTCTCTCCATTCCGTCTCGAACCTTTCCTTTTCGTCTCTGTTTTCCTGTTCCGCTCTTAAGCTTTTTCTCTCCTTTTTCAGTCTTTCTTCCTGTTTGATCTTTTCAACCGGAACCCCACTCAGACTTATAACCATTTCTCCAAACATGTACAAATAAAATCCTATACACAGCATATCAGACCATGGCCTTCCGGACACGTGCTGTCTCCACACGAATATGACCATTGATGCATATAATCCCATCCCTAATATAGCCAGATAATAATAGTATGTAACGATTTTTCGCTCTTCTAGTTTTTGTTTTCCTTTCATGATAATCCAACAAAGCTCCAGTGCATATGCAAGAAACAAGCTCAAAAGTATTACACGTTCTCCCGGTCTTTCTTTGATTCCATTTTTATACCACTGCGTGGTTCTGCCATCTACTTTTGCGAATACTTCTCCCAGAAACATATCGGCGTCAAAAGAATGAATCTCAACTTTCATTCCTTCCCGGACATTTTTCAAACCTTTTACCCTGTAAAATATTTTTTTCGTCCCGGTTTCTGTATCTTCCACTGTAACATGCCATACCCCGTCATCTGCATCTACACGCCACACCGGATCTGCCTTCACACATTCCACAATCATTCCTTCCGTACTCTGATATACAGGATTCATGATTCCCGGCATCAGTATCAAAACAATTCCTATCAAGAATCGGACGCCTTTAAAAATAGTCGTCCCCATACTTTCATCGGATTCTACTTCTCCATATCTGACATCTAATTCCCAAAATTTATTCAGTTTTATAAATGATACCGAAAAAAGCATTACCACAACAATTGTCAGATAATACATACATCTGTTATCAAACATACTTCCCTTTTATCCTTCCCATATTTTATCCATATATGGTAACCGTTCAAGTCTCATCTCCATTGCCGTCGGCATAAAAATGACCATAACTGTTTCTCCGTCTTTTACCTTCGCTTCCTCGTCCAGATTCATTCTCCATATTTCATCATGTCCGTCACTGCATCTGAATTTCATATTCTCAAACACGTCTTCTTTTATGCAACAATATTCACACGGGACCCGAGATTCCATCTCCATTTTATAGGATTCCCACTTCTTTCCAAATATTTTTGTTCCCCATATTATCATAACCAGTGCAAAAATAATTCCCGCTACCACAATTCCCCAGATACTTGCATCACTCCCCGAACCTAAGGTAACAAGCCAGGCCAAAAAAGCACTATCTAATCCCACAACTACACATGCCCACTTATCAAACCTGACCTCTTTCATTCCATTTTTATATCTGTACCGGCAATATCTTTCCGAGCTGCTGATACTCATCTGCTGCATCTGATGTACCTGATAAGAAATTTCCTTGTACTTTGGACTTTCCTCTTCTGTATCAGAATCCTCTCCTTCTATATGCCATATATATCTGACTTCCTCCCACAGCTTCCAGTTAGATCCAACATTTGCCTGCCATGCCAGCCTCATTTCCGCAATCACATAAAGGATCAGCATAATGACCTCACTCCAGCTCAATACCCTGCCATATTGCGGATATTTTATAGCCGCCAGTGGAACAAGAATCGTTAATTCAGCTAAGACCGCTGCAAACCAGAACCAGCGTCTTCCTTGTTTCCTTTTTCCATGTTTCACATACTCCCTTCCGGATATGATCAGCATTTCTATTGATTGAAGCATTAACAATAACAATACTGTCTGCGTCTTCACATTTTTATGTTCCATTATTTTCTTATAATATTCTGGAGTTTTACCATCAATTCTGGAAACAAGTGTTCCGTAAAATGAAGACCGGTACGCATCTATTCTTACATGCATTCCCTTTTTCAATCCGATTCCTGACACAACCTTTTCTATGGGCCGCTCCCTGCCGTACAAGGTCACTTCATATATATCAAAATCATCATACTGCGTAACTGTATCAATCAGAACAACATCTTTTATCACGCCCTCCTGTATTTCCATCGTACGGTTACAGGTATCCAGTAACTCATGCATTCTCCATCCATAAATACTTAATGCAGCTAGCAAACACACGCAAATCCAGAATACATTTACATATATTTCTATCGTCTCTTCTACTTTAAACCATATATTTCTATACCACCAGCCCGACAGTACAATCCCCATGCCTGCAATTATCATTATATATAATGTTATGCTTCCTCTTCCCATGCTCTCTCCTGTATATCTCTTATCCCAAATATGATTTCAATGTATCATTCCCCGATAACAATGTCAAAATATTTTTCAGGTCTGTTAAGCCAGATGCCGTCACTCCCTTGCCAGGGTACCGCAATTCAAAGCATCACACTTTTTATAATCCAGAATATACACCATGAAAAATCACGTTTTGCTACTGCCTTTTCGTTTTTCAATTCATATTCTGCCACCTTATATCCATCTAAATAATATGTCAACATTCCAATCTTTTCACCTTTTTTCAGCGGTGCATTCCAGTATTTTGCAAGTTCCAGCTTTGCCCGCAATTCTTCCCCGTCTCTCATAAGGATTTTAGAGTTTTCTTCCGCCGGTCTCTCAATTTTCACAGGAACATTCAAGCAATACTGATACGGCTTTTTATCATCCACGCCACCGGCAACTTTTATTTCCGGTATCTGCATTTTTTTATCTATATCCCGATATTGATAATGCTCCAGCCCATACTCCATTAACTTCCTGGTATCTTTCCATTTATATCCTTTATTATCCGGCCATCCGCATGCCAGAAGTGCCACGATAAATGTACGGTCATCCCGTCTTAAACTTCCCACGTAACAGTATCCCGCATCTGCCGTAAATCCCGTCTTGCCGCTCAGTGCCCCGTCCATCATATCCAGAAATGCATTATGATTATGACACGAAAATGTACGCTTCCTGTCAGCATCCTGAAACTGATATTCCTTCGTCTGGGTCACTTCAAGAAATGTCTCCTTTTCCCCGGATGTCATAATACAGTACCGCATGATCTTCGCCAGATCTTCCGCCGTTGTAGAATGTACGCCGCCTTCATCTTCCGCATCCAGTCCGTTCGGCATAATGAAGTGGGTGTTCTTGCAGCCGATCTCTGCAGCTTTTGCATTCATTTCTTTTGCAAATTCTTCTACACTTCCGGCAATGCCCTCTGCCACAGCCACAGCGCTGTCATTATGCGATTCCAGCATCAGGGAATACAACAGGTCTTTGATGTAGAACACTTCCCCTTTCTGCATCCCAAGATGTACCTTCGGCTGAGACGCAGCCTGATCCGATACTTCTATCGTCTGATCCGGATGTTCCCGCAAGTATTCCAACGCAAGGATACCCGTCATGATCTTCGTTGTACTTGCCATCGGACGGACCGCATCTGCATCCTTCCCGAACAATACCCGGCCGCTGTCCGCATCCATCAGCACCGCCGATCTGGCATAAAGTTCTACCGGTTCATCCCCGAACACCCGCTTCGCATTCTGTGCAGCAGCATCGTTCTCCGTTCCATCCGTCTGCTTCTGTGCCTCTTTTTTCCCCGATTCGGTCAGAATCTTTCCGGCAGTCTCCGTATTCTCTGCCCACCTTTTATTCCTTGATTCCAGACTCTGTATACGGCATGCCATGCCCATGCCGGCAATCAATACTACCAGCAATACCACCGATACGATTTTATGCGGCCGTCTTTTCATATTTCTCCACTCCGGGTATATTCCGTTAAGAAAATATATGCCCGAAAAAACCAAAAAATCACTCCACCGGCTGTCTGCCGCGTGAAATGATTTTCCATGTTATTTCCTGCCACATCTTCTATATATCTAATTTTAACTGTACTTCTTCTTCTGCTTCTTCCTTGAACGACTCTACCTGTTCCGGATTCGGACTTGGCAAATCATCCAGCGAATGAATACTGAACCGGCGCAGGAATTCTTCCGTTGTTCCGAAAAGGATCGGTTTTCCCGGAGCGTCCAGACGTCCTCTTTCGCACACCAGATTATATTCCACTAATTTATTCACCGCATGGTCTGATTTCACCCCGCGGATCTTTTCGATCTCAAGCTTTGTGACCGGCTGCTTATATGCAATGATCGACAATGTCTCCAAAAGGACATCAGTAAGAACGTGTTTTTTCGGCTGGGATGCCACACGGATCAGATATTCATACATCTCTGTCTTTGTACACATCTGATACGCACCGTCCAGTTCTATAATGCGGATTCCTCTGTCTTCGGCCGCATATTTATCCATCAGCTTATGTATCACCTTACGGGTCGTTGCTTCATCCTGTTCCAATGCCCGGGCAATCTTCCCGACCTCTACAGAATCCCCCATTGTAAAAAGAATCGCTTCAATGATTCCTTCCATCTGTTTTATTTTTAACTTTGCCATGTTCTCTTCCCTATACTTCTTCCACTTTCGATGTGATCATAATCTCATCAAACGGCTGATTCTGCTCGATAAAAATCACGCCTTCTTTCATCAACTGCAGGATTGCAAGAAATGTGACGACTACCTGCACCTTAGAACTTTGCTTTTTTAACAGTGCACGGAATCCGAATTTTCTATGAGATCTCGCATATTCCGTTACATAATCAAGCTTGTCCGGAAGTGTTACTTCTTCCTTCTCGATCTTGCCGAATTTACTTCGTACCGGGTCAACCTTACTTTCCTGCCGTTTCATCACTTCTTTGAAAATGCGGTTGAGCTGCACCAGCGTCAGATCGCCCAGCAGTTTATCCAGATCTACCGGCGGAACATATCCTTTCACTTCATCCGGGATTGATGCCGTCTTATACATGATCCGATCACCGTCCATCTCCCGGTCTTTCAACTCATAGGACATGAATTTATACATCTTGTATTCCAGCAATTGTTCTACCAGTTCCTGTCTCGGATCCTCTTCTTCTCCCTCTTCGTTCACTTCTTTGGGAAGAAGCATCCTGCATTTGATATCCAGAAGCGTCGCTGCCATCACAAGAAATTCGCTCATAATATTCAGATCTTCTTTCTGCATGGCTTTGATGTATTCCATATACTGGTTCGTGATCTCAACGATCGGAATATCGTAGATATCTATTTTATTTTTTTCAATCAAATGTAACAGCAGGTCTAACGGACCTTCAAACACCTGTAATTTTACCGGAATTCCCATACACATCCTCCATTGTCATAACTTAATTATTATACAGGACATCTGGAAATTACTCAAGTCTTTATCTTTTATTTACTTTCTCTCATTTACATTTCTTCCGAAGTGCCGGACAGTTCAAGAACGATCAGTTCCGGCCAGTTCCACAATCTTACCGGCACAGAATGTGTTCCCAGTCCGCGGCTTACGACCACCGTCTGTGTTCCTTCCCTGTATATTCCTCCGGAATATTTTGGAAATAGTGTAAAATCCGGTGAAATCACCCCGCCAATCCCCGGAAGCTGCATCACACCCCCGTGATAATGTCCGCTCAGGATCAGGTCTGCTCCGTATTCCAGATATTCCTGTATATATCCGGGATGATGTGCAAACAGGATCTGATATTCCTCGCCGTGTTCTCCGATACGGTCTGTGATCTCTTTTAACGGAAGATCTTTCTTTCCAAATCTTGCATATGCCCGAAGCGGAATCTCCAGCCCTGAGATTCTTACAGGTGCTTCATCCAATCTTACCGTCTCCGAAGCATTTTCAAGCATATGGATTCCGCATGCTGTCAGTGCCTTCTTATATCCTTCATAAGACTGTTCATACTTATCCGGCAGTTCTTTAAGCTTCTGTTCATGATTACCATTCGCACAGTAGACCGGACAGATTGCCGGAAGTTTTTCCAGGAAGCGTACCGTCCTGTCATAGGAATTGCCATCCTTTCTGACCAACATATCCCCTCCGATCAGGATCAGATCCGGATGTTGGTTTTTGATGCTTTCCAGTAAGCGCTCATTTTCTTTTCCGTACATCCGGTTGTGCAGATCACTCAGAAATATGATCTTCTTTGTCCCCCTGATTCCATTTAACTTCGGCGAACAAATCCGGTACTTCGTCAGACGGAAATCCCGCAGTTCTCTTGCCGTTTCTATCATGCAGTATAAAATGAAAACCGTCATAATTATCAGAATTATTTTTATCAATTTTAATTTCTCCTTTACATCTTGATTTATTATATAATTCTTTCTGTTCATTTTCAATTAATTGTGCTAAAATTCATTCTTGTAGGTTATTCAATTCATTATAAGGAGGTTTTTGTTATGAATATACCAGAACGAATCTCCGCTCTTCGCGCATTAATGGAAGAACGAGGATATGACGTCTACATGGTTCCTACCGATGATTTTCATCAGAGTGAATATGTCGGCGATCATTTTAAAGTAAGAGAATATATCACAGGATTTACAGGTTCTGCCGGAACTGCTGTCTTCACAAAGGATGAAGCAGGCCTCTGGACTGACGGAAGATATTTTCTTCAGGCTGACCAGCAGTTAGCCGGAACAGGCGTAAAGCTCTATAAGATGGGCGAGCCTGGCGTTCCTACAGTAGAAGAATTTATTGCTTCTGCATTACCTGAAGGTGGTACACTCGGATTCGACGGACGTGTCGTTGCCATCGAAGAGGGAGCTGCACTGGAAGAAGCCGTTGCTTCTAAAGATGCCAAGATCAACTATTCCGAAGATCTTGTCGGAGAAGTATGGGCAGACCGTCCTGCGCTTTCTGAAAAGCCGGCTTTCGCACTCGGCGAAGAATACACAGGTGAAAGTACAGAGAGCAAACTTGCACGTGTCCGTGAGGCTATGAAAAAGGCAGGTGCCGATGTACATGTTATCGCTGCACTTGACGATGTATGCTGGATCACAAATTTACGTGGAGATGATGTAGATTTCTTCCCATTATTACTTTCTTATGCAGTCATCACAATGGACGAAATGAAGCTTTACATCGATGAACGCAAATTAAATGACGATATGAAAGCTGATCTTGCAAAGAACAACATCACCATCCATCCGTATAATGCAATCTATGAGGACATCAAGAACTTAGACACCGCATCTACGGTTCTGGTAGACCCGAACCGTCTGAACTATGCACTGTTCAACAACATTCCTGGCGGCACAAAGGTTGTTCAGCAGGTGAACCCGACGATTGCAATGAAGGCAAAGAAAAATGATGTCGAGATCAGAAACATCATCAACGCTCATAAAAAAGATGCCGTAGCCATGACAAAATGGATGTACTGGCTGAAGACAAATATCGGCAAGATCGAGATCACAGAGCTCAGTGCTGCTGCCAAACTGGAAACATTGCGTAAAGAACAGGAAGGTTACTTATGGCAGAGCTTTGAACCAATCTGCGCTTCCGCTGAGCATGCTGCGATCGTTCACTATGAACCGACTCCGGAGACAGATGTTCCTCTGACACAGAACGGATTATTCCTGACCGATACAGGCGGAGGATACTTAGAAGGTTCTACCGATATCAGCCGTACTTTTGCATTTGGCGAACTCACACAGCAGATGAAAGAAGATTTCACAACTGTATTACAGTGTAACTTCAATCTTGCACATGCCGTGTTCCTTGAAGGAACTACCGGATACAACCTGGATGTTCTGGCCAGAATGCCGGCATGGAGACGTGGCATCAACTTTAACCACGGTACCGGACATGATGTCGGATATCTGATGAACATCCACGAGGCTTCCTGTGGATTCCGTTGTGCGATCCGTGAAAAAGAACAGGCTCCTCTGATGGCCGGACTTGTCATCACAGATGAACCTGGTATCTATATTGAAGGCAGCCACGGAGTCCGTACTGAAAATGAACTTCTGGTAAGAAAAGGTCCTAAGAATGAATACGGACAGTTCTTATACTTCGAGCCTATCACATATGTTCCGATCGATCTGGATGCAATCATTCCAGAGATGCTGACAGATCAGGAACGCGAGCAGTTAAACGAGTATCATAAGAAAGTTTATGAGATTGTTGCTCCGCATCTTAATGATGAGGAACGTGAGTGGTTGAAGGAGTATACTCGGGCTATTTAATCTTGGGAACCGGACTCCTGGACCTCCACAAAACTTAACAAGCCATTCCTGTTCAGATTCCGTCGGCAGGAAAATCTAAAGGGACAAAATTCTGCTAAAAACAGAGTTCCGAAATCTGAAACTCGGCATACGCCTCAAACAGTCAAATTTCGAACCTCTAACGCAGAATTTTGTCCCTTAAGATTTTCCAACAACAACCTATTTCGAGCATATACTGCTTTTAAAGTACATACTCTTCCAGCACATTCTCTAATGCGCTTCTATAATTTTGTTTCTCGATTTCTTCTGTCGTGATGATGTCTATGGATCCGATTCTTTTACCGTTCAGGTAATACATTGTTTCACCCACTTTTTCACCTTTTTTTAATGGTGCTTTTACATTCTTATCTTTTCTGGTTTTATTTTCTATCTTGGTCAAATCTGCACCTGTGGTGTCTACATAGGTGAATGCACCTTGCTGGCGTACCTTTACCTGTTTTTCTCTGCCACCCCTGACTTCAACCGGTGATATCTTCTTTTGTTTCTTTTCTGTGTATTTCTGACATTTGCCGAAACCATAATTCAATAAAGTAATCGCGTCTCTGACTCTGGCTTTGCTGTCATCTGCTGCCATGATCACGGCGATCAGATCAATATCATCTTTTCTTCCGGTTGCGGATACACAGAATTTGGCTTTACTGGTAGAGCCAGTCTTTAACCCGGTTGCATACTCATACTGACGGATCAGTTTGTTTGTATTCGTAAGTCCGAATTCTGATTCGCCCTTTTGGGTTTTATGTATGATATTCTCCATCCAGATGTTACAGTAATCAAAGATTTGAGGATATGTAGTGATCAGTTCTTTTGACATCAATGCAATATCTCTTGCCGTTGTCAGATGACCGTCTGCATCCAGACCGTTGCAATTTACAAAATGTGTATTCTTCATGCCAAGATCCTTTGCCCGTTTGTTCATCTTTGTAACAAATTCTTCTTCGTTTCCGCAGATGTATTCGGCCATCGTCACACATGCATCATTCGCACTTGCCACAGAGATGCATTTGATCAGTGTATCTACCGTCTGTGTCTCCCCCGGCTCCAGAAATACCTGTGAGCCACCCATGGATGCTGCATATTCAGATGTTGTCACTTCATCCGCCAGCTTGATCTGGCCGCTTTCCAGTGCATCGAATATCAACAGCAATGTCATAACTTTTGTTACACTTGCAGGCGGTAATTTCTCATCCGGATTTTTTTCATATATGATCTGTCCTGTTGATGCTTCCATCAGGATTGCCGACGGTGCACTGATCTGCTCTTGTTGTCTTTTCTCATTCTCTGTATTATTTTCTTGTGAATTTTCCGGTTGATTCTCTTCCGACGGAACTGCATATGCAGGTTGTAAAAAGAGTACAAAAGACATTAGTATTGCGCTGATACATCGTCTATGCCGCATCTTTTTTGATTCCTCGCTGACATTTTTTCGATTATTATTATCTTACTCGGAGAAATTGTATATTATTCCATAACTCTATTGTTTTCCCTCACCAAAAATCATATAATAGACAGGAACACTTTTTGAAAGGATGACAAATTATGAAATTTATATACCCTGCAGTATTTCACAAAACCGAGGAAGGACATTATAAAGGATATTTCCCGGATCTGGAATGTTGTTATGGAGAAGGTGAGACTCTGGATGAAGCCATTGAAAGTGCCAATGAAGCGGCACGTGACTGGATCACACTGGAACTTTCCGAAGATGAACCGATGATCCCATACGTATCTGATATTGAAGATATCGAAGTAAAAGACGGTGAGATCGTCCGCAATATCTCCATGAACATCCGCTTCTACGAAGGCTGGGACGAATAACCTGTGTATAAAATTTTTGAATCTGAAATTTCTTCCAGATTATGAAAACACTTCTAGTGTATTAATTGTATTTCTCCACATACTATGGATGTAACAACAAGGAAAAAGTTACAAAGTTACCAGAAGGAGGAGTATAAAAATGGCAAATCGTTCATCAAACAAAGCAGCCGTACCTGAGGCAAAGGGTGCATTAGACAAATTCAAGTATGAGGTAGCAAGCGAACTTGGAGTTCCGTTATCAGACGGCTACAACGGAGACCTGACATCAAGACAGAACGGATCTGTCGGCGGTTATATGGTTAAGAAAATGATTGAACAGCAGGAAAAACAGATGGCAGGCAAATAGTCTGACACCGCCTGCAAAAGCTAAAAACGCAGACTAGAAAATTGCAAAAAATCAACACATGATTTCTATTATTACAAAGTTGTCATGTGTTGATTATTTTTTGTTATATTCACAGAGTCTGCACATTGCGGCTTCTTTGTTATATCCGCCGGATCCATCTGCAGTGATTTCCCCCATTATGTTATATCACAACTCCTGCCGCATTCTCATAATTCGGCAGTTTTCTGATCCATTCTTCATCTTCTTCCGTAAGCTGATCTGCGGCCTCATTTGCCATTTGAAGGATCTTCGCATCCTGATAGATATCTCCAAGCTTAAAATTCATAAGTCCGCTCTGGCGGATGCCAAAAAGGTCTCCGGGACCACGTAGTCTTAAATCCTCGCTTGCAATCTTGAATCCATCATTTGAGTGATTTAGAATATCCAGCCGTTCTTTCGTTTCCTTTGATTTTGAGGCACTCATGAAGATACAGTAAGACTGATATTTTCCACGTCCCACACGTCCCCTTAACTGATGAAGCTGCGCCAGACCAAATCGTTCGGCATTTTCGATCATCATGACGGTTGCATTTGACACGTCGATTCCAACTTCGATAACTGTGGTTGACACCAGAATCTGAATCTCATTTCTTCCGAACCGGTCCATAATATCGTCTTTCTGTGCCTGCTTCATCTTTCCATGCAGACAGGCCACCTGGATCTGATCACCCATCTCTTCTTGAAGTGCTACTGTATAATCCGTTACATTTTCAGCTTCCATTGTCTCGCTTTCTTCTACCATCGGACAGATCACATAGCACTGGCGTCCTTCTGCGATCTGTTTTTTCATGAAATTATAGGCTTTATTGCGATATCCGGTATCTACCACACAGTTTTTAATCGGAAGACGGTTCGCCGGAAGTTCGTCAATCACTGATATATCCAGATCACCATATAAAATAATCGCAAGCGTTCTTGGGATCGGCGTCGCACTCATAACCAATACGTGAGGTTCTCCACCCTTTAATGCAAATGTTTCCCGCTGTTTTACTCCAAATCTGTGTTGTTCATCAGTTATGACAAGCCCGAGGTTATCATAGCTTACAGCCCCCTGGATCAATGCATGCGTTCCGATAATAATTTTCGCCAGTCCGCATTCAATCCGGTCATATGCACGCCGCTTTTCTTTCGCTGTCATAGAACCCGTAAGCAGTTCAACCTTGATCGGGATATCATAATCTTCGAACATCTTCGTTATATTCTCATAATGCTGCCTTGCAAGCACCTCTGTTGGTGCCATCATTGCCCCCTGATAACCATTGAATGCCGCATTCATCAGCGCAAGTACCGCAACGATCGTCTTACCGGAACCGACATCCCCCTGTACCAGTCTTGACATTGTCTTGTCCGAACCAAGATCTTTCTCAATCTCTTTCCAGACTTTTTGCTGTGCACCGGTCAGTTCAAAAGGCAGATTTTCCAGAAATTTCTGTACCTCCGGCCGGGACTTCATCGGATAATTATTGTCCAGACGTTCATTTTTCTCCTTTAATCTTCGGATCGACAAAATGAATTCCAGAAATTCTTCGAATACCAGGCGCTCTCTTGCATGATAAAAGACTTCCTTATCTTCAGGAAAATGTATTCCTCTCACCGCATAATTGTATTCTGCCAGACCATATTTCAAACGCAGTGAATCCGGCAGGATCTCTCTTGTAAGATCCAGACCATCCAGTGCCTGCTTCATGGCCTTCATAACCATGTTGTTGGATAATCCGGCCGTCAGACCATATACAGGCTGTAATGTATGCAGCTTCTCTTCGTATTTTGCAGAAGGATAGAAGATCTCCGGATGTTCCATGACCAGATCGCCTGTTTTCTTACGGACGACTCTTCCACGCAGTGTGATCACGCCTCCGCCGGATAACGTATTTCTAAGGAAGGGCATACGGAACCAGATTACTTTTAACGTTCCGGTAAGATCTTTTACATGAAGTGTCGTTACCTGCATCCGGCTGCTTCCGGATACCTGTACACGTCCATAGATCGCACCGGTGACTGTCTGAATCTTATCCTCCTCCAGCTCACTGATGGGTACTGCTTCCTCATATACATCGTATCCATGCGGATAATAGCGGATCAGGTCGCCTACTGTATAAACATTAATCTTTTCAAAAAGCTTCTTCGTCTTCTCTCCGATTCCTTTTAAATCTCCGATGTCTGTCTTTTCTATCATACCCTTCTTACTTCTCCTATCTTATAACTACAATCTCACATTGCAAAATCACTTCCGGTTCATGTATGCAGAGAACCGAACCCATACACCTAAAGCATTGTCACTTCCGGTATATAAATTCGGTTCTATACATATCTGTTCCAATTGTAAAACTGAACAGATTTTGTTCATTTATAATTCTGCACCTTGCTTACTCTACAGCAAGAACATAATAATAGATTGGCTGTCCGCCAAACTGAATATCCACATCTACATCCGGATACAGTTCTGTGATCTCTTCTGTAA
>OFLY01000972.1_pt1 | contig 20111 bp, 15 predicted proteins | sample 1541161 | NCBI WGS metagenome assembly OFLY01 (sample SAMN04209247, study PRJEB22552) | human gut metagenome | biome: gut; material: feces | host: Homo sapiens | place: USA: Oklahoma | reverse complement strand
AATTGACTATGGGTTGTAAGTTTATTTCTGCTGTTTAGTTTTCAAGGATCAGTCTGTGCCGCTTTTTCAGCAGCGAGTAATATTCTATCACTCTTTCATTTTTCTGTCAAGTTCTTTTTTCTGAACATTTTCTTTTCAGAGAGAAGATCTTGTCTGTCAAGTTTGACAGCGAATAACATTTTATCAGAAAGTTTTTCGCTTGTCAAGAACTTTTTTATTTTTTCTTTGCTGCTTTCTCTGTGTTTCAGCAGCGAATAATATGTTACCACATCGTTTCCGATCTGTCAACAACTATTTTCAACTTTTTTGGAACTTTTTCACTGTGTTCCGACAGCGAAATATATATTATCATCGACTTCCACTGCTGTCAATACTTTTTTTCATATTTTTTTAATGTCCTCAGTTATTCGCGTTTTCCTACGATTTTTCTCTAAATAAAATATGGGAAGCCAAACAGGTTAGACTGTTTTAGGCTTCCCATATATCCTATGAATACCACGTTACCCTAAAGTCTTTTAGACAGAAAAACCCTTCTTCTTTTCAAAGCATCATTTCATAAACAACTGTACCCAGTTATCCCCTGTATGTCCAATGCCGATTTTCGTAAAATCCGAAGACAAGATATTATTTCTATGTCCCTCAGAATTCATCCAGGAATCCATAACTTGTTCTGCATCCCTTTGTCCTTTTGCAATGTTTTCTCCCGCACCGGAATACCGCAGACCGTACTCATCTAAAATAGAGAAACAGCTTTCCCCACTGGGTCTGGTATGTGAAAAGAGTGTATCCAGTTCGGATGCTCTTACCTGTGCGGCTTCGCAAAGCGTAGGATCAAGTACAAGTTCCCTTCTGCCATTTGCCTTTCTTTTTTGGTTAACCAACTGGAATACGGCTTCCACAGAATCTTTTGCTACCGCTTCCTGGGATTCTGGATTTTTAGGATTCTGACTATCCTTTTTCGGTTCTTCAGGCTTCTGCATTTCTTCGTTTTCCTGAGATTGATTGCTGCGAATATCATCAAATACTTTCTTCAGATCTGTATTCACCCGATCCACATGCACAACCCTATTTTCCGCATCCCAGGAAACTTCCATACCATAATAGGTATTCGGATAGGGTTCTTTGATGCCTTGATCTGCCGCTTCTGCTGCCACCCATACCAAAGAAATATCCCGGCTGAGATCACTGGCTTTCTGGAAATCACTCAATTTGAAATAGAAACGATTATCCAGCAAAAAACATTCCGCTTCAAAAGGCGTTGCATCATATACCAGCCATCCCTTCTGCACATTCACGGCAGCAGACTGTTTTGTCAATTTTTCTGTGGGTCTGACAGAGGACACAGCCATGTTAGGTTGTACCACAATGCCCGTATTTTCATCCTGCATCTGTGTCACATACATATTCAAATTGTTGGTAACATCCCGTGCTCTAATATAATTATACCCCTCACTCATATAGCACTGAATGGTTTGTGGCGTACCGCCGTTAAAACTGATCCTAGCATCATTGAGCACAGCAGTCTTTACACCGGTTGCTCCAAAAGCCGCTGTACCGTTCCATACCATTGTTGCTGCCATTGTCATGGCAACGATGTTTTTCATCTTCATAGGCCCCACTCCTTTTTTCTGTTTGGATTGTCATAAAAAATTCCCCTTACTCATTTATTTCGATTTCTTTCTCACATTTCCTCTTTTTGCATATCACAACATCATCCAAAACATATTTGAACATCAAAAGCCTTCTATAATCAACATTTCAAAGAACTTTTAGTTAATCAGATATTATAAAGTAGAAACAGAATTTAATTTCCTACTTTTCCTGTGGAAAATCTTAATTTCTTTGAAAAACCGTTGACAAATCCTTCCTATGGGCGTATGATGAACCCGAAAAGAATAGTTCCGGTAGGTAAGGCTACTACAGGGATATGGACTGCTGCCGCAAAATGATGGAGACATCATGCGATGGTTTGAACAGGTTACATCGAAACCAAGGTGTAGCATAATGCAGTTTCACCGCCCTGCAGAGCTAAAGCTCGAAACGGTTGCATTTTTTACAAAATGGCATTTGATTTTCCGTACAACCGTTCGAGTTTGTACGGATTTTTTATGCAAAAAAGAGGTGAGATTATGGACGCAGGTCATCCAGACAATTACAACTCCATCCAGCTGGCAAACCAATCAAACTGTTTTATGGAACAGATGGGCATGACATCTGTATCCGTAATCTAGTTTCTTTCTGAAAATATAAGATCGAAAAATTGGCATCGCACCGCTTCACAACTGCCCTTCTATGGGGCTATTTCGAAATTTGGAAAACATAGTTTTCATGCGGTGTTTTTTTTGCGCCCTTTTTTCGGGAAAATCTCCCTGATTTCAGGGTTTTCATAGATCATTCCAATCAAAAAAGCGAGGTGAGAAGCATGGACGCAGAATGCAGTAGCAGTACAAAAACAACAGAACGAAGGCAAGCGGATGAACGTCCTCCCGCGGACATGCTTCCGCTCTGAATAAAAGTTCTCTGTTTTTGTCTGTACAATCCAAAACCACAAAAATCTAAGAATATGGAGGTACGGACCTATGAAAAAACATTGAAAGAAAGAATCCTCAAAACAAAAATCGCAGCAGACATGGTTCGCCGCGATCAGATCAATGACAGACTGAAATTTGCCGCAGAAAATTCCAGAAAAAATGTATTTGCTGCCCTGAGCACTTCTCAGGAAGGCCTGGCAGACGAACAGGTGGAACAGCTGCGGGAACTCCATGGTGACAACAACGTAACCCATGGCAAAAAAGAATCTCTTTTCAAAAGACTTTGCAACGCATTCATCAATCCTTTTACCGCAATCTTATTTGTTCTGGCAATCGTTTCTGCCTGCACAGAAATCATCTGGGCAGCTCCCGGTGAAAAAGATGCCACAACCGTTATCATCATCACTGTTATGGTACTGGTATCCGGTATCCTGCGCTTTGTACAGGAAACACGCAGCGGCAATGCAGCAGCAAAGCTGTCTGCTATGATTCATACAACGGCAGCCGTTACCCGGAAACATCACGGCACACAGGAAATCCCCATGGATGAAATCGTTGTAGGCGACATTGTTACTTTGTCCGCTGGCGACATGATTCCTGCGGATCTGCGCATCGTAACAGCAAAAGACCTGTTCATCAGCCAGTCTGCCCTGACAGGAGAAAGCGAACCCGTAGAAAAACTGCCTCAGAAACAGAAAATCACAGGTGCTATCACAGAAGCATCCAACCTGGCATTCATGGGCAGCAACGTTATCAGCGGCAGCGCAACTGGCGTTGTTATCGCAACTGGCAACGACACCATGCTGGGTGACATGGCAAAACACCTGTCCGAAAAACCCGCGAAAACTTCTTTTGAAAAAGGCGTAAACTCTGTTTCCTGGGTACTGATCCGCTTCATGCTCATCATGGTGCCCATCGTACTGTTCCTGAATGGCTTTGCCAAAGGGGACTGGCTCAATGCAGCCCTCTTTGCCATTTCCATTGCTGTTGGTCTGACACCGGAAATGCTTCCCATGATCGTTACTACCTGTCTGGCAAAAGGCGCCGTTGCCATGAGCCGTCAGAAAGTGATCATCAAAGATCTGAATGCGATCCAGAACCTGGGTTCCATTGACGTTCTGTGTACAGACAAAACCGGCACACTGACAAAAGACAAAGTAGCTCTGGAATATCACCTGAATGTTATGGGCGAAGAAGATGACCGCATCCTGCGTCACGCTTTCCTGAACAGCTACTATCAGACAGGGCTGAAAAACCTTATGGATAAAGCCATCATCGAACGCACACACGCACTGATTGAAAGAACACCTGCTTTTGCCGTACTGGAAAACAACTATACAAAAGTAGATGAAATTCCCTTCGACTTTGAACGCCGCCGCATGAGCATCGTGGTTGCAGACAAAAAAGGCAAAACACAGATGATCACAAAAGGTGCCATCGAAGAAATGCTGTCTATCTCCACATTTGTTGAATACCATGGCGAAGTGGTAGAACTGACAGACGAAATGAAAAAAATGGTACTGGCAAAAGTAAACGACCTGAACAACAACGGTATGCGTGTACTGGGTATTTCCCAGAAAACAAATCCCTCCCCTGTTGGCGCATTCTCCGTAGCAGATGAAAATAACATGGTTCTCATTGGATATCTGGCATTCCTGGATCCCCCCAAAGAAACCACTGCTGCCGCAGTCAAAGCACTGCAGGAATACGGTGTAGCCGTAAAAATCCTCACAGGTGACAATGAAAAAGTAACCAAATATATCTGCGAACAGGTAGGTCTGTCCGTAGACCGTATCCTGACAGGTGATCAGCTGGATGATATGACCGATACAGAACTGGCAAAAGCAGCAGAAAACACCACCATTTTCGCAAAACTTTCTCCTCTGCAGAAAGCAAGAGTGGTAACTCTGCTCCGTGAAAACGGTCATAGCGTTGGCTACATGGGCGATGGCATCAACGACGCCGCTGCCATGAAAGCATCCGATGTAGGTATCTCCGTAGATACTGCCGTAGACATCGCAAAAGAATCCGCAAATGTTATCCTGCTGGAAAAAGACCTGATGGTACTGGAACAGGGCATCATCGAAGGCAGAAAAACTTATGCCAACATGATCAAATACATCAAAATGACAGCTTCCTCTAACTTCGGGAACATGTTTTCCGTATTGGCAGCATCTGCATTCCTGCCTTTCCTGCCTATGGCTTCCATCCATCTGATTCTGCTGAACCTGATCTACGATATCTCCTGCACTGCAATTCCTTGGGATAATGTAGATGCAGAATTTTTGAAAGAACCTCGGAAATGGGATGCCTCTTCCGTCAGCAAATTCATGCTGTGGATTGGGCCTACCAGCTCCGTATTTGACATCGTAACTTATCTGGTAATGTACTTCGTGATCTGTCCCGCAGTATGCGGCGGTTCCTTCCATAGCCTGGATCCCGCATCTCAGACAATGTTCATTGCACTGTTCCAGGCAGGCTGGTTTGTAGAATCCATGTGGAGCCAGACTCTGGTTATTCACATGATCCGCACACCCAAACTGCCCTTCCTGCGCAGCCGTGCTTCCGTTCCCGTTGTACTGCTGACATTCACAGGCATTGCCGTACTGACAGCCATTCCTTTCCTGCCCTTCGGCGCACATATCGGTCTGGCAGCACTGCCTCCCGTATACTTCACATGGCTGGCAGGTATCATCATTGCTTATGTAACATTGGCAACCATCATGAAAAAACTGTATATCCGCAAATACGGCGAACTGCTGTAATATACAGAAAAAAGGAACATTTTTCAAATTATGTATTGACAAATGTCCTCCTGACATGGTATAACTTCTAAAAAGCAGAAACCGTAGAAAGAGTGTAAGTACCTTTTCCGGAAGCTGTTTCCAGAGAGCTGTGGATGGTGAGATCACAGCAGCAGTGGGATGAGGGAATGGGCTCTTGAGGGCAAACCGAAAATAGTAGGTACGCCGGAGAATCCCCTTCGTTAACAAAGGACGCATATGATCGTATGCATGAGTGGGCAGATTTTCTGCCAACGAGGGTGGCACCGCAGGATTTTACGCCTGTCCCTTTGACGATTCCGTCAGGGACAGGCGTTTTTTTATTGAAAATCAAAATCAACTAAAGAAAGGAGCATGCACCATGAACACAAAAGAAATCCCTTACAAAATTTATTTAGATGAACAGGAACTGCCGAAACAGTGGTACAATCTGCGGGCAGACATGAAAAATAAACCCGCTCCTCTGCTCAATCCCAGTACACTAAAACCCATGACAGCGGAAGAACTCAGTCAGGTATTCTGTGAAGAACTGGTAAAACAGGAATTAGACAACGATACCCCTTACATTGATATTCCCGAACCCATTTTGAAGTTCTATAAAATGTATCGCCCTGCGCCTCTGGTGCGTGCCTATTGTCTGGAAGAAAAATTGCAGACCCCCGCAAAAATCTACTATAAATTTGAAGGTAACAACACCAGCGGCAGCCATAAACTCAATTCCGCCATTGCACAGGCTTATTATGCCAAGGAACAGGGACTGAAAGGCGTCACCACAGAAACAGGTGCCGGACAATGGGGCACAGCCCTGTCCATGGCATGTGCTTACTTCGGTCTGGACTGCCAGGTTTATATGGTTAAATGCTCCTATGAGCAGAAACCTTTCCGCCGGGAGGTTATGCGCACCTATGGTGCGGCAGTGACCCCCTCTCCTTCCATGGCAACAGAAATCGGCAGAAAAATCCTTGCAGATCATCCAGACACTTCCGGCAGTCTGGGCTGTGCCATTTCTGAAGCCGTAGAAATGGCTGCCAAACAGGATGGCTACCGTTATGTACTGGGCAGCGTTCTCAATCAGGTATTGCTCCATCAAACCATCATCGGTCTGGAAACCAAAGTTGCTCTGGATAAATACGGCATCCAGGCGGATATGATCATCGGCTGTGCCGGCGGCGGCTCCAATCTGGGCGGTCTGATTTCTCCTTTCATGGGCGAAAAACTCAGAGGTGAACGGGACTATCAGATCATCGCTGTGGAACCTGCTTCCTGCCCCAGCCTCACCAGAGGGAAATTCGCTTATGACTACTGCGACACCGGCATGGTAACCCCTCTCCAGAAAATGTATACCCTCGGCAGTGGTTTCATTCCCTCTGCCAGCCATTCCGGCGGACTGCGGTATCATGGCATGAGTTCCATCCTTTCTCAGCTCTACCATGACGGACTCATAGAAGCACGTTCCGTGGAACAGACAGCCGTCTTTGCTGCTGCCACAGAATTTGCACGGGTGGAGGGTATCCTGCCCGCTCCCGAAAGTGCCCACGCTATTTATGTAGCCATGGAAGAAGCGAAGAAATGCAAAGAAACTGGTGAAGAAAAAACCATCGTTTTTGGACTGACAGGAACAGGATACTTCGATATGGTTGCATATGAAAAATTCAACAATGGCACCATGACGGACTATATTCCCACAGACGACGATCTGAAACAAGGATTCGATGGTATCCCCCGTTTTCCCGGAAACGAATTTTAATTTTTCTTATCTATTCCATCAAAGACTATGATGTTCAGAACACTTGCAGAAATAAAAGACGCTCTTTGACATTGATTCTGAACATGCCTATTATCATTCAAAAAAAGATGCTCCGAGTTCATTCGGAGCATCTTCTTTTTTCGTGGAAACAATCGTTCCATCGCGTAAAATAATCTTGATATTGTCCATTGTTCTATCGATTTCAACTCTATCTATATCTAATGAAGAAATTGTCCCAGCACACATAAAGCGTATATTTTGCGCAACATCACTGTGCCAGTCTATTTTTGCCGTCGTTCCTGCGTAATAAGATTTTGGATAACTTTCTATTTTAAAGTAACCAACAAAACTGGCTTCTTCTGTAAATAGTTCCTTCTTGATTGATCCATCAATGACAATGGATGTTTCGTATTCTTCCTGATTTACAGTATAAACCATTGCCTCCAACTCTTTGTTTATGGGAGTGGGACGTTGCAATATATAAAAAATCGCCAAAATGATACATACTCCCCCAATGATGACCCTTTTGATCTTTTGAACCAACATAATGCCCCCTTCCGCCATCCAAAATCCGCTTCTGCTTACTTTCTATCAATATCATTTTACCACTTTTCAACTGCTGCCTCTACCTTTGTTTCCTAAAAACCCCTGTGTCAACGCTCTTCAAAAGAAAGCGTCCCTTGTAAATTAAAAGTAAATAATAATAGCTGGAATCCTTTGCAAAGATTCCAGCTATTTTTATTTTCTTATAAATCAGCTAAAGAAATATTTTCTTTTTTGCCGTATTTTTTATCAGCCTTCCACTGCCATGGCCACTGTTTTTGTATTGCTGTCCCATTTTAAAGCATCTGTGGACATGCCTGTCACAGTACACCAGTCACGCAGAGAAAGAAACGCACGATCATTTACCGTCTGAGGTGCAGTTACCAGTGTTGTTTCTTCTCCATTAATGGTGACAGTTTTATCTGTTCCTTCTACGGGGATCACAACAGTGGTATCGTCATAAGTGACAGTGGCAATTTTGTCTTTCTGATTCCAGTCAATTTTTACACCTTCTTTGGAAACATTCAGCAGTGCCCGCAGAGGCAGCATGGTGTATCCATCTTCAGAAAGATATGCAGGTGCATCCAGGGCAATGCGTTCCTCATCGTCTTTCACCAGATATATTTCCCCGATCTTGATCTGGAAAACATGAGTTTCTGCCGGTGTTTCTTCTGGTTTATCCTCAGGCTCTTCCGGTGTTTCCGGTTTTTCTTCCGGTTTATCCACTACTGTCTTTTTATAGAATGTAATGGTTTCATAATCCTTATCATATTTTTCACTGAAGTTCAGCCATTCGTCTGTGGGTTTTGCAGGAGAACAGTATGTCACCTTCACCAGTTCATCTGTATCCATCATATAGAAATTATCGTCATAAGGGTCATGGACTTCCACTTTCGCTTTGTCGTAAATATTCACAACGCCGTCACTGCCTCTGGCTTCATCCACATACAGCACATGACCTTCGGGATAAACTTCCAGAAAAACATTGTCTTCCAGATTGATGTCGCCACGGTACACATAAATGACGCTGGAAGAAGCGCTTGTGGTTCTTACCACCAGATCGTCATTGCCTCTTACAGTCAAATCACCCTCAGCATAAATGGCATGCAGACCATGTCCATCCACATTGATCTCACTGTCCCCATCCAAATATAAAATGCTGTCCTCCGGCAGACAAATAGCGGCTTTTCTGCCATTGGTATTGCTTTCATCCGCATTTACATATAATCCGTCAATGGACAAAATTCTGCTGCCAGCATCCCATTCCCAGCCGTCGCCGCTCACATCTGCATCATATGTGCGGAAATCGTAGTTTAAAATATCATTTTCCGCCGCCAGAGCTGTCTGGGGTACCAATCCCATGAGCATTGCTGCCGCAATCCCCGCACAAAGTACTTTCTTCTGTTTCATGTTCATTCCTCCTTTACACCTCTTTTTTTCATCATACCATATATTCCCATCCTTTGCCGTTACGGTTTTTTAACATTTTAGACGCAAAAATTATACTTTCGTTCCCTCTTTGAAAAAACTTTTGGAAAGCTGGTAATTTTGTCTGTTTTCCTTTATAATAAGAGATTAGGAATGAGATAGAAAGAGAGGACATTTATGAAATATATCAACGAATTGCGCGAAGGTGAAAACATCATCGAACATTATCTGTGCAAGAGCAGACAGACCATGAAAAGCCGCAACGGCAAAAATTATCTGTCTTTGAAATTACAGGATAAAACCGGTATGGTGGACGCCAAGGTCTGGGATCTGAACAACGACATCCAGAGCTTTCAGGAAAATGACTTTATCAAAGTAGATGCGTTTGTTACCACATTCAATAACGAACTGCAACTGAATGTAAAACGCATCCGCCGCAGTCGGGAAGGCGAATATGATCCTGCGGATTTTGTGCCCAGCACTGATAAGAACATTGACGAAATGTACGATCAGCTCATGGGTTATATCAAAACCATGAAAAATCCCTATCTGAAAAAACTGCTGGAAGAAATCTTCCTGCGCCATCCTGTCATCAGCAAGGAATTCAAATATCATTCCGCTGCAAAAGCCATGCACCACAGCTTCCGCGGCGGTCTGGTGGAACACACATTGTCTGTCACACAGCTTTGTGATTTTCTGGCACCCCGTTACAACTATGTAAACCGCGACATCCTTGTGGCATCGGCTATGCTCCATGACGTCGGCAAAGTGCTGGAACTCTCTGACTTCCCTACCAATGACTACACCGATGACGGTCAGCTTCTGGGGCATTTGATTCTTGGTTCCGAACTCATTCGGGATGCTGCTGCTAAAATTGATGGTTTCCCCAAACGTCTGGAATCCCTCATGAAGCACTGTATGCTGTCCCATCATGGAGAATATGAATATGGCTCTCCCAAACTGCCTTCCACACCAGAAGCTTTCCTGCTTCACTGTGCAGACAATCTGGATGCCAAAACAAAAATGATCGAAGAAGCCTTGGACGCAGACAGTACCCAGGGTCATTGGGCTGGTTACAACCGTATGCTTCAGCGCAACCTGAGCCGTTCCGACTTCGAATAAGCAGGTGGAACCATGGCAAAGGAAACCCTTTCCGCACATGAACTAAACAAATATACCTACTGTCCTTATCAGTGGTACTACGAAAAAACATACGGCAGAGCAGAACTACGCCGCATGCGCAAAGAATATCTGGAAGAACTTGGACTGGAAGATTCCACCACAGCCAATTTCGTTCGAGGTGAAGCCTTCCATAGAAAGCTGTACCGCCAGTATCGCCTGCGGCAGATTCTCTGGAAAATCCTCATCCTTGCCGTATTTGTGCTGATACTTATTTATTGGGTGATGCAGTATGTCCATGTTTGAAAAAATCACTGGAAATTGGCTGTCTTTCAGCATACTGTTTCTGCTGATCCTCTTGGTGGTTCTTCTGCTTTGGCGGATACGCCGCCCCCATCTGCAAAAACAGCCCCGAAAAGACATCATGCCAGGTTTTACCCTGATCTATGCCGACCAAAAGCAATCCGGCAAAAAAAGCGAAGGCTTTGGAAAACTGCTCTACTCTGCCAAATATGACCTGCGTGGAAAACCAGACTATATTTTCAAAAAAAGACTTGGCGGTGCCATTGTTCCCGTAGAACTGAAAAGCGGCTCTATCAAAGACGATCCACTGCCCCACCCGGGTGATTTATTGCAGTTGGCGGCCTACTTCCTGCTTTTGGAGGATATTTACGGCAAACGCCCGCCTTACGGATGGCTGAAATACAGCGATTATATGTTTTATGTGCGAAATACCAGAAAAATCAGAAAAGAAGTGAAACAAACCATGGCAGACATGCGGAAAATGCTGGAGGACGGTGAAGGCACGCCAAACGCCAGCTTTGTCAACTGCCGACACTGTATCTGCAACGGCACCGTATGTCCCTATGGGCAATATCATAGAAACGGAGGGGAAGTATGAAACTTCCTGTTGAAAAAAATCAGACCTACACCATGTCCATTACAGACATCGGTACCAATGGCGAAGGCATTGGGCGCATTGACGGCTATACGGTCTTTGTGGAAGGCGCCCTGCCGGAAGAGGTCATCAAAGTCCTCATCGTCAAAACAAAAAAACATTTCAGTTACGGGAAACTGCTGGAAATTCTGGAGCCTTCCCCCCATCGGGTAACCCCCGCCTGTCCTGTTGCAGCAAAATGCGGCGGTTGCCAGTTGCAGCATCTTTCTTATGAAGGACAGCTTGCTTTCAAAACCAAAAAAGTCAAAGACCATCTGGAGCGTATCGGTGGTTTTTCCGGCATTTCCGTAGGCTATGCCAAAGGTATGGAAGAACCTTGGCGTTACCGCAACAAAGCCCAGTTCCCTGTGGGCGGCAAAACCGGCGAACCGGAAATCGGCTTTTATGCAAAACGCAGTCATCGCATCATTGATACCCCAGTATGTATGCTGCAAAACAAAATCAATGACCAGATTGTAAAGATCATTCGTGCATTTCTGACGGAATACGAAATTCCCCTTTATGATGAAACCATCCATCGCGGTCTGGTGCGTCATATCCTGACTCGTATCGGCAGACGTACTGGAGAAATCATGGTTTGTCTGATAGTAAACGGCAGAAAACTGCCGCACTGCGATATATTGGTAGAACGTTTGCGTGAAATCGAAGGCATGACATCCATCGTATTAAATGTAAACACGGCACAAACCAATGTAATCTTAGGAACGGAAGTCCATGTACTTTGGGGTAAAGAAACGATTCGGGACTACATCGGAGATGTACAATTTGAAATTTCTCCCCTATCCTTCTATCAGGTAAATCCTTTGCAGACACAGGTGCTTTACCAGACAGCTCTGGATTTTGCGGAGCTGGAAGGTAACGAAACGGTACTGGATCTGTACTGTGGCATCGGCACTATTTCCTTGTTCTTTGCCCAGAAGGCAAAACATGTTTTCGGCGTAGAAATCGTACCGGAAGCCATTGCTGACGCCAAGAGAAATGCTGCTCTCAACGGCATGAACAACGCAGATTTTGCCGTTGGTGCCGCAGAAGATGTCATTCCCAGACTTTATGAAGAAAAAGGCATCACCGCTGACGTGGTAGTGGTAGACCCTCCTCGAAAAGGCTGTGACAGTGTCCTTCTGGATACCATTGCTGCTATTTCTCCAAAGAAAGTAGTTTATGTATCTTGCGATTCCGCCACATTGGCACGAGATCTGGCATATCTTTGTCCGAAAGGCTATACCATCGAAAAAGTACAGGTGGTGGATATGTTCCCTCATACGGTGCATGTGGAGACGGTAGTACTTTTGTCCAAACTTAATACCAAGCAACATATCGAGGTGGAGTTGAATCTGGACGAACTGGATTTGACGTCGGCGGAAAGCAAGGCTACCTATGAGGAAATCAAGGCGTATGTACTGGAGCATACTGGCCTGAAAGTCAGCCATCTCTATATCGCCCAGGTCAAACAGAAGTATGGCATTATTGAGCGGGAGAACTATAATAAGCCAAAGTCTGAAAATGCCAAACAGCCGAAATGTCCGCCAGAAAAGGAAGCGGCAATTACAGAGGCACTGAAGTTCTTTGGGATGATTTGAGGTGAACAACATGGAGCGTGCGATCTCTTGTGAGTTCAATTTGGATACAGCCTGCGTTGAACTGAAATTTGCTGATGGTAGCATGATTTCGATTGATACGGTTGCTGTTGAAAATGAGGTAGCAGACAATATGTATCAACGATCCGAATTGGACTGGTTAATCTATAACCAGCCACTAGAATATGCAAATGTAGTGTTGAACGGAGGCTTGGAGAAATATATTCACGGAACACCCCAGCATCGTTTGACAGATTAACTGCATAGATTTGTAAAGCCCATCGGTCAATACTGACCGATGGGCTTTGTTTTAAGGTTCTTTCCACAACTCTGTAAGATTTATGGTGCTACTTTGTGGTTGCTGTTGTTTTGGCAATAAATCAACCTGCACCAAAACAGGGAAATTGGAAGCAACGCCAGTAAAGATACACGCTCCTTGTGGCAGGACAGAGATCATTTCATATGAAGTGTTGTCAATGAATGCCACAGCTTTACCAATGGCTCGTATATCCTCATTGTTAACCAATCGATGAATGAAATAGTTATGCAATTGAGAAATAATGGTTTCCGATATGTCAGATGGACGCTGACTTGATATAGTTAAAAACGTTCCAAACTTTCGCCCTTCTTTGATGATTTCTTCAAAAGTTTCTAAGCGGTAATCTTTCCATGTCTGACTTTCTCGCTCCGATGTTGTAGACAAGACATTATGCGCTTCGTCAATGATAATATGTAAACTACTACCGTTGAAGTTTAGCCGTTGACGTTCATAGAAATACTTGCAAATAATTAGGGGAACAATCTTTTTGAATTCCACATTAACATCAACCAATGAATATATTGCCAGCCAATCAGCGGGAGGATTGTCACATATTTTGAAAAGACGCTTTACTCGTTTTACACGATTTTCAAATCTTGAGATAAGTGGACCAACGTGCTCCTCATTGATATACTGCGAGCATAAAGAATCTAAGTATTTATACCGTAAAGCATACTCAAATATCAAATATTCATCTTCATTTTTATAATTGTTAGGGAAAAACACTGAATCCAAAATAACAGAAACAAATTGTTGTTCGTAATCATCAGAAGTATTTCCCCAGTGATCACCATCATCATCTGCACGGCAAAATTTTGTGCCATTTGCACGAACTTGGATGCTATTTAAAATTTTGATTCCAGGTTCGGCATCAACAAATAGCAATGCCAGAATATTCTTAAGTCCTGTCAATTGCCGCAAAAACATTTGAGGGTCATCATAATATCGGAGAAGCAGATTTCTTAACATTCCACGGATATATGCCATAAGATTATCTGTCTCGCGCAACCGACGGTATAGATCAATGCTCTTGCTTAGGAAAGGCTTTTGCGTTTTCTCTGTTGCCTCACATATTATTGACCAGAGTTCAACATCTTCCAAGAAAGATTGATGAATAGGGATTGAATCTCCTGTATCAACTCTTGTTGATAGTCGATATACCCGCTTGCTGTCATCGAAGGCTTGGGTGTACTCCCCATTAAAATCGATAAGAAGAAATCTACTTTTAGCAAATCCGGGCATTCCTTTAAAACGTTGAAAGCACTCAGTGTATATTTTGGCTAACGTATTTGATTTACCACTTCCGGTATTCCCGAATATTCCTATATGACTGGCGAAGAGCGAATTTGCCGAGATAAAAAGTTTTTCTTCTTTGTAATCGTTAATAGAGCCAATGCACACAGAAGTAGTTAAATCAGAGCTAAACTCAAAAATCTTTTGTACTTCTGTATCAGCAAGCATATATGCGTCCGAGAAAACCAGCGGAATGTCAATTAAGCCTCTCTGGAAACGCCCGTCATTCAGCACACCCATAATGCTTACTTCGATAATGCGATCAATGGTTTCGCTTTCTTTTGAAAAGCGGGGTTGGCAGTTATTCTCACCTGTAGACTTATTCTCTTGAATGTATTCTCCTTCTATACGGCCAATGATATTGCTGAATCCTTTTGGAATCTTTACAAAACTACCGACAGACACATTTTTAATAACGTGTCCTTGATATACCAAAATATTGCTGTTTTTGTTTTCAAAAACACGTATACGAAGTTTTTGTCCGCGTACTTCAATCACTTGTCCGATTTTATAAAAATCGTTCATACCAATTCACCTCTTTCTTTTAGGAATGGATATGCGACAAAATCTGATTGAAATAGTTCAAAGACAGGTTTTCTCCATCAAGTGCAATATAAGTAATGTTATTATTTTTCACTTCACCGAATAGCTTTTGGAAATCCTCGATTGCGGTGGCCTGATATACAAAAATGAGTATTTTCAACGATGGGTTAACCATAGAGCGTTTTACTAAATCTAGGATATGCTCATCCCTAAAAGAAAAACCATTGACCACCAGAAGTGAGTTCTCCTTCTCTAATTCATTAGAGAAAATACGTAAAAGCTCATAGTAATTCTTGTTCAACAGCGTGTCACTAAATTTTTCCTTGGTTGGATTCACAATTAGAAAAGCCATTTTGTACGCTTGAATGAATTTGCCGTAGTCGTCTTCTTTAGCAAGCAATGTATCGAAAATACTGCTTGCAAATAAAGATTGAATTTGCTTATTAGCTTCATCTGGCCGATTCGCTGTGAAACGTGCATCAATAGTTGACACCATAGTAGTATCGAACCACGTTGAATAAGTATTTGTAAAGTACCCTATTTTATCGCGATACTGCCGATATATAATACCGCCCCAGAAAATGTCTTGGCCCCAAGTAACAGATCCGTGTAATTTCAAAAGATTCACCGAAGGAATTTCTGCTTTCCTATTGGAGAATATGGCTTGTCTGTAATATGTTTTCGAATAATTATCAGTGGAAAAACGAGGCTCGATTCTCCCCTCAAAACCATCATTGCATATGCAATTTGAATGGTCAAAAATCAGCTCGATTATTGGATCATAATTGGTTGTAAAAATGCTAAACTGCCTATCTAACGCCGGATTGCCTCTTTCAGAAAAAATTCGGTATACAATATCTCCGAAATTTTTATATGGATCAAATGAGGAATCATATGTCGATATCTTAGAAATCGGTTCAATACATCTAACGAAAAACGACCAATACAAAAAAGCGGATAATATCGTAACTTTTTTCCTTTCATCCTCATTTTTCGCTTGGTATTTTTGCAGCGCTTCAAAAATCACCTCATTATTGCTCAAAGTTCCTAACAGATTTGCAGAGAATCCGGCGCCAAACAGGAAATTCACTCTACATCCAGAAAACAAGTTTCTGAGTATGGATTTTGTATCTTCTGAAATTGTAACCTTTCCAGCATCTACTGGAATTTTAATTATTTTATCCATGATTTCCTCTTTTTCTAATACTTATTTGTGCAGACCTTTCAGATGTTCTCTTATGCGAATCGTCTCATCGAGAGCACCCACAATATTTTCGATGTGAGTAAAGGAATCAATCGTAAGTGCTTCACCCTTATGTTCCTTGAACCACTTGTCCAACACTTGATGCCCACCAATTTGATATTTCCATACTTCTTGAGAAATGCCGGTGATACGTTTATTGGCATTTAACTGGAGCACTCCATTTTTATATTTAATGGCTCCGATTTCCATCTCATCAGGGGTATTGGGTTCAAGAGCTAGTTCTGCTGGGGCTTTAATTTGCATTAGATGCAGCTTTCTCAATCGCTCACCCGCAGAAACATACTCTCGATATAGTTCTTCGCTAACATAAAATTCCCCTTCGTCTCGTTCTTTCTCCGGTGTGTTGATGATTGGGACACGAGGAAAATCCCTGCAAAGATACTGTTCGTATTTCTCACAATATACAGGGTCATGTAAGATACCATACACATAATCAAATATCTCTATTGGCTCCGGCTTTTCAGACAGATATTGCGTTAATTTATTGAATGCTTCGTCGTTCAAATTGGCAGTCCAGCTTTCGCCAGTCAGTCCAGATTCAGAGCGGAGATAAAGTGGGGCAATATAGGTAATCTCGCACATAGCTGAGAACAGCCGATGGGCAATAATATTTTGTGATACAAACGGGGAAAAGAAACTTCTGGAAGTTTTGCAAAAGACCAAACCGATATTCGCTCCAATCGGGCAATTTGGTTCTGCCAGCAAATGTCCCATCGTGTTCTTTTCTCGGGGCCAAAGAACCCATCCACAAGAATTCCCAGAATAATATGTCCAACGAGAATCAAACGGACGAAATGAAATCGGAGTTATAGTGCCTCCGGACAATACATCATTTTGGATTTTCTCAGCTGTTTGTCCACGGCTAAATCTGCCCCATAAATCGAAAATATCTTTTTCCTCTGTGGCATTCTTAACAATGTCCATTCTCCTAATCAATTCAGCTTTTGTAGGAGCAATGGATGCTCCGTCATTACCAGAGACAATCCCTGTCACATTTACTGGGAACAGTTCGGCTACGCTAACACCTTTATCATAGGCTTCCTTATCATTACTTCCAAACGGGATAAAATACGCCATCTTTTGATCTAGTTTCAACTGAGAGAAAACCAGGTTGCCCTTGGCCAAGGCTTCAAATTTTGCTTCTCGAGTTCCCCAAATATCCGTGTAGTACACCTTTGCCCAATCGGTTTTTTTAGTTTTCTTGACACCAATAAACAAAGAAACCCCCTGCATAATGTCAAAGATGTTTTCATCCTTGCTTCCATCTGGAGCAGTTTCCTTTTTGTTGGCACTACCGTGAAGATTCACAATATAAATTTTATCAAAGGTTCGCAGAAGGCTACCACGCATACCTCTAAAGGTCGGATTATCTAGATATCCATTATTAGATACAAAGGCGAGGACACCTTCTTTATTCTTATCAATGATCTGTTCGGAAAAACGGAAGAATTTTACGTAGTCATCATTCAGCCAGTGTTTCTTTTCACCGAAGTCGGTTACTCCATCTGTTTCGGTCTTGTATGCTGAAATGTCGTACGGGTTTGTAGATGCTGCCAAATATGGGGGATTGCCAATAATTACCTTAATTGGGCGGCGTGTTTTCCATGTATCAGCATTATAGGCTTCCTCTGTTATGGCAGCCGAAAAATCAAACAAGGTCAATTGTTCTCCACGTTCCAAATCGGACATGGGCGGTGTCAGAGTGTTGGTCAAAAAAATGTTTGTGGGAAGCTGAGTTGTCGGCAAATGACCAAGTGTTTCATCAATGGTACGGCGAATCTTCAAGTGTGCAACAACATAGCTCGTCATCATAATCTCAAACCCAATTAAGCGGGAAAGCAAGCCGTTCTCTTGCTGAATATAGTTTTCGTAAAATACTGACCGAGCACCAGAAAAATATGTGTTTTTAATGTATTTGATAATTTCCGCACCAAAAGAGCCAGTACCGCAGGCTGGATCTAGAATGGCTACACGGGGTACGGAAATCGTCATCTCGTCTGACCACTTGTTTTTCGTTATCTTGTATGGCGCACACGGAACTTTCGCAGTGATCTGTTCGTTATTAGACAACCCACCTTCAATAGCAAAATCTTCGACCAAAATTTTATCTACAAAGGAAATCAGGTATTGCACAGCTTGAACTGGTGTGTAAAAAACGCCAAGAGATTTTCTTAATGCCGGGTCATAAAAAGTCAAAAATTCCTCGTAAAAGTGGATGATCGTATCTTTCTTCTCGTCTCTTTCCAGCAAATTAGAAATATTACAAATGCGGTACAAAGAGCATAGCTTATCAATAACACCTTCAAGGGTGGGATGTTTTCTTCCAGTTCCTGTAATATGTAAAAAGAACTGCTTGAGAAGTTCAGATTCTTCTTGTAAATATTTGATGGCCTCATACCTATCAAATGAATCCGGCGTTGTGTCATTATACCTGGCAATAAATAACCCATAAACGATAGTCTGGGCATACATATCTGCAAACTCACGAGTGTTCATTAAGGGACGAAGGTCAGATTTAATCCTGCGATATAACCCGTATAGCTCCATGAACATAGGCAACTTCTTTTGATTATCAGTCAAGAGCGGTTGCCCAGTACCATCATCTTTAAGAATACCAGAAATAATGCTGCGTATTGTACGGGCGTGCATTGCCATATACTCAGCCAGCTTAGTAGATGATTTTATTTGTGCGGGGTCACGGAGCAAAAAATCTTCTAAAAGGCTAAAAAACAATTCGATATTGTCTTCTCTCAGAACTAGCTTTCCATCAACCAATTCCATAATTCGCAGACCGGTATACATCTCTGTATCACCTGCACGCCAAAACCGCCATTCAATATTGTCAGTCAAAATAGCGTTGCCATATCTATCAGCTTCAATCTTGATCTGAGAGAGCGCCCTTTTATCAATGCCACCAACCTTTTTAACTTCAACGCCGGCAAAAGGTTCGGTTTCTGTAACTTCTTCTTCGGTATGCCAAAGCTTGATATCAATATTTTCTCCAGATTGTCCTTTGCGTTCACCAGACAAATCACGGGCTGCACAGCCAATATCCGTAAATAAAGCCATTATTGGGGCATTATAAGATGATTCGACATTCCCGAGGCTATATGCGTCACACACCGCCTTGAAGTATTTCGTGATAATTTCTGTTATATTGGTTTTCTCCATGTTAGCCTCCTGCTTATACTCTATATAAAATCATACGAAAATCGTTCTTTCTTCTGCTTTTGCCATAGCGGACACATGGGAATTTGCAAAAACAAGGCAATATCCCATGTAGGAAAATCTGAGAACCACGACCCTATGGTGAAAGTGTTTTTCAGATTTTACATTTTTGACAGCGTGGAAACCACCCAGCTTTGAGAGGGTGGATACCATTGCTGCCAAAAATAATAGGGTATCCAAAGGGGAATATCCCCTTGGCTCTGGGTTTCCAATAGGGGCGAGCAGCATCCCTGTTGGCACACGATTTTCCGTAGGAAAGTCTAGTGTGTTATACCTTTGTGGAGCAGATGGCAGCCGGAATTGTAGCACACCCTGAAAAGTGTGGCCACAGTTGCGGCGTTCTGGCGGGAAAGGTTGCCCCTTGCGGGGCAGCATAAGCGACAGAAAAAGGCTGGCAGGCGGTGCGGGCAAGCACTGTCTGTCAGCCGTGTCATTTGCGGAACAAAGGTATATCAAAGCCCCCGTCAGCCGCTGCTTCCCATCGTATCAGAACCACCACGGCAGCTTTCCGCGCAGGCTGTCCATCGCCTCGCCCTCCACCTTCTTTGTCCGGCTCTCGCTGAGATGGAAATGGAGCGCCGCGCCGATCAGCGGGTGCTCGATTCCATCGGTAAAGCCATAGCGGTACAGCAGATAGGTCTGCTCTCTGGCTGTCAGCTTGTCCAGCGCCGCATACAATTCTATCAGCTGCTCTTTTTGGATATAGATTTGCTCCGGCGTTTGGGTGTGAGGGTCGGCTATGGCTTCGATCCGCAGCATCCGTTCATCCTCTGAGAGA
>OFLY01000929.1_pt1 | contig 20677 bp, 18 predicted proteins | sample 1541161 | NCBI WGS metagenome assembly OFLY01 (sample SAMN04209247, study PRJEB22552) | human gut metagenome | biome: gut; material: feces | host: Homo sapiens | place: USA: Oklahoma | reverse complement strand
TCCCAGGGGCAGGTCATTGATATTTCTCCTACTTCCACGAACTACATCAACCCGATGGACATCAATCTGGACTATTCCGATGATGAAAACCCAATTACTTTGAAAAGTGATTTTATCCTGTCGCTGTGCGACCTTATCATCGGCGGCAAAGAAGGGCTTTCCCCTATTGAAAGGACGATCATCGACCGTTGTACCAGACTGGTGTACCGGGAATACCTGCAGAACCCATGCCCGGAAAATATGCCGATCTTAGGCGATCTTTACGAGCTGCTTTTGAAACAGTCTGAACCGGAAGCACAGAATATCGCAACGGCACTGGAAATCTATGTCAATGGTTCCCTTAACGTGTTCAACCACCGTTCCAATATCCAGATGGATCAACACCGGGTACTGTGTTTCCAGCTTAAGTCACTGGGAAAAGCCTTAAAGGAAATCGGGCTTTTGATCATGCAGGATGCGGTGTGGAACCGTGTCACGGCCAATCGCTCCAAACATAAAACAACCTGGTTCTATATCGACGAATTCCACCTCCTGCTGAAAGGACAGACCGGAAGTTTCAGTGTAGAGATATGGAAACGGTTCAGAAAATGGGGCGGGGTGCCCACGGGCGCCACCCAGAACCCCAAGGACCTGCTCTCCTCCCCGGAGATCGAGAACATCCTGGAGAACAGCGATTTCATCTATATGCTCAACCAGGCCGCCGGCGACCGCAAGATTTTGGCGGAGCGGCTGGGCATTTCGGCGGAACAGCTTGCCTATGTGACCAATTCCGAGCCGGGCCATGGGCTGCTGTTCTTCAACAATGTCATCCTGCCCTTTGCGGACGACTTCCCCAAGGACACGGAGCTTTACAAGCTGCTCACCACCAAACCCAGCGAGGTGGAGCACGCGGCGAAAACGGAGGCGTGAATATGAACATGGAGATATTCAGAAACAGTGAATTTGGCAGTATCCGCGTGATCGAGGAGGACGGGAAATACCTGTTCTGCGGTTCGGATGTGGCAAAGGCCCTGGGGTACAGCAATCCCCGAAAGGCTGTCCGTGACCATGCGAGGGGTGGAACGAAACGTTCCATCCCCACCGCAAGCGGTGACCAGACAATGACCTTCCTCCCGGAGGGCGACGTCTACCGCCTGATCGTTCATAGCCGGCTGCCCGGCGCGGAGCGGTTTGAGAAATGGGTGTTCGATGAGGTGCTTCCCACGATCCGCAGGACCGGGGGCTACATGACGCCCTCCCTGCTGGAGGAGGCGGCCAGGCACCCGGAGATCCTTCTCTCCTTTGCGGACCAGCTCCTGGCGGAGCATGAGAAGAACCGCCGCCTTACCGGGGAGGTGGAACGGCTGCGGCCGAAAGCGGATTTTTACGACGCCTTTGTGCGCCCCGGCAACTGCACCAATATCCGGGCCACAGCCAAGGAGCTGGGCGTGGGCGAGCGCGACTTCTGCCGCTTCCTGATGGAGGAGGGCTTCCTCTACCGCTGCCCGGCCGGATACCTTCTGCCCTACGCCAAGCCCTCCAATAAGGGGCTGTTCCAGGTGAAGGACTTCTGGAAGTACGGGCATTTCCGCCAGCAGACCCTTATCACGCCCCAGGGGAAGGACCTCCTGCGGATGATGCTCTGCGGCGGGCAGATGAGCATGGAATTTGATTTTTGTGAAAGCGAGGCGTGAATATGAAAAACAAGATTTACATTATCGACGGCAAGACCTATCTCAACCACATCAACGATGAGGTCCACCTGTACGGCCTTCTCCACCAGCTCGCCTTCCTGGCGGGCCGGATCAAGGACGAGGAGGACGTGTTCCATGTGCTGGACGCGGCGAAGCGCTACGGCGAGATCGCCGAGGAGAAATTCCAGGGCTGGGGCATCCCCGGCCGCTACCTGGTATTCGGCGACCCCAAAGACCTAAAGGACCTTATGGCAAAGGAGCTGGCGGAGGCCACCCCGGTGCCCGTGGAGGAGCCGAAGCCCAAGAAGTATAAGGATGAGTACATCATCCCCGGCTATGGCTTCCGTATGCTGGTGGGCGACATCCACCACCTGATCGTCCTCTACTATTCGCTGGCCCGCCGCCTGTCCGAGGCGGAAACGGAGAAGGACTTCCTCCGGCTGAAGAAAAAGGCCGGCGGCTATGAGAAGGTGCTGAAAAAGCTCTTCCGCAGCCTGGGCCTCCCGGAGGACAGCAACGCCGCCCAGGACGTCCTGGAGGAGTCCATCATCCGCCGCCATAACCTGGTCCGCCTGGAGGATGTGGAGGAGCCCCAGGACGAGGGAGACCTTGAAGGGGACGAGGTATGGAGCGACTGACCCATGTGAGCCTGTTCTCCGGCATCGGCGGTCTGGACCTGGCGGCGGAGGCGGCCGGGTTCGAGACCGTCTGCCAGTGTGAATGGGCGGACTACCCCTATTCCGTCCTGGAGCGGCACTGGCCGGACGTGCCGAAGTTCCGGGACATCACCACATTCACGAAGGAGGCGTTTTTTGAGAAAACAGGACTTGAAACAGTCACCATCATCTCCGGCGGCTTCCCCTGCCAGCCCTTCTCCACCGCGGGAAAGCGGAAGGGCTTTGCGGATGAACGCTACCTGTGGCCGGAAATGTGCAGAGTTATTACCGAGCTGCGGCCCCGTTGGGTGCTTGGGGAAAATGTTGCTGGCTTCATCAATATGGGGCTCGACAAAACGATCTTTGACCTGGCAAAAGCGGGATACGCTGTTCTCCCATTCGTATTTCCGGCTTGCGGTGTCGGCGCATGGCATGAGCGCCAGCGAACTTTTATCGTCGCGGCTGATGTTTCCCACGCCCCTTGCCTCCGACAAATCCACCTGCAGGGACGCGGCAAACCTGGATGTGTACCTGTCGGACAATGGGATCTTCCGCAAGCGGAACAGGGACGGGACGATCTGGAGCCTGAGCCTTTCGGCGGCGGTGTTCTACCTGACGCCGGCGGCGTCGGAGGGCTACCGCTCCACCCTGAAACCCACGGCCTTCCAGGGCAAGTCCCCGTCCAGCAACCTGTCGGCCCAGGTGATCCACCAGGAGCAGCCCCTGTCGGAGAAGGCGGCGCTGAACCCGGATTGGGTGGAATGGCTCATGGGCTTCCCGAAAGGATGGACGGCCGTATCCTCTGGGCCGGCGAGCCGGAGGGCGTCCCCCGCATAACCGAGGACACGAAGGACCGGGCCCTGCGGCTGAAAACCCTGGGCAACGCGGTCTGCCCGCCCCAGGCCTATCCCATTTTTCACTATATCGCGGCGATTGAAACCGGGGCGTGCGCCGGCATCTGCCCCTATGGAGGAGGTGACGGATAAATGCAGGAATGGAAAGCCTCCGAGAAGGAGGCCCAGAAGATGACCCGTGACGGGGCCATTTCGGTGAACCTGGTGACCGGCGAGGCCACCCATATTTCGGACCGTCCCCCGGAGCAGGACTATTCCTCCGCTGATGACACGGCGGAAACGTCTGGCCGGGTAGTGGATGAGATGGAGGGCCATGTGGAACGGCGCCAGGCGAAAAAAGCGCGGCACAAGCGGCGCGACACCTTCCGGGAGGGTGAGGCGGCCAGGGACCGCCCTTCCTCCCGTTTGCAGTTTTCGGAGGCAGACCGGGCGGCGCCGGAGCTGAAAAAGGCTGTCCGCAAGTCCGACAAGGCAGCGGATAAGCTGGACGCGGCAAAGGCCGCCGTCCCCGTGAAGCCGCCCGGCAAGGAACACGGCAACCCGCTGGCCCGGCCGATCCAGGAGGTCAAGTCTACCCTCCACGGCGAGGTGAGCAAGGTGGAGGGTGAAAACTCCGGCGTCCAGGCCGGCCACCTGGGGGAGCGGCAGATCGAGAAGGCTGTGGGCTATGGCGGCCGCCGCTTCCACCAGGCGCGGGCAGACCGCAAGCTGAAACCCTGGCGGGATGTATCAAAAGCGGAGCAGGCGGCGGTGAAAGCCAATGCGGATTTCTATTGGCAGAAATCCGTCATGGAGAACCCCCAGCTTGCGTCCAGCAATCCCATCTCCCGGCTGTGGCAGAAGAAGCGCCTGCAAAAGCAGTACGCCGCCGCACACCGGGCAGGAACCGGCGCAGCCCAGGCCGCGGGCAAGGCGTCCCAGACCGCCGCCTCCGCAGCGAAGAAGGGCGGCGGGACCATCGCCCAGAAGCTGGGCGGCTTCGTCACCAAGAACAAACACACCCTCCTCATTGTGGGCGGGATTGGCTTGATCCTCATGCTCATCATGGGGCTGATGCAGTCCTGCACCTCCATGTTCGGGAGCGGGACTTCCGGCCTGGTGGCCTCCTCCTATCTTTCGGAGGACGCGGACCTGACCGGGGCCGAGGCCGCCTACTGCGAGATGGAGGCGGAGCTGCAAGAATATCTGAACACCTACGAGGCCACCCACGACTACGACGAGTACCACTTTGACCTGGACGAGATCGAGCATGACCCCTATGTGCTGCTGTCCATCCTGTCGGCGCTTCACGAGGGGGTGTTCACCCTGGACGAGGTGCAAGGGGATCTGGAAATGCTCTTTGACAAGCAGTACATCCTCACCGAGACCGTGACCACTGAAACACGGTATCGGACAGAAACGAGGACGGACAGCGAGGGCAACGAGTACGAGGTAGAGGTTCCCTACACCTGGTATATCTGCACCGTCACACTGGAGAATTTCGACCTCTCCCATGTGCCGGTCTACATCATGGGCGAGGACCAGCTCTCCATGTACGCCGTGTATATGTCCACCCTGGGCAACCGACCGGACCTGTTCCCGTCCTCCGGGTATGTGGGCAAGTACATTGAGAACCCGCCCACGGCCTGGGACATTCCCGCCGAGTACCTGACGGATGAACGCTTTGCCACCCTCATCACCGAGGCGGAGAAATACCTGGGATACCCTTATGTCTGGGGCGGGAGCAGCCCGGAGACATCGTTTGACTGTTCCGGCTTCGTCAGCTATGTGCTGACCAGCACCGGCCTGTGCAATACCGGGCGGCTGGGCGCCCAGGGACTCTACAATATCTCCACGCCGGTCTCCGACCCCCAGCCGGGCGACCTGGTGTTCTTTGTGGGCACCTATGACACCAGCGGTATCTCCCATGTGGGTATTTATGTGGGCGATGGAATGATGCTGCATTGCGGAGATCCGATCTCCTACACCAATTTGAATACAAGTTACTGGCAGTCTCACTTTTATGCCTACGGCCGGCCGCCGTACAACTGATGGGAGGTGAAACACACATCAATATGGTTTCCTATGGGGGCGGTGTCAACAGCACCGCCCTTTTGATCGGCCTGCACCAGCACCGTATCCCGGTAGACCTGATCCTCTTTGCGGATACCGGGGCGGAGCATCCCCACACCTATGCCTACCTGGACGTCATGGACCGATGGCTGAAGGACCACGGGATGCCGCCCATCACCAGAGTCTACAAGACCACGCGGGACGGCAAGCGGCTGACCCTGGAGCAGGAGTGCTTGCAGAGCGGCACTCTGCCCTCCATCGCCTACGGCTTCAAGCGATGTTCCCTGAAACACAAAATCGGGCCGCAGGAAAAGTTCTGCAACCATTATCCGCCCTGCCGGAAGGTGTGGGCGGCGGGCAAACGGGTGGTGAAGTTCATCGGCTACGACGCCGGCGAAGGCTACCGCAGCGACAAGGTGCTGCTGGGCGACCTGGCCGACCAAAAGTACAGCAAGTGGTATCCCCTGATGGAATGGGGATGGGACCGGGCGGCCTGTCAGCAGGCCATTGAGGATGCGGGCCTGCCCCAGCCGGGCAAGTCCTCCTGTTTTTTCTGTCCCAGTATGCGGGCGGAAGAAATCATCTATCTGCGGGACCACCACCCGGACCTGTTCCGAAGGGCCATCGCCCTGGAGGACAACGCCCGCCCCAATTTGAAAACGGTCCAGGGCCTGGGCCGTAACTATTCATGGAAAGAACGATATGGAAAGGAGTTTTGCACACATGGCAACTGTTGAGAAGATCCGCCGTGACATTGAAAAGACCAAGGAGAAAATCTCCGAGCAGCAGAAGCGCCTCCGCGCCCTGGAGGCCCAGCTCACCGAGGAGGAGAACCTGGAGATCGTCCGCATGGTCAAGGCGGTGAAGATGGACAACCGGGAACTGACGGCCTTCCTGAAGGCCTACGCCAGCGGCCTCATCACCCTGCCGGAGGGCATGATGGAGGCGGAGGCCGCGGCGGACCCCGGCGAGAATGAGATGGAGGATACCGAGTATGAAGAATAAAACGATCATCCGCCTGTTTACGGCGGCTCTGGCCGTGGCGCTCTGTGCCACGGCCTTTGCTGTCCCCGCTTTCGCCGGCGGTGGGGAGGGCGAACCCTACTACACCGAAACTGCCGGGACGGAGGCGGACCCTGCGGAGGACGCCGAGGCCCCGGAGGTCACTATCACTGATGAGGAAGATCCCGCCGGCGATGATAGCGCGGACAATAACACGGAGGCAGACGGGGACACCCTGGACCAGATCACCGAACTGCTGGGCGGCCTGGGGACTGTGACTGTCACCGAGGACGGTATCCTGTTCACCCCTGACACGGAGAAATGGGAAACCCAGCAGACCGGCACCGTGACCACCTGCGGCGGCAACCTGAATGTCCGCACCGGCGCTGGGCTGGATAACGACGCCTTCACCCAGCTTCCCGATGGGGCGCAGGTAGAAGTCATCGGCACCGAGGGCGAATGGGTCAAGGTGCTTCTGCCGGAGCGGGAGGGCTATGTTCATTCCGACTACCTGACCATCACGGACACGGGCAGCTTCTCCCTCTCCCTGGACGGGACGGACCTCTCCGCCCTGCTGGAGCTGTTCGCCTCCGGCCTCTCCGGGGGCGGAGGGGCAGCCCTGACCCCGGATGGGAACCTGTCCCTCATTGACGACCTGGGCGGGACATCCTCCGGCAAGCAGTTCATCACGGTGGAGACAAAGGGCGGCAACGTGTTCTATCTCATCATCGACCGGGATGACGAGGGGGCGCAGACCGTCCACTTCCTGAACCAGGTGGACGAGGCGGACCTCCTGGCACTGATGGAGGATGGCGAGGCCCAGGAGGCGCCGGCGGTCTGCACCTGTACGGAGAAATGTCAGGCCGGGGCGGTGAACACCTCCTGCGAGGTGTGCGCGGTGAATATGGCCGAGTGCGCCGGCGCGGAGCCGGAGCCGGAACCCGAACCGGAGCCGGAGGCGGAGAAGTCCGGGGGCATGGGCGCCCTGGCGCTGGTCCTGGCGCTGGTGGTGCTGGGCGGCGGCGGAGCCTTCGCCTATATCAAGTTTATCCGTCCCAAGCAGGCGTCCAAGGTCAGCGCAGACCCGGACGACTATGATTTTGCGGATGAGGAGGAGTATATCAACGAGGACGAACCGGAACCGGAGGAAGAAATGGAGGATACGAAATGAAGCTGGTGATCTGTGAGAAACCGAGTGTTGCAAAAGCCGTCGCGTCGGCCCTGGGTGTCACATCCAGGGCCGATGGCTGTTTTGAGGGGAATGGGCTCATCGTTTCCTGGTGCGTGGGGCATCTGGTGTCCCCGATGGACGCGGCTGGGTACAACCCCGGCTATAAGAAGTGGAAGTATGACGACCTTCCCATCCTGCCGGAGCCCTTCCGCTATGTGCTGGCGAAGGACAAGGAGGACGCCTTCCAGAACCTGAAACGCCTTATGGACCGGGAGGATGTCACCGAGCTGGTCAACGCCTGCGACGCCGGGCGGGAGGGCGAGCTCATCTTCCGGCTGGTCTATGAGATGGCGGGATGCCAGAAGCCCTTCTACCGTCTGTGGATCTCTTCCATGGAGGACGCGGCGATCCGGGAGGGCTTCCAGGACCTGCGCCCCGGCGCGGAGTATGACCCGCTGTACCAGTCCGCCCTCTGCCGCCAGAAAGCAGACTGGCTCATTGGGATCAACGCCACAAGACTTTTTTCTGTCCTCTACCACCGCACCCTGAATGTGGGGCGGGTGCAGACCCCCACCCTTGCCATGCTGGTGGACCGGGACAGCAAAATCACAATGTTCCGCAAAGAGAAATACCATCATGTGCGCCTGACCCTGGGCGGGGCCGAGGCGGTGTCGGAGAAGATCGCCGCCCCGGAGGAGGCGGAGGCCTTGCGGGCGGCCTGCGCCGGCGCGGAGGCAGTCTGCGCTTCCGTCACCCGTGAACAGAAGAAAGAGGCACCGCCCAGGCTCTACGACCTGACCACCCTCCAGCGGGAGGCCAACCGCATCTTCGGCTACACGGCGAAACAGACGCTGGACTACGCACAATCCCTCTATGAGAAAAAGCTGCTGACCTATCCCCGGACGGACAGCCGGTTTTTGACCGCCGACATGGCGGAGACCGCTTCGGTGGTCCTCCACCTGGCGGCCAAGGTACCGCCCTTTGACGGGTGCGGGGAGTTCTTCCCGGATGTGTCCTTGCTGGTAAATGACAAGAAGGTGTCCGACCACCACGCCATCATCCCCACGCTGGAGCTGGAGAAGGCGGACCTGTCCGAACTGCCCGTGGGTGAGCAGAACCTTCTTTTGCTGGTGTGCCGGGAGCTGCTGTGCGCGGCGGCGGAGCCCTATGTGTACGAGGCGGTGACGGCGACCTTTACCTGCGGCGGGCAGACCTTCACCGCCAAGGGGCGGCGCATCCTCTCCGAGGGCTGGCGTGAGATCGACCACATTTTCCGCGCTTCCCTGAAGGAGCAGCCGGAGGGCGAGGCGGAACCCGCCGCTCTGCCGGACTTCACCGAGGGTCAACTTTTTGACCAGGTGGAGGCCGCTGTCACCGAACACTTCACCGCCCCGCCCAAGGCGTACACGGAGGACACCCTCCTGGCGGCGATGGAGACTGCCGGGAAAGAGGAGATGCCGGAGGACGCCGAGCGCAAGGGCCTGGGCACCCCGGCCACCAGGGCGGCGATCCTGGAGAAGCTGGTGGCGGCCGGGTTTGTGGAGCGCAGAGGCAAAAGCCTGGTTCCCACCAAGGCGGGGATCAACCTGGTTACGGTTCTGCCGGATACTTTGACCTCTCCCATGCTCACGGCGGAGTGGGAGCAGAAGCTGACCGCCATCGCCAGGGGTGAGGGCGATCCCGCCGCTTTCATGGCGGGGATCTCTGACATGGCGCGGGAACTGGTGAAAACCTATTCCCACATCTCCGAGGAGGGCCAGAAGCTGTTCGCCCCGGAGCGGGAGGCCGTGGGTCTCTGCCCCCGCTGCGGCAAGCCGGTCTATGAGGGCAGGAAGAATTTTTACTGCTCCGACCGCGCCTGCCGCTTTGTCCTTTGGAAGGACGACCGCTTCTGGACCTCCCGCAAGAAGGAGCTGACAAAAAAGATGGCCGGCGACCTTTTGAAGAAGGGCCGCACCTCCGTCAAGGGGATGTGGTCTGAAAAGAAGGGCGCCGCCTATGACGCGGTGGTGGTGCTGGACGATACCGGCGAGAAGTATGTCCGCTTCAAATTGGAGTTCCCCAAACGGAAGGAGGGCGTGAATGGCAGATAAAGCAATCCCGGATATTTCCCTGGGCGGCGCTGAACAGAACATGAGCCGGGAGGAGCTGGCGGCGGTAGCGAAAGCCGTTGCCGCCCTATCCCAGGAGGATCGGGATCTACTGGCCGCTGTCCAGGAGTCCTCCTACCGGCTGACCACGGCGGATCAGTTCCTGGAATTTGAGAAAAATGTGGACTGCTTCGTACTGGAGCCCCATATCCAGATCCTGGAGGCTCTGGGGTGGGAGTACCTGGAGGAGAAGCTGACCATCGACCTGACGGACGACCTCCGGGCCGCCATTGACCCCGCCCCCTTCGGCCGGCGCGCCCTGGAGGAGGACCGGGGGTGCTTCACCAGCCGGGGGTATCTGTTCCCCACGGATGACCCATGGCAGCACGACCGCCCCCAGGCGAAGCAGGCGGACCGCAAGCCCTCCATCAGGGAGCGGCTGGAACAGAGCAAACAGGAGTGCAGGAACAAAAATAAGGCCCAGGCGCCCCACAAGGGGAAGTCTGAGCCGGAGCTGTAAGGAGGTGCGTATATGCCCCATTATGAATATGACAAGGACTATCCCTTTGCCGCCTTCATCACCAACCTGGGCAAGTACAACGAGGGCGACCTGGTGGGCGAATGGGTAAAGTTCCCCACCACACCGGAGGAGATGCAGAAGGTGTTTGAACGGATCGGCATTGGGCAGAAGGACGACTTCGGCCAGCCCTACGAGGAGTGGTTCATCACTGACTATGACTGCTATGTGGACGGCCTCTATGACAAGCTGGGCGAGTATGAGAGCCTGGACGAGCTCAACTACCTGGCCTCCAAGCTGGACGAGATGAGCCAGGGCGAGTATGAGCAGTTCCAGGCGGCGATGGAGATCGGCGACCATTCGGGCAGCCTGCAGGAGATCATCAACCTGACCGAGAACCTGGACTGCTACGACATTTACCCCGACATCCACGACCACGACGACCTGGGCCGGTATTACATCGAGGAGCTGGACGCCATGCAGGTGCCGGAGCACCTGCGGAACTACATCGACTATGAGGCCTACGGCCGGGACATCGCCTTGGAGGAAGGTGGCGAGTTCACCGACCTGGGGTATGTGCGGGATACCGGGAGCAGCTTCCATGAGTATTACGACGGGGAGCATGGCAGCATCCCGGAGGAATACCGGGTGATGACCTTCCAGGACGCGGAGGAGCTGACCGAGGAGGAAAAATCCGAGTGGGCGATGGACATCGCCTACGATATGGACGAGTTCTTCCGCCAGCACGACCCGCAGTACGCCGCCGAGCACCCGGAGGAGCACGCGGCCAAGGAGGAGATCTACGAAAACCTGATGGCCGGCCGCATTTCCGCCCTGGATGAGAAGCTGGCCGCCCTGGGGCAGACCCAAGAGGACTATCTCCCTTCGGAGATCGAGAAATTCAAAGACGCCACCGGCTATGAGGAATTTCTTGACTTTGATCCGGCTGTAATCAAAGCGGCATTGGAGGACCCGGACAAGTCCCATGTGGACGAGATGCTGGCCTTTGCGGAGCAGGCGGGCCGGGAGTATGAGGCGGAGCTGGCCGGACAGACCCCGGCGTCCTCCCCGGATGACCGGGAGACCGGCGAAACGGTGCGGACTCCCAGGGGCACCTTCTATGTGACGGATATGAGCCGGGAGCAGATGGAGGCGGCCGGGTACGGCCTGCACCATCAGTCTGACGATGGGAAGTATCTCGTCATGGGCAACGGTTCCCGCTCCTTCGCTATCCGAAACGAGGAGGTCCAGGAACATATCACCCCGGAAAAGATGACCGTCCTGGTGGTGGAGCCCATGAAGAAGCCCTATGTGAAGGAGATCGACCCCGGCCTCCATTCGTTACAGGCGGAAGTGGGCGGCGACATTGCCACCGCCTATCCCTTCTCCGACCCGGTGGGGCTGGTCTGCAACGATGAGGGCAAGCTCATCGGCCTGGAGCTGAACCGAGGCCTGCGGGATGAGCATGGGGAGATTTACGACATCATGGCCGGCACCTTCCTGGTGGTGGGGCTGAGTGAGGACAGCTTCACCTCCCTGACCCCGGAGCAGGTGCAGAAGTACACGGAACATTTCAAGCAGCCGGAGCAGTTCATCAGCCTGAACGGGCAGATCATCGCCCTGCCGGTGGAGCCGGAGAACCCTCTGCGTACCGCCGAGATGACCCTGGAGGACGACTACGGGATGATCGACGGGGTGCTGAACAACGGCCGCAGGGGTGAGGAGCTGGAGAAGGCCCAGGGTGAGGCGCGCCGGACCACGCCGGAGCAAGAAGTGGCGGCTGGAGTGGTCCTTCTTCCTGGGGGAGAACGGCCGCCGCAGGTACAACAAGACCTGCAAGGGCTGCGTCCACCCCTGCAAGCAGAGCTTCCGGGCAGTCCTCATCGCCTGTCCCCATTACCAGTCCGCACGCTCGAAAAAATGCGGGAATAGGGGTTGAAAACGGGCTGAAAAATCGCCTGTGGCGGCTTTTCCGGGAGCCGCCCTTATGATTTCCCCATGTGGGCCTCTCCCTCTGATTTGAGGGGGGACAAAGAGGCTGTTTTGAACACTTTTCCATAACAGAGTGGGAGCGCCGCCTTCGGTTTAGGCCGAGGGTGACGCTCCCGCTTCTTTTTTTGTTCTCTTTTTTCTCTTTCAATCAGGATCGGACAGGAAGGATATTCGCCGTAGTAGGCGCTGTGGGAATGTGCGTAAACGGTCATGCTTGCGGAGCTGTGGGAAACGATGTTTGCGGGGTGTGGGAAAGCCGGCGGCTTTTCCATCGGGCCGTGAATGTCTGTTTTCCATCAGCGGAGCGGCTGTTTTCCACATTTCCATAGCGCAAAATGGTCAGAGAACGCTCTTGTCTGTTGCGTTTCCGTGTAGGAAGATGTATAATGAACATGGTTAGTCTTTGCTAACCTAAATTTCAACTTCTGGAGGCAGTTATGGGGATATGGAAGGCTTTTTTCAATAATACCCGCAAGCCGGAAGGTTTGCTGGGCAAGTGTATGGTGGGCAGTATGAACCATGCCCATGCCGCCCTCGCGGATTGGGGCCTTAGTCATTTGCCGGAAACAGGTCCGGCCAAGATTGCGGAGCTGGGCTGTGGCGGTGGTCGGAACATTCGGGCGCTTTTGCGAAAATATCCGGCTGCAACTATTACTGCTCTGGACTATTCAGAAATAGCCGTGGAAAAGGCCAAGAGTGTGAACCGCGAGGGACTCCAAGCAGGCCGCTGCCAAATTTTGCAGGGTGATGTGTCTTGCCTCCCCTTTGGGGATGGTGCGTTTGATCTGGCGACCGCATTTGAAACCGTATATTTCTGGCCCGGACCCACGGATAGCTTTCGGGAGGTGTACCGCACCTTGCGGCCAGGCGGTGCCTTTCTGATCGTCAATGAGGCGGACGGAGAAGATCCCCAGGCCAACAAATGGCTTTCTATCATTGATGGGATGAGGATTTTCAATCGGAGCCAGCTTGTCGGCTTTCTCACCGAGGCCGGTTTTTCTAATGTCATCGTGGATCAGGATGCAAAAAAGCACTGGCTCTGCGTACTGGCAATTCGGGAGGACACGGAGCACTTGAAAAACAAACAGGGAGACATCTTATGAAAAACGGCAGAAAAAAACAGGAGCAAATTCATCTTGGCGCTCACGGGGAGGACTATGGAAACTGGATGCCGGTCTCTATGCTCTGGCTGGTGGGCGGCTTGGCGGCTTTGGCTGCGGTGATCTCTCTGCTGTCCTTTGCGGTGTTCCATATCACGGCGCTGGGTGTGGTGTTCGTGATTGCCGCCCTTCTTTTGCTGGCGCTGCTCTTATGGATCACCTGGATCAGGCGGCAGTATGCCTTCGGGGGCGGCGGCATGATGGAGCAGGTCCACCAGGTCGTCCTCTCCCATCTGGATTTTGACGGGCAGGGACAGCTTCTGGATGTGGGGTGCGGTTCCGGGGCTCTATCCATCCGGGCGGCCCTCACCTGGAGGGCGGCCCAGGTGGTGGGCATCGACTATTGGGGCTCTGCCTACGGCTATGGTCAGGCCATGTGCGAGAAAAATGCCGAGAGCGAGGGCGTAGCCGCCCGGTGCCGGTTCCGGCATGGGGACGCAAATAGGCTGGACTTCCCGGATGAGAGCTTCGACGCCGTGGTGAGCAATTATGTCTATCACAATATCACGGGCGCGGACAAGCGGGCCCTGCTGCGGGAGACCCTGCGGGTGCTGAAAAAGGGCGGCGTGTTCGCCCTCAACGATGAGATGAAGCCCCACATGTACGGGAACATGGAGGCCTTCGCCCAGGAACTGCGGGACATGGGATATGCGGATGTACGGCTCATCGACACGGCTCAGGAGGCTTTCGGTTCCCGCCGCCGGGCGGCCATGATGATGCTGGGCGACTCCCGGATGCTGGTGGGGCGGAAGTAAGACGGAGGTTTGTCATGAACTATACATATTGTGAAAGGCTGATGTGGGTTGCCATCGCTCCTGCCGCATTTCGGTATCTGGCAAGGCAGGAGTTGGGATGGGATATTTCTGCGTTGAAGCAGCTCTCTAAGCAGATTTACCGGCAAATGGTATCCCGTACCCCGGATATTGGCTCCATGATGGAAAACCCGTTGCGGGTCTGCCTGACTGGTGGAATTCTATGGCTGTCTATCTATAAGGCGGCAGAAGAAAAAATGAGTGAAAAGTGCTTTGAGGGCATGGTAAGTGCCAGTATGCGTTCTCCTCTGGTTGTGGCCGCCTTCCGGGGCAAAGCCAAGACTGCATTTACTTTGAAGGCTCAATATAAGCGAGCAGCGACTGCATCTTTGGCGGATGCAGATAGGAACCCCTTTCAGTGGAATGCCGAGGTCATCTTCGGCCGGGATGCAGAGGAATATACGATCCTTTACCACCAGTGCGGTCTGTGTGCCCTGGGCCGACAGGAGGGCCTTCCTCATCTGGTTCCCTATCTATGCGCTCTGGACACGATGTCCGTCGACTGGATGGGTGGGCGGCTCTACCGTACCAAAACACTGGCTGCCGGCGGAGACTGTTGTGACTTTTATATCTGCAAAAAGGGTTCCCGTTGGGACAAAGAACGGCAGGGAAAATAGAAATCGGGAGATGGAAGATGGTTCAAATGCTGCTGGCAGAGGGTATGCTCCTGTGTTCCTTGTTTTGGGCTTTTTGCTGGCTGGGCACCGGGAGCGACGAGAAAAACATCCGTAATTTTTCTACTTACCCGGACGAGGTACAGAAGATTGTGAAAGCCCGCCCGGAGCTATCAGGAAATATTCGGCAGCGAGGTCCTGCGGCCATCTTCGTTGGAAATCTGCTTTTGTTTACTGCGCTCCTGTTTGCGATGGGGCTTTTCACCCGGCAGGAATATTTTGCAGGCAACTTTTTGAACACTCTGCTTTTAGGACAGGCGCTGAATCTGTTTGATTTTTTGGTGATCGACCTGATTTGGTGGCGGCACACAAAACGGGTGCGGTTTTCCGGCACCGAGGAAAGTCCGGAATTATATGCGGACCCCCGCAAACACTTTTACGCTTTCCTGCGGGGAGTTCTTCTGTTTTTGGCTGTTGCTTTAATCAACGGGTATCTGCTCACCTGGATCTGAAAGGAGGAGTTCCATGACACTTGCAGAATTTCGCCGGGTTTATCCAACCGCTGCCTTCACGGTCAGCAGCGGGAAACTCTTTACCTATCTCTACTATCAAAATCCCCAGGCCAAAGCCACGCTGGTCCTGCTCACGGGCGGCATTGGGCTGTCCGACCTGTTTTATAAGCACTTTGCCCGGTTCGCCAGGGATTTTTCGGTGCTGACCTTTGACTATCAGCTCCAGTTCGGGGACAACGGCGAGTTTGCCGATGCCGTGGCTGAACTACTCCGCCACCTGAAGGAAAAGGTCTGGCTGGTGGGACAGTCCCTGGGCGGCGTAGTGGCCCAGGTCATCGCCTCCCGCCACCCGGAAGTGGTGGAGGGGCTGGTCCTCTCCAACACCTGCTCGCTGTCCGGCAGCATGAGCAAGGCCGGGTATCAGGATCTGATGAAGATAATCGAAAGCCAGCGGAAGTTCAAAAAATGGCTTGCCTTCCTGCCGTTTCCGCTCATCAAGCGGATGATGAGATGGGCGGTGATGAAAAAGAAAACCGATGGCTTTACAGCCCAGGAAAAGGCCGCTATGGAGGAAATGTGCGGCGCTATGATGGAACTGCTCACCAAGCCCTATGAACAGCACATGATTGACTTTCTCTGTGACGCAGAACACTACTTTGGCATGACCCGCAATGATTTTGCCCCGTGGGAGGGGCGGGTGCTGCTGATTTTGTCCGAGGACGACACCACCTTCACCCCGGCCTGCCGGGAGGACCTGATCGCCCTGATGCCAAGTCCCACGGTGGTCACCGACCTGACCGGCGGCCACCTGGCGCTGATGGTGCGGCTGGAACAGTATGCGGATCTGGTAACAAAATTTATTCTGGAGCGGACACCATGAGGAGAGCCGGCTGGTCAATGCCAGCCGGCTCTCTATCATTTGTCCATCTCAATATCCCACGATCAGGCGGTAGATGGTGAGGGGCACATACCATGCCGCCACCAGCAGGCGCCACACCAGGACGAAGCCCCCGATGAGGCCGCCGATGATGAAGTTCAGCACGAACAGCGCGGCGCCGCCGCCCAGGGAGCCGCCGCCCGGCACGATCCAGACGCACATCCGATGGATGCCGAAGGGCAGACCGCAGAGTATCCAGAGCCAGAGAAGATCCAGCTCTCCATTCCTGATGCAGGCGGATTTGAAAATGCAGTACAGCAGCCCGGCGATGGCGACGGGCAAAACTGCCTTCTTGAAAAATTCCTTGATGGCCTCGGTTCTCGTCATGGTGACACCTCCATTCCTGCCTCCATTATACCGGGAAAATTGAAACGCGCCCAGGAGTTTTTGAAAAGTCTGGTAAAGGCGTACAACTGCCGCTATTCCAGTTCGTTATTTCGCTGTCTTTGCGGTTCGGCCTCTCTCGGCTTTTCCAGCAGGGCCTCCACATTTTGGCGGAGGGTGTCGTACTCCCGTTCCTCCCGCTGAGCCTTCCGATATTCCGATTGCAGGGCGGTCCGCCTGGCGGTGAGCCCGTCCATCTCGGCCCGGAGCCGCTGGGTGGCGGGCAGGGGTACGGCATCCAGGCGTTTCAGCTCCCTTGCCGCCGCCTCAAACAGAATGATCTCCCCCTCATGCCCCCGGAGGAATTTCTCCTTGTCCCTGGACTGGCGGTATTGGTCATACAGGGGACGGAGCTGGCGGTAGGTGGCGGCGTGCTTCATGGTGAGGGTCAGCCGCTCCATCTCCTTCTCCGTTGCCCGGAGGTCCGCCTTTACCCTGGCGGTGGCGGCCGCCGCCCCGTCGCACCGCTCGGACAGATCCTCCAAACTTCCGATGCCATGTTCCGTCAGGAAGTTCAGCGTTTCCGCCGCCCGCTTCAAATTCTCGATAGTCGCCCAATGCTTGTAGCCGGCGCTCTGCTGGGCTTTGAGATTGTTCTGGATGTCGATGAGCAGGCTGGGCTTCCCGGTGCGCTGCTGCGGCTGGCGGGAGGGGCTGGGCCTTCCGGCCATCCGGGCGGTCAGGGCCTCCTCGGCATAATCGGCGCCCAGGGTTTTCAATCGGGTGAACCGCTCCTGGCCCGGTGCCCTGGCGGAGATGTACTTGCCCCGTTTCAGTTCGTACCCTTCCCGCTGGAGGCGGCGGAGCAGGTCCTCCAGGTCGGTGCAGCCGGGCAGAAGCCGGTCGATGGCGGAGCGGAGCTTCGCCTTATAGCTGGTGCCGTTCTGTTCCGCCTGGTGTTCGATGTAGCTCTTGCCCTTGTCCCGGCCTGGGACAATGACGGACAGGCCATGCTCTTTACAGATACGGTCGCTGGTACGGCGAATCTCGTGGTAACTCCGTTTGTTGGAATGGTAGTGCCGGTGATCCTGGAAACTGACCGCATTGAAGATCAGGTGATTATGGACGTGATTTCTGTCTATGTGGGTGGTGAGGACAAACTCATATTTTCCCCCCAAGACCTCCCGCGCCAGCTCCATGCCGATCCGGTGGGCCTCCTCCGGCGTGACCTCCCCAGGCTCAAACGCCTGGATGAGGTGTCGGCCCAGGTTCGTGCCCTTGTCGATGGCGTGTCGGCGGGTCCAGGCAAACTCAATATCGGCGGTCTCCGCTGTGCAGCCGAAGGAGGATACCAGCAGCTTTCCGTCCGTCTTGTCGGGATTGCAGATATAGTCGATGGCCGCTTTCAGCGTTGACTTAATAGGATGCGTCTTTGTAACTGCCATATCTGCTCCAATCTCTCCCGGATTTTCTCCATGTCAGCCTGATAAGTAGGACCTTCGGCGTTGACCCGCTTGGCGATCTGATTGATGTTCCGGCCAATGGAGCCAAGGGCTTTCGTCATTTCCTTAATGTCGGTGGTGTCCACCTGGATGATATATCCGTCAATCGCCATCTTCCGCAAGTACGCCCCATAGCGCTTTGTGGGAAACTGGCTCATTTTCTCGTCAATGAGCCGCTTTTCCTCCTCTGTAACCCAGAATTTCATCTGGATATTCCGCTTTCGATTTGCCATGCCGCACCGCCTCCGTTTCTATAAGGGTCTGGGACTATCCCAGCAAGCAATTTTTCGATTTAGGGGCAGGGGTCCCCCTAAATCAAAAATCCGCCAGTGGGTACTCACTGGCTGTGCTTGCTACCGTAACCCTACCCTCGTATTCTCCCTCTACTAATACTACAATTCGGAGACTGTATTTTGGCTATATCTTGACTAGAAAACAAAAAAGTTGTATTATGGTTAGCAGTAACTAACTTAAAAAGAGGTGAAGCTCATATCATGACGCATGGGAGCCATTATCTTGGCAAATTATACAATGATCTTATAATCAATTCTCCCCAGACAATTTCGATGGATATTCCGTCTGATATGGGGCGAGGAAGAATTGCTCAAACGAAAATTAAACATGGAGTCATTCTTTCTGACTGGCAAATGTGTTATCAATCTGATATGAATGTGCAGGGACCTGTCAGTAAGGAGTATATGCAAATTATTTTCTGCCTGAATGACGGGATTTCCTGGGGGATCATGGATGACCGGCGTTCTGTTACTATTCAGAAGAATGAGTCCTGCATCTATGCCGGGCATGGGGGAACAGAATATATCTGTTACAAGAAAGACAGCAATTTCTCATTCAAGAGCATAAAAATCCCCATTCCTTATTTCTCTCATCTTCTCGCAGATTACTTTGACGGACAGGAAGTAACCGCTTATGAAAAGAAACTTCTTTACGGGATTTCTAAAGTTCCGGTAACTCCCATCATGGAGCAGATTTTAGCAGAGACAAGCCAGTTCACTCAGTATCGCGGAGGTCTGGGCTATCTATATTTGGATGGCAAGTTACTGGAACTGCTGTCAATTTATTTGGGCGAAGTGCTTGAATTGGACATCCTAATGGGTAAAAATATATCTATGTCCCGGACGGAAAGGACCGCCATTATGGAAGCTAAGCGAATTATAGACAGTCAGCTTGCATTCGCTCCTTCCTGCGAAGAACTGTCCCGTATGGTACACTTGAGCATGACAAAATTAACACGCGGGTTCTCTTCGTTCTATGGTATGCCGATCCATCAATATGTTATTGAACAGCGTTTAGCACAGGCTGCGCAGTTGCTTTTAGAAGGAGACTGGAATGTAAGTGAAGTTGCCGCAATAGTTGGCTATGGGAAGGCCAGCAATTTTGCGGCTGCCTTCAAAAAGCGGTATGGCGTAGCGCCCAAAAATTATCGGGGAAGCCGGTTCGATAGCGCAAAAAATAAAGTCTGACCGTTTTTGGGTTAAAATGGGCAGGTTTTGGGTTGGATTAGTCTGTGATAACTGATATTCTATGTGGTGTGGTTAGGTGATGCTAACTACACCACATTTTAATTTTCCAATAAAGTGAGGAGGCATGAGCATGAAACAAAAGTTGAATGCGAAAGACTTTATTCTCATCGGTGTCCTGACTGCCCTCATGTGGATTATCTGCATGATTATCAGCACCATTATGAGCGTGGCTGGCCCGGTGACCAATGTGTTTTACCCGTCCGTTGTTGCTATTCCTAATGGTATCGTGATGATGCTTCTGCTGGCCAAAGTGCCAAAGAAAGGGGTATTTACCATCTGTGCCGCCATTCAAGCCATTCTGTTCCTGCTGGTGGGCGCTTTCTGGTTCATCCCCATCGGTCTGGTGATTGGCGGTGTCGTCTGCGACTTCCTGGTTATGGGCCGCAAGGAAATCACGATGAAGTCCATGATGGTGGCGTATGCGCTGTTCAGTGCTATTTTTGCTTTCAGCGCCATCTGCCCCATCAAGTTCCTTCAAAGTGCCTTTGTGGGCGCGATGGAGAAGAACAACATCGCACCGGAGTACATCGAAGGGATGCTGAATATTACTTCTGTTCCTATGCTGGTAGTCATTGTAGCCGCCGGACTGATTGGTGGTCTGCTTGGCGGTTTTATCGGCCAGAAAGCGTTGAAGAAACACTTTATCAAGGCTGGACTCGTTTCAGTAAAATAACAGGATCAGCCCCCTGAAAATTCATCAGACAAACGCAGGCAAGCGGGCTGCCTGATTTTAGAGCGCGGGGCTGAATGTGGTCCCGCGCTTTGATTTTTATAGGGAGGCATTGGAATGGAAGAAGCACAAATCAAACAGATTATTGAGCGGCAACCCCTATACGGGTCTGCACTCTTGGACCCGCGCTGCAAAATCCTTCTCCTGGTTTGCATCGGCTTTGTCAGCTATTTTCTGGCCGGAGAAGTTGTCAGTCTTGTACTCATGCTGGTTTACGGATTGTTCATCGCCCTGGGCAATGGCGGGAAATGGGCTGTAAAGATGATAGTGACCTATATCATTGTCGCTTATCTCAATGCTCTGCTCCGTTATGTGCAGGTGCCAGTTTTAAGTGTGATTATGAGCGTGTTCGGCGTGACGGTTCTGAAACTGATCCCCATTGTAATGATGGGACTCTGGATATTGCGGACCACCTACATGGATGACCTGATGGTAGCTCTTCAAAGGATGCGGCTGCCGCAGGCAGTCACGATCCCTCTTGTGGTTATGTTCCGCTATATCCCTACTTTACGGATTGAATACCGGCAAATCCGCAGCA
>OFLY01000885.1_pt1 | contig 21485 bp, 17 predicted proteins | sample 1541161 | NCBI WGS metagenome assembly OFLY01 (sample SAMN04209247, study PRJEB22552) | human gut metagenome | biome: gut; material: feces | host: Homo sapiens | place: USA: Oklahoma | reverse complement strand
GTATATCCTATATCTTAAATAGTGTAAAGTTATTAAGGTAGTAAAATCTTACAAATTGTAGTAAATAAAGCTTTTATGTAAAAAAATATATAAAAAACAAGTATTTACAAAATAAAAAATTGCTGTAAAACAAAAATCCAAAATGACATTATCCCAATTGCATAAGCAAATATGAAATAAGACCTTTTAATACTGTAATATAATATATATACGAAAAAAATGTACGAAATATTACAATTTTTTGAAAAATAATAAATTAAGACAAAAAACTATTTGAAAAATGATTGAAAAGTACATTCAATATGTGTATAATAAAAACACGGATAATACGAATACGGAAATGTACACATAATAACAACTGTTTAACTTAATATATATCACAAGGCATTGACCGCCTATTTAGTTAATATAGTTAGATTTATTATGGAGTTTCCCTAAGAACGAGAAAGAGTCATATTTTGTGGCTCTTTTTTCATTAATAAAAATCATGAAAAAATTTATATTAATGAAAAAACCTATCGTGGATATTTATTCTTTTTTTATGTTGAATGTGGTATCATAGTAGATAGACATTAGCTTAAGGAGGATTTTTGATTTGAGAAAAACTATAAATAAACTATTTTTGATTATAACCGTAATATCAGCACTTCTGCTAACTACAGGATGTGACTTGTTTATAAAGACTAACAAGGGGCAGGTTGACCAAAAATGGTACATGGGACTTACCTACGAGGATGACAATGGCAACGACACGGATTACACAATAGGGACAGATGGAACTATTGCAGCAGTGGCTTTGGAAGATGGATATGGCGATGAGTTCGGTATTATAAAGGGCGAGGAAGCTTACCTTAATATCAACACCATTATAAAAAATATTGACAAAAGATTTTATGTAGATGCAACCAACAACCTTGTAATGTTTACTGACGCCACAAAAACTTATAAAACTAAAATAGGTGGTAAGACAATAAATGAGACTGAAAATACAGACTATGTTATTTCTTTTATGGACGGAAAAAATTGCTATGTTAATGTAAAGTTTGTTAAGAAATACGTGGATTTTGATTATAAAGTTGTGAAGGCGGAGGGAAAATCTCCTGCAAGAATTGTTCTTAAATACACATCAGGCGAGAAAAATCAGATGACTGTTAAGAGCAACATTGAAATGCGTACAAAGGCAGATTACCAGAACCTTATTGTAACTACTTTGAAGAAAAATACCAAGGTTACAGTATTGGAAGAAAGCGGCGACTGGACAAAGGTTGGAACTGACGACGGTTTCATGGGCTATGTGCCTGCAAAGAAATTAAAAGATAAAGAAACAAAGAAGACTGAGTTTAAATCTGATGCAGATACATATACACATGTTTTGATGAATAAAAAGATTAGTTTAGGTTGGAATGCAATAACGAATCTGACTGCTAATGGCAATTTGGAAACAATAATTGAACATACAAAAGGTTTAAATGTTATTTCTCCAACATGGTATTCTTTGTCTGACAATAAAGGCAACTTAAGATCATATGCTTCAGCAACTTATGTTGAAAAGGCTCACAGCAAAGGGCTTAAAGTATGGGCTTTGGTTAATGATTTTGGAACTCAGGACAAGGCAAGCAAGGAATACACGAAGAAAGTGTTAACAGATACTACTAAGAGAGAAAATCTTGTTGATAACATTATGACAAACATAAAAGATTATAATCTTGATGGCATTAACATTGATTTTGAGTTTATTAATAAGGATATTATTAACAGTTATTTGCAGTTTTTGAGAGAACTTTCAATTGAATGCAGAAAAGCAGGAAAGGTTCTTTCAATAGATAATTATGTGCCATCATCAGGCTCAGAATATTACGACATTGCACATCAGTCTTTGGTTGCAGATTACATTATTATAATGAGTTACGATGAGCATTACGCAGGAAGTAAGGAAGCAGGTTCTGTTTCATCAATGACTTTCACGGAAAAAGCCGTAAACGATGCCATTGCTTTAACAGGTGATGCGTCAAGAGTAATTAACGGTATGCCTTTCTACACAAGAGCTTGGATTACAACTCCTGCAACTGATGGCAAAAAGGGCGAAGGTGTTTATGTGGAAGATGCAACGAATGGCAATTACTACCTTTCAAGTCAGGCAATTACAATGGATAAAGCTAAAGAACTTTACACTAATGCAAAAGTAAAGCCGACATTCGATGAAACAACAGGTCAGAATTTTGTTTCATATGAAAAGGGAGACAGCACAGTGAGCATTTGGCTTGAAGATGCTACATCTGTAAAATCAAGACTTGATATTATGGAAAAATACAAGCTTGCAGGTGCAGCTTACTGGAGATTAGGTCAGGAAACAGACAGCATATGGGATACAATTTATCCGTATTTCAAATAGGATGTTTTCACAAACTAATCTAAATAAGGATGAAAAGGATAATCGGAAATTGTTTATTAAAAAGTGATTTTCGCAATGACTATTTATGAGTGGTAAGGTTAATGATTTAAATAAAGATATTAGCAACAATGTTGATTTAGAAGAAATTTATGATTCTAAGAAAGCTAATAAGTACATGAAAGAAGCAATTAAGCAGGCTAAGAAAGCTGCTTCAATAGGTGAAGTGCCAATTGGCTGTGTAATTGTTTATCAGGACAAGATAATAGGTCGTGGTTACAATCGAAGAATGGTTGACAAGAACACTTTATCTCATGCAGAGCTTAACGCAATAAAGAAAGCCAGCAAGAAACTTGATGACTGGCGCCTTGATGATTGCGAATTGTATGTAACTACTGAGCCTTGCCAAATGTGTGCAGGTGCCATAGTTCAGGCAAGAATTAAAAAAGTCTACATAGGTTGTATGAATCCAAAGGCAGGTTGTGCCGGTTCTATTATGAATCTTCTTCAGGTTGATAAATTTAACCATCAGGTCGAAATGGAAAAAGGTATACTTGAAGAAGAGTGCAGTAATCTGCTGAAAGATTTTTTTAGAAATTTGAGAAAAAAGCAGAAGGATGAATAACCAATATGCATAGTAAACATATTGGTTATTTGTAGAAAGATGCAAAAGAGATTGAACAGAAAGAACAGAGAACGTTGTCTGAAAAGTTAGGCAAAAAATTCAAAATCTTTATTGACAAAGAAAATTAGTATAAGGTATACTATATTTCTGACCGACAGTTGTCGGTACTAAATTTGATATAACATTTCCGCGCAGCCGGGAAGATAGCGGCGTCCTGTACCTGCAATCCGCTACAGCAGGGGTGATGGTCGGCCTCGGGTTTATTTTGTAGGGCTGCCCTTTATAAGTGATGTTGACGTTTGGGTCTTATGCAATGGAATCCTGTGAACCGTGTCAGGTCAGGAATGAAGCAGCACTAAACAGATCATTTCATGTGACATGAGGAAGCCTAGACCGAGTTAACTGTAAAGGTAACGCTTATGGAATACTCACAAAGCAGATCGCGCGGATTTAATAATTAATAAAAAGGTGAAACACAGAAAGAATTGTGTTTCACCTTTTTAAATGCCAAATTACCAAAATATATTGCTTGTAACCCTTTGGAGTTTATTATATAATAAACTCCAAAGGTGTAAAAGGGCTTACAATGCCCTTGGAATCCATAGCAGTTACTTTTAGGAAAGGAGATATTATGTCTTATACAGCATTATATAGAAAGTTTCGACCTTCAACATTTGATCAGGTTAAGGGACAGGACCACATAGTTCAGACATTAAAGAATCAGATTAATGCCAACCGTATCGGACATGCCTATCTTTTTTGTGGAACAAGAGGAACTGGTAAAACAAGTGTGGCAAAGATTTTTGCCAAGGCTGTCAACTGTGAGCATCCCGTTGATGGAAGCCCTTGTAATGAATGTGAAACATGTCGTGGAATAACCAATGGAAGTGCCATGAATGTTATTGAAATCGATGCGGCATCCAATAACGGTGTAGATAACATTAGACAGATTCGAGATGAAATACAATATTCGCCTTCAAGTGGTAAGTACACAGTGTATATCATCGACGAGGTACATATGCTTTCCATAGGTGCTTTTAATGCATTATTAAAGACACTTGAAGAACCACCGGCATATGTTATTTTTATTTTGGCTACAACAGAGCCACATAAAATACCCATAACAATATTGTCACGTTGTCAGAGATATGATTTTAAGAGAATATCAATAGACACAATTGCGGCAAGATTGTCCGAATTAATGGAAAAAGAATCAATTGAGGTTGAGGACAAGGCCATAAGATACGTTGCAAAAGCAGCAGACGGTTCAATGCGTGATGCCTTAAGTCTTTTAGATCAATGCATTGCTTTTTATTTTGGACAGAAGTTAACATATGACAATGTGCTTGACGTTCTTGGTGCTGTAGACAATGAAATATTCAGCAGACTTACAAGAAGCGTAATAGATTCAGATGTAACAACAAGCCTTAATATTTTGGATGAAATAATTATGCAGGGCAGAGAGCCGGGACAGTTTGTTAATGATTTTATATGGTATTTAAGAAATCTTATGTTAATTAAGACATCAGATGATGACGAAATAATGGAAGTAATTGATGCGTCAGCAGAAAGAATAGAAGCTTTGAAAGAAGAAGCACAGATGGTTAATGTAGATGTTATTATGCGATACATTAGAATTCTTTCAGAATTATCAGGACAAATCAAATATTCGTCACAAAAACGTGTTTTAATAGAGATTGCATTAATAAAGCTTGCAAAACCGGCAATGGAAAGAGACGTAAGCTCACTTAATAACAGAATCGCTATTTTGGAAAAGAAAATAGAAGAAGGAAACTTTACGGTTAATGTGGGGGCAGCTCCACAGGCGGCAGGCAGTTCAGGTGCAAATCCGGAACCAAAGCCTAAAAAGGTATTTGAAAAGGCTATACCGGAAGATGTGCAGTATGTTGTGGATAACTGGGGTTCAGTTAGAAGACACATATCTAATCCGTACAAGACTTTCCTGCAGGATGCAAGATTTAGCGTAAAAGGGGAAAACACACTTTTAATAGTTTTTAATCCGGGAGCAATAGGCTACGAAGGCTGCTCGAAACCGGAAGTAATTGAGATGCTTAACACTTTGATAAGTGAAGAAATAAAGAAGCAGGTTAAAGTTGAAGTAACTATGCTTGAAAATAATCAGACTTTCAGCGATTACTATCAGGAAGTCGTAAGCAAAATAAACATGGACATTGAAGAGGAGGATTTTTAAAATGGCAAAGCGAGGAGGATTTCCGGGAGGAATGCCTGGAAACATGAATAATATAATGAAACAGGCTCAGAAGATGCAGAAGCAGATGGAGCAGGCACAGGCAGAATTAGAAAGTTCAGAATATACAGCAACATCAGGTGGTGGAGCTGTTGAAGTGACTATTTCAGGCACAAAAGAAATAACAAAGATTAAATTAGATCCTGAAGTAGTAGATCCTGATGATATAGAAATGTTAGAAGATCTTGTTATGGCAGCAGTTAACGAAGCTATCCGTAAGATGGATGAAATGTCAACACAGAAGATGTCGAAGATAACAGGCGGGTTAGGTGGACTTTTCTAGAAAGAGGTAAGCACAGTGGATTACTACAGTGGTTATATAACAAAACTAATCGAAGAATTATCAGGGTTGCCGGGAATAGGACCTAAAACAGCAGGGAGACTTGCTTTTCATATTTTGGATATGCCAAAAGAACAGGTTGAAAGTCTGGCAAATTCTATGATAGACGCAAAGAAGAATGTAAGATATTGTAAGTGTTGTTACACACTTACAGACCAGGATATTTGCCCAATATGTAGTAGTAAGGAAAGGGACCACAAGACCATTATGGTAGTGGAAACAACAAAGGATATGGCTGCATATGAGAAAATAGGTGAATACAAGGGCGTTTATCACATTCTTCACGGAGCAATTAATCCCATGGCGGGTATTGGCCAGAATGACATTAAGCTTAAGGAATTGTTTGAGCGTTTGAAGGACGATGTTAATGAAGTAATTATTGCAACTAATTCAAGCGTGGAGGGCGAGGCTACAGCTATGTACATTACAAAGGTCATAAAGCCACTCGGAATAAAAGTTACAAGAATAGCAAGTGGTGTTCCCGTAGGTGGGGACTTAGAATATGTGGACAACGTTACTTTGCTTAGGGCTCTTCAGGGAAGAGTTACAGTTTAGAATTGACAAAGGAATGAGGAAGTCAAATGGATAAAAGCGAGTACAACTTAAAAATAGAAGAGTTAAAAACAGCTATGCACGCTCACGATTTTGAAAAGGCAGTTGACGTGGCAGATTCATTGGATATCAAAAAAATCCGTGACAACAATCTGTTAAGTCTTATTGCCGACGCCTATGAATTAACAGGCGATAATGAGCAGGCTAAGAAAATATTGCTTATGGCATATGAGAATACTAACACAGGAAGACAGTTAGCATATAGATTATGCCTTATTTCCATAAAATTAAAAGAACTTGATGAGGCAAACGAATTTTATCAGGACTTTATTGAAATGGCACCAAGAGATTCGGCAAGATTTATTTTAAAATATAAAATGGCAAAAGCTAAGAAGAAGCCGGTGGAAGAATTAATAAAGATTCTTGAAGATTACGTTAACATTGACATGGAAGAAAAGTGGGCTTATGAACTTGCAAAATTATATGATATTGCAGGCGAGGGCGAGAAATGTGTCAATATGTGCGACGAAATAAGCTTATGGTTTGCGGAAGGAAAATACGTTGTTAAGGCAATGGATTTAAAGAAAAAATATGAATCTTTAACATCCACACAGCAGGACAACTACAATAAAAAATCAGAAAATAAGTCTAAAGAGCAGGAAGAAAAGAAAGCTTCGACTCAGGAGCTTATGGATAAAATAATGGAAAAAACATCTATTAAGTCAAGAATAGATGAAGCTGTAAAAGAAGCCAACGAACGTAAGGCAGAATCTAAAACAATAGAAGAAGTTACAGGCACAGAGAAAAATATAGATAAGATAAAAGCTGTTGGAAAAGAAGCGGCAGATACAGAATCTTTTGATTTTCCGGAAATTAATGAATCTGTAGTGGAAGAAATCAAGCCTTATGATGATATAGAAGGGGCAACAATTGATGTTAACAGCATGACTCATCCCCAGGAAGTTGAAGAAATAAAAATTCCGGGAATTAGTGATGATCTTAATGAGCTGGAATCAGATTCAAGTGATAAAGCTGAAGCTGAGAAGGAAGATGTTGTAGCTAAGACTGACAAAGAGAAGAAAAGATTGAAGCTTAGACCTTTTAGTGTTAAACCTAAAAAGACAGAAAATCCTTTAAAGGAAGATAAAAAGGTAGAAGCACCGGTTAATGCAAAGGTTCCACTTGAAGAAGATGAAGATTTTAAATTGATTAACCCGGATGATGTGTCTAAAGTTGAAGAACCGGTTATAGATGATTTAGGTGAAGATACAACAGAAACGGTTGATATGGAATTTGATGAAGATATGGATATGGTTATGAAATCAGATGAAGAGAAAGAAGACATATTAAATGTTGATGATGTAGAAGATATACTTCATCAGTTGCAGGCAAGAGGGATTCTTAAAGCAGAAACTGTTAATAGTGCCGTAAGCATTATTGAGAATGTAAGAGAGACTAAGAAAGAATCTAAAGAAGAAAAGCCTGATGAAAAAGAAGTTAGCACTCTTGACAGATGGCAGGAGGACAATGTTGAAGTAGAAAAGCCTTTGGAAAAAGAGCAGACTTCAGTTGAAGACAATACTTCAGATAATGAGGAAAAAGAGCAGACTTCGGTTGAAGACAATACTTCAGATAATGAGAAAAAAGAGCAGACTTCAGTTGAAGACAATACTTCAGATAATGAAGAAAATAAGGCATCCCAGGTTGAGATTCCTGATTTGGAAGAAATACCTGATGAAGTAGAGGATTTGCCGGAAGAACCTGAAAAAGAAGAAGTTGAAACCACAGAGAATCAGGATGCATCTGAATTGGAAGTAATAGAAAGTCAGGAAGAAGAACCTGAGGTTGATATTGAGAAGATAGCAGAAAGCATACCTGATATAGAAGAAATTCAGGTAGCAGAAGAGGCTCAGCCGGAAGAAATTCCGTCTGAACAGGAAGTAGCTGAAAATGTTCAGAAAGAAGCTTCTGAAACAGCAGAAGATTTAGGCAAAACAGCAATATTTACTATACCTAAAGCCGACATTGAAACAGGTAATAATACAGGTGAGGTTGTAGTAGATGAGGAACTTCCTAATATTGATGCACCTGAAATAGATTTAGAAACAGGTATTCCTGAGCAGGATTTGTGTGAAGATACTAAAAATGCAGAAGAAAGCACAGAAAACGAAAATGCAGAGAGTGTAGATGCTGAAAAATCAGAAAGTACTGAAAATGAAGAAGCTGCACAGGAAGAACTGGCACAGGATAATTCAATTAATTTAGATATACATTCAACTAAGGACTTAAGTGCCAAGGTTGAGGTGATTTCAGGGACAGACTGGGAGCAACCTGAGTATGAGGAAAAACTTGAAGAGGAAGAAGAGCAATTAGAGGTAGCAAAGGAGGAAGCAGAAGAAGGCACTCCTGAGCGCACAAGTGAAGGTGAGTTACTTAACAGAATATTGAATAAGAACAATGAAGAAATTCCTGAACCGGAATTAGTAGCTACAGAGGAAGAATTAAGTGTATTTAAGAACTTCTTTAATGTAGAAGGTTTAGAAGACAATATTCAGGAAGTAGTTAAGGAACTTATTGCAGGTTATACACCTAACGGTAAGTCAACAGATGGTAATGTGGTTATTCTTGGCGAAGAAAAAACAGGAAAAACATCATTAGCAGTTGAAATCATAAAATTAGTAAATAAGAAACGTGGCAGACGTAACAGAAGATTGGCTAAGATTGATGCTACAGCACTTAACAAGAGAGGATTTAGAAATTCACTTAACAAATTACTTGGAAGTGATTTGATTGTTGAGAATGCAGAAAAGCTTGGTGCAATGATTTTAAGTGAAGTTGTGGACGTTTCAGGAATGTTTACTGACGATATGCTTATAATACTTGAAGGTGAAACTGAGCCAATGGAAAAAATGCTTAAGGACTCACCACGCTTATCAAAGGTATTTAACCACGTTATCCGTATTAAACAGTACGATATAAAGGAATGGGTTGAATACGGAAAAAGATATGCTAAGGACAAGGGATATGTAATGGAAGAACTGGCAAGTCTTGCCTTTTACAAGGCTATCGATGATTACTTTGGTGAACACAAGGGAATCGGAAGAGCTGATGTTGAGAAACTTGTAGATACAGCCATTGCTAATTCTCATAAACTTGGCAGAAAATTATCAGGTTTATTCTCATCAAATAAAAATGATGATGGATTATATATATTAATAGAATCAGACTTTATTTTTTAACACAGGAAAGGATGTAAAAATGGAAAATTTACAACTTGCAAAAATTGCAAACCAGGTACGTAAGGACATTGTAACAGGTGTTTACAATGCAAAATCAGGTCATCCGGGTGGATCTCTTTCAGCAGCAGATATGTTAACATTTTTGTATTTTGAAGAGATGAATGTATCACCTGAAAAGGCAAAAGATTCTAACAGAGACAGATTTGTATTATCAAAAGGTCATGTTGCACCTGCACTTTATAGTGTATTGGCAGAAAAAGGATATTTTCCAAGAGAAGATATCAAAACATTAAGAAAACCTACATCATACCTTCAGGGACACCCTGATATGAAGAAAATACCGGGAATCGATATGTCTTCAGGTTCATTAGGACAGGGAATCTCAACAGCAGTTGGTATGGCTATGGCAGGAAAGATGGACAATGCCGATTACAGAGTATATACAATGGTAGGCGACGGTGAAAGTGAAGAAGGTCAGGTTTGGGAAGCTTCAATGTTTGCCGGATTCAGAAAGTTAGACAATCTTGTAGTTATCGTTGATAACAACAACCTTCAGATTGATGGTGCAATCGATGAAGTATGTTCACCATACCCATTTGACAAGAAGTTTGAAGCATTTAATTTCCATGTAATTAAAATAAATGGACATGATTTTGATGAAATTAGAAGTGCTTTAAAAGAAGCAAGAGAAACTAAAGGTATGCCTACAGCTATTATTATGAATACTGTAAAAGGTAAGGGAGTTTCATTTATGGAGAATCAGGTTTCATGGCATGGTTCAGCTCCAAACGAAGAACAGTACAATATCGCTATGGAAGAATTAGAGAAAGCAGGTGAAGCATTATGTCAGAAGTAAAGAAAATCGCAACAAGAGACAGCTACGGAGACGCTTTAGTTGAATTAGGAAAAGAACATGACAATCTTGTTGTTTTAGATGCAGACCTTGCAGCAGCAACAAAGACAGGAAAGTTTAAAGCAGCTTTCCCTGAAAGATTTATTGATTGTGGTATAGCTGAATGTAACATGGTAGGTATTGCAGCAGGTATGTCAACATGTGGAAAAGTTCCTTTTGCAAGCACATTTGCTATGTTTGCAGCAGGACGTGCATTTGATCAGTTAAGAAATACAGTAGGTTACCCACATCTTAATGTAAAGATTGGTGCTACTCATGCAGGTATTTCAGTAGGTGAAGACGGTGCAACTCATCAGTGTAATGAAGATATTGCATTAATGCGTACAATCCCAGGAATGACAATTATTAACCCTTGTGATGATATTGAAGCCAAGCAGGCTGTAAAGGCAGCTTACGAAATGGAAGGACCTGTTTATTTAAGATTTGGTCGTCTTGCTACACCTATCATCAACAGTGAAGATTACAAATTTGAAATCGGTAAGGGTGTTAAATTAAAAGAAGGAACAGACGTTACTATTGTAGCAACAGGTCTTATGGTAGCAGCATCTTTAGAAGCAGCTAAGAATCTTGAAGCAGACGGAATTAATGCAGAAGTAATTAACATTCACACAATTAAGCCTTTAGATGAAGACATTATTGTTGAATCAGCTAAGAAAACAGGCAAGGTTATTACAGTTGAAGAACATTCAATTATTGGTGGTTTAGGTAGTGCAGTATGTGATTGCTTAAGTGCTAAATATCCTGTTAGTGTTTCAAAAATTGGTGTTGAGGATGTGTATGGACATTCAGGTCCTGCAGTGGAATTATTAAAAGAATTTGGTCTTGACGCAGAAGGAATTTACAATAAAATTAAAAAAATCATGGCATAGTTTTTAATTCTTAAAAGATAACATATTTTAAAAACAAGTGAGTTTTGGACAGAAAATTCACCAAATTGATTAATAACTGAAATGGAAAATTAGCGTAGGGTTAATTTTTAAAAGTTTAAAATTAATAATTTTAATAACCGGTTTTAAATTATTAATGAGAAAACTAATTATTTAAGTTATGTCAAAATCACAGTTGCTTTTTTAAAAAATGATGTTATACTAGCCATTGTTAAACGAAATGCAAGGGAGCAGACGTAAAAAGTCTTGCTCTCTTTTTCTTTTGTTTTAGGTTAAAAAGTTAAGTAGGAGCTAACGGATTAGCCAAAGGATTTAAGAAATTAAATCAGACAAAAGATAAGTTTTTCAATGAAGAAAGCAATCCCCTTTTAAGTAAATAAAGTTAAGTTCATAGAATTATGACAACAAAGTTGGAGTGATTTATGAAGGGACAATATTTACAATGCTTTCTTAAGTAAAATAATAGGACAATGGAAAAGAATGGAGGAAGGAACTATGAACGCACAGGAAATTTTACAGGAAGCTACAAACAGTAGCTTCGCAATTTGGTTCTTAATTGGTGCCGGTTTAGTATTCTTTATGCAGGCTGGTTTCGCAATGGTTGAAACAGGATTTACAAGAGCAAAGAATGCAGGCAACATTATTATGAAGAACCTGATGGACTTTTGTATTGGTACATTAATGTACATCATTTTAGGTTTTGGTTTGATGATGTCAGAAGATTATGTAATGGGAATTATAGGTGTTCCAAATCTTGATATCTTCACAAACTATAACAGTTTTAACTGGTCACAGTTCGTATTTCAGTTAGTATTTTGTGCCACAGCTGCAACAATCGTTTCAGGAGCTATGGCAGAAAGAACAAAGTTCAGTGCTTACTGTATTTACTCAGGAGCAATAAGCTTGATTGTATATCCAATTGAAGCCGGCTGGGTATGGAACTTAGGAGGCAACGGTTGGTTACAGCAGTTACATTTCGTTGATTTCGCAGGTTCAGCAGTAATCCACTCAGTTGGTGGTATGGCAGCTTTAGTTGGAGCAATAATTGTTGGCCCACGAATTGGTAAGTATACAAAGAGATCTAATGGCTCAATAAGATCAAATGCCATTGCAGGTCACTCAATAACACTTGGAGCACTTGGTTGTTTCATACTTTGGTTTGGATGGTATGGATTCAACGGTGCAGCAGCTACTAATGTAGATAGCTTAGCATCAATCTTTATGAATACAACAATCGCTCCTGCAACAGCCACAGTAGTTTGTATGTTATTTACTTGGATTAAAGATGGAAAACCTGATGTTGGTATGTGTTTGAATGCTTCACTTGCAGGTTTGGTAGGTATCACAGCAGGTTGTGCTTCAGTTGATACAATTGGTGCATTAATAATTGGTGCTGTATCAGGTATCTTGGTTGATGTAGTGGTTGAAGTACTTGATAAGAAGTTCCACATTGATGACCCTGTTGGTGCCGTTGGTGTTCACTGGGCAAACGGTGTTTGGGGAACAATTGCTGTTGGTTTATTTGCAACAGGCAGAGGCGATACAGTACAGGCTTTCGCAGATGGTTCAACATACGCAGGTTTGTTCTATGGTGGTGGAGCAAAACTTTTAGGAATCCAGATTTTAGGTATTGTTGCAATTGATGTTTATGCAGCAGTAATGATGACAATAGTGTTCCAGTTAATTAAGCATACAATAGGACTTAGAACAACAGCAGAAGAAGAAATCATTGGTATGGATATTTCAGAACATGGTCTTGCATCAGCATATGCAGACTTCCTTCCGGCAGCACCATCATATGCAGGTGAGAGTGAAGGCTCAGTTGATTTATCAGATGTAAAACCTGTAGCACTTACACTTGGAGAAAGAGCAGAAGGCAGATATACGAAAGTATCTATTATCTGTCCTGAAGAACGATTTGGAGTTCTTCGTGACACAATGAACGCCATCGGAGTAATGGGTATGACAGTTTCTCAGGTAATGGGATGTGGTGCTGAAAAAGGAAAGACAGGTAGATACAGAGGTGTATCAACAACAATGAACCTTTACAGAAAGGTACAGGTTGACATCGTGGTATCAACAGTTGATCCGGGACTTGTAGTAGCTGCTGCAAGAAAAGCACTTAATACAGAACACTATGGCGATGGTAAGATTTTCGTAACAAATGTAGAAGATGTTATGAGAGTTCGTACAGGAGAAGTTGGTGTAGAAGCATTAGCTTACAAGAATGAAAGAAAATAACAGATAATTGATAACAGCTATGGATGTAGTTGGAAATACAGATAGAATTTGAGTTTACAGAACTATTAGATAACAACGATATTTTGGAACTCTGTTCTTAAATATATATTTTACTTAATCTCATTAAAAGGGCCGGTGGGAAACCACCGGCTCCTTTTAGAATTTACCCCAATGGTGCTTCCCCCAAATCATCCAGTGTAATATTTAAATCGATGATTTTTTGATTATTTTCAAGACCAAATATAATAATGCTGTCTCTTTTGATTTTCGGATAAAGTATGCCATTGTTTGAAAGGTGAAGCAGGCGGTTGGCTTCATCCAAAGTCAGCTGCATTGCAAGTGCAAGGGCAATAACTTTTTCGCGGGATGGTGTTTTTGAACCATCAAAGATTTGGTAGCCGTAGTTTTTTTGGATGTTTGAATCAGTGATTACCTGAGCTTTTGTCAGACCTTTTTCATCTAAAAGTTGAGTTAGATATTCATGAAAACTTATGTTACTAATATTTGAATCATTGTCAGTTAAATAAGAATTTATGTCATTAGAGTTTTGTAAAATTTTAAGAAGCTGGTCTGTAGTTTTTTGTGATTTGTCATTATTAAAATTTGAAAAATTATTTGAATTCATTATAAATATCCTTTCCCCATATTAAAAAATGTGTCGAATAATGATATTATATACGTAATACTGTTAAATTAACAGACTTTTATATAAGGGAATATTATAGAAAATGGACTTTAAGGAAAATTATTATTTTGAAAAATACGAACAACTGGCAGTTTTGGCGGACACGCAAAAGTGCAAGACTATTTTGTCAAGAAATACAGATACTAATGAAATAGTGGTGTTTAAGGTAATGGACAAACACGGTTTGGATGTGTACGACAGGCTGAAAGATTTGGATAATAGCAACATTGTTGATGTAATGGATTGTTTTTTACATGAAGACAAATGTGTGGCTGTTGAAGAGTTTGTTAATGGAAAAAGATTATGTGATGTTTTGCAGAAAAATATTCCAGTGGAAGTAATTGTTGATTACGTAAGGCAGATTTGCAACGGCTTAAAAGAAGTCCACAACAAAAATATTGTACACAGAGATTTGCAACCTAAAAATATAATTGTGGACAGACACAATCATATTACAATCATTGATTTTGATATTGCAAGAATTAGAAAAGAAGAAGCCGATAGTGACACAGAATTTCTTGGAACGGTGGGCTATGCATCACCTGAGCAGTTTGGTTTTGCCCAGACAGACAAGCGAAGCGACATTTATTCCTTGGGCGTGCTTATTGGCGATATGGTCAAGCCTTATGCGAAAACCGTTAGGGAGGTCTCGGAGGAGGAAATTGTGTACACCGGTACCAGTCTTACATTAGAAGAGCACAAGATAGTTGAAAGACTTGTGAAAATGAGCAGGAAATGTACTGAGATAGCTCCCGAAAAAAGATATAAGTCAATTGAAGAAATTGAAAAAAAATTGAAATATATTAAACTCTACAATCAGGATATTTTAGAACCGGATGAATTAGAAGAATTAAGCTTTAGGGGGATAATCAGAACCGTTCCGGGATTTAGAAAAAATAATATTTTGCACAAGATAATTGCAATAATAATGTATGTATCTGTTTTTGCAACATACATTGAAATAGGAACAAGCGCAATAAATGTCAAAAAAGGCTATAAATGGCTATGTGTTATTTTAAGCGAAATGTGTTGGATTATTCCATATATATATTTGACAAACATAGGGGATGTTGTTTATAGAATAAGAAAAAGAAAATTTAAATACAAATTTTTTGAATATTTAAACAGAATAGGGATAGCATTGGTAATATGGTTGGCTATTTTAATAATTTTGTCAATTATAACTTTAAAATAAAAGTATGCCGCCAGCATAACAAAACAAAAGTGGAAAAGTGTAGAATAATGTAAGAAGAAGGAGGTATTATATTATGAAGACTTGGAAACTGGTATCAGGAATACTGTCAATAATTATGTTTGTATTTGTAACATTTCAGTCATGTGCAGCAGGCATAAGCAACAGTATAGAGGACAATGGAGAAGTTGGCGGAAGCGCAGGAATCATTGTTGCAATTATGTTATTGGCAGGTGGAATTGTATCAATAGCCACACGTAATTCAAAAGGCAAAGGCGGAAATATCGCCGTAATCGTATTATTTGGATTGGGCGCAATCATGGGATTCACAATGGCTGGAAGCTACACAGACCTTATAATCTGGGCAGCTTGGTGTGCAATCTGTGCAGTATTAGCACTTATCTCAATGATAAAAAAGCCAAAACAGATAGAAGAAAACTAATAAAAACTGCTATTTTAAAACAAATCCGAGGACAACGGATTAAATTAAAAGAACTTATACCAATGTAAAAAGGGGAATACCTCTCGTTATATGGATAAGTTCTTTTTTATTGTTCATTTTATGTAGCGTGGAGAATTTTTTTTGTGGCAAACAATAGGCGACGGAGCAAAATGATAAAAGTAACGTGTTTGCCAACAAAAAAATTCTCCACGCGAATCAAAAAATGTACTAAAAAAGGAGGCATAATATGGATATTTTTGATATTGTAGGCCCGATTATGGTTGGCCCTTCAAGTTCTCATACGGCAGGTGCCGTAAGAATAGGATATATTGGGGGCAAGTTGTTAGGGGAGCCTGTTAAGAAAGCTCAGATTTTATTGTATGGTTCTTTCCTTGCTACAGGTGAAGGCCACGGAACTAAGAAGGCTATAGTTGCAGGTTTGCTTGGTATGGAGCCGGATGATTACCGTATTTCCGACAGCTTCAATATAGCCAAGGAGAAAGATATGAAAATTGAGTTTGGTGAGGCAAAGCTTAATGAAGGCCATCCTAATTCTGCTTTGTTAAGTCTGGAAGGTGAAAGCGGAAATCGAATAGAGGTTTTGGGACAGTCAATTGGTGGATCAAGAATAAATATTGCTCAAATTGATGGCATAGATACTAATTTTTCAGGGGAATGTCCTACCCTTATTGTTCATAATATGGACCAGCCGGGGCACGTGTCGGAGGTTACTTCCATGCTTGCCCACAAGTCGGTAAACATTGCGACTATGCAGCTATACAGGTCGGCAAAAGGTGGAAATGCGGTTATGGTAGTTGAATGCGACCAGCAGATTCCAAAGGAAGGAATCGAATGGTTGAAGCACGTTGAAGGAATACTAAAGGTAACTTATTTTGCAGGAATATAAATTAAGGACGGAGAGTTTATGTTTTATTATCATACATTAAAAGAGTTAGAAGATTTAGTTAATGAAAATAAATTAGAAGTGTGGCAGGTTATTGAACAGTCTGATATGGAAGAAAACGGAAGGACTAAAGAGCAGTCCTACGAAAAAATGTTAAATATGTATTTGGCAATGAAAGAGGCTGACAAAAATTATAATGGAAATTTAAAGTCAGCCAGCAAAAGAGCCGGTGGAGATGGAGAAAAAATTCACAGATATAATGCAGCTAACAAAAATATTTGCGGAAAATTTATTGGAAATGTTATGGAAAAAGCAATTAAGATGGGCGAGTCAAATGCCTGTATGCGAAGAATTGTTGCGGCACCTACGGCCGGTGCCTGTGGAGTTTTGCCGGCGGTACTTATTAGTTATCAGGAAGAATATAATTTAAGTGATGATGAAATGGTTAAGGCAATGTACGTTGCTGCCGGAATTGGCAAAGTTATAGCAGAGAATGCTTTTATTGCTGGAGCTGCAGGAGGCTGTCAGGCTGAAATAGGTTCAGCAAGTGCAATGGCAGCCGGAGCTTTAGCTTTTCTCCAGAAAGGAACAGTTAAACAGATTGTAAATGCAACAGCACTTTCACTTAAAAACATGTTAGGGCTTACTTGTGATCCGGTAAAGGGATTAGTAGAAGTTCCATGTATTAAGAGAAACTCATATGGTGCTGTTAATGCAGTAACATCAGCTCAACTGGCTATGGCGGGTATAGAAAGTGCAATTACACCTGATGATGTAATTGACAGTATGCGTCGCATTGGAAATAGCATGCCGGCATGTTTAAAAGAAACAGGAACAGGTGGACTTGCAGTAACAGAATCAGCCAATAAATATTTGGAAAAATAGTATCATAAATAATTAAACAAGTAATAATTATGTAAATTAATTGATAAATGTACATTGATTTTTATTATAAACTTATATACAAAATTTTTTGAAAAGTAGCATTATAAGGCGGTAAGTGGTATTATATCAGATATAACTGCCCAGGCAGAAATAGCTTAGAACTATTAAGGAGGGACAATGAGAGCTAGTGGAATTTTATTACCTGTTTCAAGTTTACCGGGAAAATATGGAATAGGATGTTTTTCAAAAGAAGCATATGATTTTGTGGATGTTTTGGAAAAAGCAAATCAAAAATACTGGCAGATATTGCCTATAGGGCCAACAAGCTACGGAGATTCACCATATCAGTCATTTTCTACTTTTGCGGGAAATCCTTATTTTATTAGTTTGGAAAAATTAATAGAAGAAGAATTGCTTACAGAGGAAGAATGTAATTCTGTTGATTTTGGTGAGAATAATGAATATATTGATTATGAAAAATTATATAACGGCAGATTTAATCTTCTAAAAAAGGCTTACAAGAGAAGTAATCCGGAGGATGAAGGTTTTAAGAAGTTTGTAGAAGAGAACGGATTTTGGATTGAAGATTATGCCATGTTTATGACTATAAAGGCAGAGCATAATGGGGAAAGCTTTGAATTGTGGGAAGATGAAATTAGAGTAAGAAAACCAGAAGCAATGGAAAGATATAGGGAAAAGTTTAAGGATGAAATTCTTTTCTATAAATTTATTCAGTTTAAGTTTTATGAGCAATGGTTTAAATTAAAGGAATATGCAAATGATAAGGGAATAAAAATTATTGGAGATATTCCGATTTATGTTGCTTATGACAGTGCGGATGTATGGGCAAATCCTGAATTATTCCAAATGGATGAAGAGGTTAAGCCTATATCTGTTGCAGGTTGCCCACCGGATGCTTTTTCTGCAGATGGACAGCTTTGGGGAAATCCTGTTTACAAGTGGGATTATCATAAGCAGACAGGTTATACATGGTGGATTAAGAGAATTGAAAATAGCACAAAGCTTTATGATGTAATAAGAATAGATCATTTCAGAGGCTTTGATGAATATTATGCAATTCCTGCCGGTTCAAAGAATGCTGTAATCGGTAAATGGGAAAAAGGTCCGGGAATGGATTTGTTTGATGTCGTAAAAGAGAAGCTTGGAGAGATTAGCATTATTGCAGAGGATTTAGGTTATATAACAGATAGCGTACGACAGCTTGTAAAAGACAGCAATTTTCCGAATATGAAAGTATTAGAATTTGCTTTTGATGCAAGAGATTCTTATGAACCTTGCGAATACCTTCCTTTTACTTACTACAATAATTGTGTTGTATATACAGGAACACATGACAACGAAACTTTATTAGGTTGGCTGAAACATATAAATGATTACACGTTAGGATACATAAAAGATTACATAGGTAGAGACATACCTGTTGGTCAGGAAATGGTAGATGAAATAATAAGACTTGCTCATTCATCAGTGGCAGATTTATGTATCATTCCACTTCAGGACTACTTAGGACTTGGAAATGAAGCAAGAATAAACACACCATCAACCTTAGGTGATAACTGGAAATGGCGTGTTACGAAGGATAAGTTGACAGACAAAGTAGTAGATAAGATTAGAAAATATACAAATGTGTATAGAAGGTAAAAAATGGAGGTACAGTATGAAGATTACATTAAAGAAAATTTTAATTTTTCCAATTTATTTATGTTACTATGTTATTACCGAATGGATTTTGGCGTTAGGAACAAAAGATCCTTGGGATAAAATGTGGAAATGGGCAGAAAAGTAAATGGTTAAAAACTAATGAAATGTATAAAAAAGCAAGAATACAAGTAGCATTTAGCTTATGGCAGAAGCGGAACCTAGTATTCTTGCTTTTATTATTGGAATTACATACTTTATTTCTTATTAACTCTCCACTCCAACGGATCTTTTTCAGGTCTTGCAAATGCTTCTTCAGTTGATATTCCATCAGAAGCACCATTAGCCTCAGAACCGTCAGTAATCTGTGTGTCTTCGTTAACTGACAATGTATCAAGAGAAGTCTTTAGCAATATAGAAGCTTCATCTTTTGAAATGTTCATAGCTTTGGCAAGTTCGTCTAATTCAGGTACACGACCAAGTTTCTCACTTAAATTCTTAGTAACTTCGTCAAGTCTGTTAAGTTTGTCAGCAAGATGCTGCCCAATTCTGTCTGAGTTAATCTGAACATTAACAGTATTCTTAATTGCATCTTCAATTCTACCTGAAATAAATGAATGGAAATCGCCAACAGATTCTGTGTAATCAGAAACTGCAAGCATTAAACCAACATTACCCTCTTGAATTAAGTCTCCAAAGTTAACGCCTTTTCCACGATGACTTTCAGCAATTTTTGCAACTAAAGAAAGATTAGCTTCAACAATCTTAGATGAAACGGAAGTATCACCGGCTAAAAGCTTGGCAATTAAATCAGCCTCTTCATCTTTTGAAAGATTAGGAAGGGCTTCCATTTCTTCCATATACATCTTAATAAAAGATAATTCTTCTTCTGATTCAACATGGTTAGAAACAGAAGCAGTTTCAGAAATAGTTTCATCGGCCGAAGTTTCAGGAGCGTCATCAGCCAAAGGATTATTGGCTGGTGGAGTAAATCCCTCAACCTCAACTTTATTAAGGGCAAGATAGTCGTAAATAAACTGATACTGGCTATCATCATCAATTAAATCTTTAAAATATAATTTTACATCATCCATTGTTACATGGTTAGCATTGGCAGCAGCAAAGTCTACCAATGAAGTAAGAGCTTCATTAAATAATAATTTTTTATCCATTTTACACCTCGTCTATAATAAATAAATGATACATAAAAGCCTTGCAAAAATCAAGGATAATGGGTAACATTTAATATAGTAAAAATTATAGCAGAATAATTAGGGGATTAAAATGGAACAAATATTAAAAAAAATATATAAAAGCAGAATTTTTGGACTTATAAGCATACTGTTTTTTATTGCAGTGTGTATGGGAATAGGAGCTTTTGCAGCCTACGTTAAACACGTTTCCAATCCGACGGAGCAGGCGGTTACATATTTTAGAGCTTTTATGCAACAGGATTATGACACAATGTACAATCTTTTGGACAAGAAAGACGGCTACTATATTAGCAAGGACAGATACAAGGAAATAATGCAGAAAACAAGAGAATCAATGACAATAGATTCTTACAAGATTAACGATCCTAGAAAAGAAGACGGACAATATGTGGTAACAATTGAATGCACAGATGATGAGACGGATAGCTCTCAGAATATGAATATTTATTTAAATAAGAAGATGCATCTGCCTAAGTTAAAGCCTGACTACAAGGTAGATATTGAAAAAATGCTAGTTAAAAATCTTACAATAAAGATTCCACAGGGAGACAAGCTTACAATTGCAGGAATTGAAATTACAGATAAAGACGCAAATATTACAACAGAAAATAATATTCAAATATATAATTTTAAGGCTATTTTAAATGGAAATTATAAAATAACATGTGAGAATGAATATTGTGCAAAAAATACACTTGCAAATGTTATAAAAAAAGATATGGAAGTGGATTTGACAAAGAGTTGGTACACAGCAAATGACCGGTACACTTCAAAAATAACAAACAGCGTTACGGATTTTATGAATAAATATTATAGTGCCGCAAGAAACAGAAGCAAAAGCGATAAAAAACTTATGGCATTTGTAGATGACAAAAAGCTTCAAAAATCCGTATCAAAAACAGTAGAAGAAACAATGTCAGGTCTTTATTGGTCGGATAAGAAGAACATAGACAAGTACAAGGTATCTGATTTTAAAATTAAGGATTTGAATAGTACAATAAAATACGACAGTAAAAGTAAAGATTTTCAGGTAACATCTACATACAACT
>OFLY01000880.1_pt1 | contig 21592 bp, 16 predicted proteins | sample 1541161 | NCBI WGS metagenome assembly OFLY01 (sample SAMN04209247, study PRJEB22552) | human gut metagenome | biome: gut; material: feces | host: Homo sapiens | place: USA: Oklahoma | reverse complement strand
TATTCCTTGCATACTTCGGCTGCTTCGGGCGGCTGTTCATGGTAAGCCGTTCCGTCTGTGTCAGAAGCACGTTATTTTGAAATACCGGGTCGGTATAGGGCTTTATATCTTCGGCGTTGCCCCAACGGGCTGAACCGTATTCGATACCTTTTCGGTATTTCTTCGCGTTCTTGCCTTTGAAGTACACCATAAGCCGGATAAGGACAGCCCCCACAATACCGATAAGCAAATCCATAGGGGCAAGGCTCGGAAGCGGGGTTGCAAAGGCAGCGGAAAAGCCGTCTGCAAGGGAAAGCACCTTGCCGGAAAGGTCAGCCCCCGGCGCAAGGCGTACCGCTTGTCCGATTTTGTCAAAGAGATAGACAAAGAGCAGATAGGGGGCATTTAGGATAAGCAGCTTTTTAAGTTCCGGCTTCATAGCGATACCTCCCTGTCCTTTTTCTTCACTTTGTCCTTCTGTGCGTTCAGAGCTGCCGCCTTGTCTTTCAGAGTGGAAAGCAGCTTGCGGATAGAGGGCTTTTTATCCCTGCCTAATTTCTTTGCGGTAAATTCCCGGAACGCTTCGGTCATAACGTCAATATCCTTGCCCTTAAAAGACACAAGATAGGTCGGCGGCTTGCCGTTCTCAATCTTCTTGACGTTGTAATCAAGCCCGCTTTTCCTTGCGATAGGGTCAAAGGCTTTGATATTTTGGTCGGTAATCTCAATGTTGGAAACCTTTTCTCCCTGCTTCATAAGCTGCCGCATAGTGATTTTCCCATGCGGGGCTTTGGTTAGCTGCCCTTTGCCTTTGGCAAGCAGGGCTTTCATAGCCTTTTGCAGCACTTCGGCGGTCAGCTTAGATGTTTTGATTGCTAAAGACACGACTTTTTCATTGACTTCATCTTGCATGAAATCCCTCCTTTCATAGTTTGGTTAGGGTGGTGTGCCGCTTCGGGGCATAAAAATAAGGCGTACATTTTTCATGCCGCCTTTAGATACGCACCCGCAGCCCGTTCAAATCCGAAGCCCTCACACCGACAAGATACCAGTTGTCCCCGTACTCCATGCGGGTCGGCTTCCATTTGCCGCGTACAAACACTTCAAGGCAATCCCCACAATGCAATCCTCCGTAGTAGTCGTTAAGGTCAAAGCGAATGTCGTAACGGTCTGCCGTTTCATCAAAAATCAAAGCTCCTGTTTTCTGTGTCATATTAAAATCCTCCTGTTTTTTAATAGCCGCCGTACATATCGTGGTTGACAAGGGCGGTGTAATAGCTGTCAATGGTGTTGGGCGCGTTGAAAAGTACCGCTTTCAGATATTGCTTGATGTTACGGATTTTCGTGGTGTTCTCTTTCATGCAGTCAAAGACAAATTCAATGTGGCTGCTGTTCAGCTTCATAAACTTTGCTTTGACAAGCTCTGCCGGATAATCGTCCCCGGCGATACGAATTGTCTTTCGTTTGGTGCAGACAGTTTCAAGGATAAGGGACACAATCTCGTCCAAGCGTTCCCTGTCAATGTTGGTATGCTTGATAAAATGCTCATACTCGATATTGTCCTTGATGATTTCCTCATACACGCTGTATGCGTCTGCCGCTTCCGTTCCTTTCCGTTCCGGCTCTGCCGTTTCTTCCCTCAAAGGAGAGGGGTTAGGGGAAAGGATAGGAATGGAATGGTTACTTGATAAATCCGTATTTGATTTTTCTTTTTTTGGTAAGTCAGTCTTTTGTATATCTTTATTTAATTGCATTGGATTTTCCAACGTAGGTTTTTCCTGCGTAGGATTTTCCAATGTTGGATTTCCCAATGTTGGATTTTCCAATGTAGGTAAATCCAAGTTAGGCGGCTGCTCATAGATGATGTAATCAGTTCCCCGCAAGCGTCCTTTCTCGTCGCGCTCCCTTGAACGCTGAATATATCCGGCTCTTTCAAGCTCCCGGACAGCTTCGCGGATAGCGTCGATTTTTTCCCGGTTGATATAGGACAGTCCCGCAAGGGTATAGTCCCAATCCTCCGGCAAGGACAGCATTTGCGATAACAGCCCTTTTGCCTTTAGGGAAAGTTCTTTGTTGCGTAAATGGTGGTTGCTCATAACCGTATATCCTGTGTTTCTCTCCACGCGGAAAACTGCCATAGCTTCATCAACTCCTTTGCTGCATATTTGTTACGCGGTAGAACAGCGATTTTAAGGGTTTAGGTATCAATCCCTTACCCTGTGAAAACCGTACCCGCAAAGCCTTGTGTAGCAAGACTCTTTTTGCCCCTACTGCGTAACATGAGGGTAAAAAAATAGCGGCGTTCCTTGTTTCCCGGTTGGGATAAGGTAACGCCGCCAGTGCGGTGCTATATGAAATTGTGTGATTGCCGACGTGCCGCGCCGCCAGTGCGTCGCGTTTGTATTGGGTTGTTTCATGCTCGCAAGATGTTCCGGCATATCAAGGCGCAATCCGTTAAAAGTAGTAAATTGGTAGTAAAATCAATCTGAAATCCTGCGAATGTGCTTGTATTTCAAGGGTTTTTCGGGATAATCAAAATTTTTCATATAAAAATACAAGATTTTGTGGTTTTCCTTGTATTTTTTCAAGTGCATATCTTGCGCGGAAAGCAGAGATTTGTTATATTATGCATGCGGAGGTGTTCATGCCCGGTGCAAAGAAGATGCCGGAGCGTGACGAAACAAAATAACACCAGAAAGGAACAAAGCAAATGAGAGAATTTGAACAGTGGGATGGCTTTACCGGAAGACTCTGGAAAGAAGGCATCGACGTACGTGACTTTATTCAGAACAACTATACTCCATATGACGGAGATGAGAAATTCCTGGAAGGACCGACAGAGGCTACAGACCGTCTGTGGGGCAAACTGCAGGAACTCCAGAAAGAAGAGCGTGCAAAAGGCGGCGTTCTGGATATGGAGACAGAAGTTGTAAGCGGAATCACAGCTTACGGCGCAGCATATATCGATGACAGCATGAAAGATCTGGAGCAGGTTGTTGGTCTGCAGACAGATAAACCGCTGAAACGTGCATTTATGCCGTATGGTGGAATTAAAATGGCTGAGCAGTCCTGCGAGACTTACGGCTACAAACCAAGCGAGAAGCTTCATGAAATTTTCACTAAATATCACAAAACACATAACCAGGGTGTATTCGACATCTACACACCAGAGATGATGAAAGCCCGTCATAATAAAATCCTGACCGGTCTGCCGGATACCTATGGCCGTGGCCGTATCGTAGGCGACTATCGTCGTGTCGCTCTGTACGGTATTGATTACCTGATCGAGCGCAAAAAAGCAGACTTCGCTGCAACAAATCGTCAGGGAATGCGTCGTGGTGACTTCCAGTTAAGAGAAGAGATCGCTGACCAGGTCAGAGCACTGCAGGATATGAAAGTTATGGCACAGTCCTATGGCTATGACATTTCCGAGCCGGCTAAGAACGCAAGAGAAGCTGTTCAGTGGCTGTACTTCGGATACCTTGCAGCTATCAAAACTCAGAACGGTGCTGCAATGAGCGTTGGCCGTGTATCTACTTTCCTTGACATCTACATCGAAAGAGATATTGAAAAAGGAATCCTGACTGAGAAAGAAGCTCAGGAGCTGATCGACCATCTGGTAATGAAATTCCGTATGGTTAAATTCGCAAGAATTCCGTCTTACAATCAGCTGTTCTCCGGTGACCCGGTATGGGCTACTCTGGAAGTTGCCGGTATGGGAATCGACGGACGTTCTATCGTTACAAAGAACGATTTCCGTTTCCTGCATACACTGGAAAACATGGGACCGTCCCCAGAGCCGAACCTTACTGTTCTGTACTCTGAGAATCTTCCGGAAGCTTTCAAGAAATATGCAGCTCATATTTCTGTACAGACAAGCTCCATCCAGTATGAGAACGATGATGTAATGCGTCCGGTATGGGGCGATGATTACTCCATCTGCTGCTGTGTATCTGCTACCGAGACCGGTAAGGAGATCCAGTTCTTCGGCGCTCGTGCAAACCTTGCAAAATGCCTTCTGTACGCTATCAACGGCGGTAAAGACGAGAAGACAAAACAGCAGGTTGCTCCGGAATATCAGCCGATCACCGGCGAATACCTGGACTATGATGAGGTTATGAAGAAATACGACGTTATGATGGACTGGCTGGCTCATCTGTACGTTGGAACTCTGAACATGATCCACTACATGCATGACAAATACTACTATGAAGCAGCAGAGATGGCTCTGATCGACACCGATGTAAGACGTACCTTCGCAACCGGTATCGCAGGATTCTCTCACGTAGTAGACTCCTTAAGCGCAATCAAATACGCTAAAGTTAAAGTTATCCGTGACGAAGAAGGAATGGCTGTTGACTTCGAGACAACCGGCGACTTCCCAAGATACGGCAACGACGATGACAGAGCAGACGAGATCGCTGTATGGCTGCTTCGTACCTTCATGGACAAACTGAAATACTGCCATACCTATCGTGATTCCGAGCCGACAACCTCTATCCTTACCATTACTTCCAACGTTGTATATGGTAAAGCAACAGGTTCTCTGCCGGATGGAAGAAAAGCTGGTGAGCCTCTGTCTCCAGGAGCTAACCCGTCTTACGGCGCAGAGAAGAGCGGACTTCTTGCTTCCCTGAACTCTGTAGCAAAACTGCCGTATGAGGACGCTTTGGACGGAATCTCCAACACCCAGACCATCAACCCGGGCGCACTCGGCCACAACGACGAAGAGCGTACCGAGAACCTGGTACACGTTCTGGACGGATACTTCGAGCAGGGTGCACATCACCTTAACGTAAACGTATTCGGTACCGAGAAACTGATCGATGCTATGGAGCATCCGGAGAAACCGGAGTATGCAAACTTCACAATCCGTGTATCCGGCTATGCAGTTAAATTCATCGACCTGACAAAAGAGCAGCAGATGGACGTAATTGCACGTACCTGCCATGATCATATGTAATTTCTGAAAATGTTATTTCTAAAAGCCCCCGCGGCCGCAGCAATGCGGCTGTGGGGGCTTTTTGTATATCGGTGCTTGAATTCCAGTAAAATCCACTTGATTTAGAGTACATAAAATGAGAAAATTTATCAGATGCAGAACGCTAATTGAAAAACTTTTATCAAGTAATTCATAGCGTAAGTTACGAGTTAATGTTATAATACCAAAGTTAGAATTTCCTAACACAAGAAAAAATGGAGTTTTATTTATGAAAAAGAAAATTGTTGCAGCATTTTGTCTTGCCATGGTGATGACGGTCGGCGGATGTTCCGGTGCGGGGACAGCAGCGCAGCCGGAGAGCAGTGAAAGTCAGACACAGCCGGCGTCTGTTTCGGAGTCTTCGAGCAGTTCTGACGCTTCGGAAGAGAATTCCACGCAGAAATCCGCATCATCCACAGCTTCTTCCGATGCCGCAGATGCATCGAGCAGCCGAGATATTTTTGCGATGGATACGTACATGACGGTCACTGCCTATGGTCCGAATGCAGAAACGGCGGTGGATCAGGCGCAGCAGGAGATTGAGCGGCTGGATGCACTTCTGTCGACCGGAGAGAAGACGAGTGAAGTAGCGCAGATCAATGCAAACGGCGGCGGAACCTTATCGGAGGATACCACCTATCTGCTGGAACGCTCGCTGGATCTGTATGACAGCACAAACGGCGTTTTCGACATCGCAATTTATCCGATCATGGACGCCTGGGGTTTTACAACCGGAAATTATACGATTCCTTCGGATGAGACGATCGAAAGCCTCCTTCCGCTGACCGATGCCAATGATATCCTATACGACAAGGACAGCGCATCCATCAGCTTTGCCAAGGACGGCATGAAAATTGACTTCGGCGGAATCGCAAAGGGCTATACCTCCGGCAGAATCGCCGATATTTACCGGGAATGCGGTGTGACGAGCGGGCTCATCAACCTCGGCGGAAACGTTCAGGTTGTCGGCACGAAAACGGACGGCAGTAAATGGCGCGTTGCCGTGCAGAGTCCGGAGGCAGAGGATGATTATCTCGGCATTCTCTCGACGGCCAACCGGGCGGTTATTACTTCTGGCGGCTATGAGCGGTATTTCGAACAGGACGGCATGAAATATCATCACATCATCGATCCATCGACCGGTCATCCGGCAAATAACGGTCTGGTGTCGGTGACGATCGTAAGTGCTGACGGAACACTGGCGGATGGCCTTTCTACTTCTCTTTTCATCATGGGGAAGGACAAGGCGGCCGAATACTGGCGTGCACACAGCGATGAATTTGACACCATTCTGGAGGATGAGGACGGAGTTCTGTATGTAACCGAAGGAATTGCCGATGATTTCACATCCGATCACGAGACAAACATTATCAGGAAAGACGGTGATACATAACCATGGGAAAATGGAAAAAACTGACAGCATTTGCACCGGCTCTCGCGGCAGTTATCGTAGCAGCCTGCGCCGGTATTTCGCTGAACGGCTATACTGCACCGGTTTACGCCGTAGAGCAGCCGGAGGCACTGGTGACACCGGAGCCGGAACAGGATACTGATGCAGCGGAAAAGAAAGATGATACAAAAAAGAAGGACGATACCAAAAAGACAACCGATACCGAAGCAGAACTTGTCGCAGCCGTCGGTTCCGGCAGCTTTGAGCTGGCGGACGGAACGTACGAAGGAAGCGGAACAGGTTTTGGCGGTACGATTACAGTCTCTGTCGTATTGAAAGACAAAACGATTCAGTCGATCTCGATTGTAAGCGCTCCCGGCGAGGACGCAGCTTTCCTGAACCGTGCGAAGGGAGTTATCGACCGTATCATCGCATCCCAGAGTGTGGATGTGGACACGGTTTCCGGTGCAACTTTCAGTTCAAAAGGTATCCTTGCAGCCGTGAAAAATGCACTGACCGGTCAGGAGGACACTTCAGAACCGGCATCCGCATCAGGAGCGGCAGGCGGCGGAGCCTCTGCCGGCGGAACCGTTACAGTATCTAAAATCGAAGAACCGGCTGCCTACCGGGATGGAACGTATTACGGAACCGGAACAGGATTTGGCGGCACAATGAAAGTCTGCGTTGTTGTCAGCGGCGGAAAAATTGCTTCGATTGATATTGTGGAAAACAGCGATACGCCAAGCTACCTTTCCAGTGCTTCCTCTCTGATTTCGACGATTATCTCAACACAGAGTACGAATGTGGATACGATCTCCGGCGCGACATACAGCTCCCGTGGTATTATTGAAGCTGTGCGGAGTGCCTTAAGTCAGGCGGCAGTGAACGGGTCTTCCAGTACAAACGGAGGAAGCCAGAGCAATACAAACAACGGAAACAACAGCCAGAATAATAATCAGAACAATAACAACTCGTCTGCATCCAAGGGAAGTTTTCCTTATCAGGACGGAATTTATTACGGAACGGCCGCCGGTTTCCAGGGAGACATCAAAGTGGCGGTGGCCCTGCAGGATCAGACGATCAAAGCGGTACTGATTCTGGAAAACGAAGATGACGAGACATTCTTCAACCGTGCCAAAGTCGTAGCGGACCGCATCGTAGACGGACAGAAAACCGATGTGGATCTCGTATCCGGCGCAACGTACAGCTCCCGCGGCATCCAGAACGCAGTAAAACAAGCGCTGGAAAATGCGAAGAAAGCAACAAACGGCGAGACCGTTCCGGATAACGGAACGAGCAGCGGCGGAACCACAACGATTCCGGAAGGAAAATTCCCATACGAGGAAGGCATTTACTACGGAACCGGCGAGGGCTATCTGGGAGACATTACAACGGCAGTTGTCATTCAGGATGAGACGATCAAGGCAATTCTCGTGACCGAGAGTGAAGATGACGAAGCATTCTTAAAACGCGCAAAACAGACAGCAAAGGACGTTGTGAAAAACCAGACACTGGAAGTCGACACCGTTTCCGGCGCAACCTACAGCTCCAGGGGAATTCTTGCGGCAATCGAGGAAGCTTTAAAAGAGGCAGAACGCGTAACTGAGGAAAAGAAAAATCCAACCCCGACGCCAACGGTAACTCCGACACCGACGGAAACACCAACCCCGACCGAAACCCCGGAGCCAACTGAGGCGCCAACACCAACCCCGACGGAAACTCCGGAACAAAAGATCTATCAGGACGGCGAATACACAGCGATTGCCGTCTGCGAGCCGGATGAAGATGAAGATTTTACCGCTTATCAGCTTTCCGTGACGGTAACAATTGAAAACGATAAAATCGTAGCGTTAAGCAACATCACCGGTGACGGAGACAGTCAGAATGCCTCCTACATCCGCCGCGCATCCGAAGGAACCTCCAAAATCAAAGGCGTTTCCGCTCAGATTCTGGAAACCGGAACGCTTGAAAACATCGACACCGTTTCCCGTGCAACCTGCTCCTCAAAAGCCATTCTTGAGGCATGCCGGAATGCGCTGGATGCTGCGAAAGTAACGCAATAAAGGGGAAAACAGATGAGACAATTGATTGTTCGTTTTTTGAATGTCGCTGTCATTGCTGCTGTTCTGATCGGCTACAATACCGTACTCGATAAAAGAGACAAAGAGGATCAGATCGCGCGGCTCTCGGCAAAGCTTGAGACGACCCAGCTTCAGAAGGAAAATCTGCAGGCCGCAGCAGCTGCATCCAACACGGCGGATACGGCCGCAAGTGAAGCAGCAGAAGCAGAAGGGCAGTACGTGGACGGTACGTATGACGGTGAAGCTGACGGCTTCGGCGGCACCATTGCAGTTGAAGTAACCGTAGAGGGCGGCCAGATTACCGATCTTGCCATCACATCCGCCGACGGCGAGGACAGTGCGTATCTGTCAAACGCGGAGGCGATCATTCCAAAGATTATTGAGGCACAGTCCGCCGATGTTGATACGATCAGCGGAGCAACATTCAGCTCCACCGGTATCAGAAATGCGGCGCAGGAAGCAATAGAAAAGGCGGAGAAATAACATGAAAAATTTAGATCTATCCACATTACCGGCAAAGAAGAGAAAACAGATCGTTTCCTGCCTGCGTGCCGGAATCCAGCTTTTATATTTCCTGTTTCTTCCGTCAGTATTTACCGCTGCATTTAACGGAGTGAAATACATTTTTACACAGCTTGGACAGGGTGAAAAAATTGAGATGACCGCGTTTGTGTCGGCTCTGCTCCTTGTCTGTGCATTTACGATTGTTTTCGGCAGATTTTTCTGCGGTTTTGCATGCGCTTTTGGAAGTCTGGGGGATGCAATGCACGCAATTTATGGTATAATCTGTAAGAAACGTAAAAAGAAGCCCAGATGCATCAAACCGGAGCTGGCAAAAAAACTGGTACTGATCAAATACGGCATTCTGCTTCTGATTGCCCTTTGCTGCTTTGCAGGAGTTTATCAGAAAGCAAGAGGAACAAGCCCGTGGGATGTCTTTTCCATGCTGCATGCGGGAAATTTCCGACTTTCCTCTTATATTCCAGGCATTGTTCTTCTGGTGCTGATCCTGGTCGGCATGTTCTTTGAGGAGCGCTTTTTCTGCCGTTTCCTGTGCCCAATGGGAGCTGTCTTTTCTCTGCTTCCGATCCTGCCGTTCTTTACTCTGCACCGGAAACGCGAAAACTGCATCCGCGGCTGCAGCGCCTGCACGAGACAGTGCCCGTCAGCAGTGGAACTGCCATCCGATGGATCCGTGGAAATCTCCGGCAACTGTTTCCAGTGCCAGAAATGTATTGATACGTGTCCAAAAGGCAATATCCGCTGCGGGGTAAAGGAACTTCACGGAAATGAAATCCTCTTTACGCTGTTCCGTGCTGTATTTCTGCTGACACTGCTGTTATGGGCTGGCATCTGATTCAGAATAAGGAAAACTATATGAAGAAAAAAGATCTGATTCTGGCAGGCGCCGTTCTGCTCCTGGCTGGAATCCTTGCCCTGGCGCTTCGGCTGCCGAAAACGGAAAATGGAAATACCATGAAAGTCACGGTGGACGGCGAGGTCTACGGAACGTATTCACTCGCAGAAAATCAGACCGTGAAAATTCAGACGGGTCACGGAACGAATGTCCTGGTGATTGAAAACGGAAGTGCCCATATGGAAGAAGCTGACTGCCCGGACGGCTACTGCAAAAGACAGGGTACGATTTCCCGGGTAAATGAGACGATCGTGTGCCTGCCGCATAAGCTGGTTGCGGAGGTAGAAAGTGACGGATCCACAACGGACGACGCCGACGATGCGCCGGATGTGATTGTAAAATAATACCAGCTTAGAAGAAAGGAATTGGAATTTATGAGAGACAGCCGCACTGCAAGCAGAAAAATTGCCTTATGTGCCATGTTGATGGCACTTGCCATGATTTTCAGTTACGTGGAGGTACTGATCCCGATCAACCTCGGCGTTCCCGGCATTAAACTTGGTATTGCCAATCTGGTTGTCGTTGTCGGTCTCTTTTTCCTTCCGGCCGGGGAAGTCCTGATGATTTCCGTTGCCCGCATTCTTCTGATGGGCTATCTGTTCGGAAATGGAATGTCCATTCTTTACAGTCTTGCCGGCGGACTCCTGAGTTTTCTTGTGATGTTCTTACTGAAACATATCAAAGGATTCAGTATCACCGGCGTAAGTATTGCCGGCGGCGTGACGCACAATGTCGCGCAGATCTGCGTGGCGGCTCTCGTTGTACAGAACCGCAAACTGTTCTATTATTTACCGGCACTTCTCGTAGCCGGTGTCATTACCGGAATGCTGATCGGAATCCTTTCTGACCGCATTCTTTCGGCAGTAAAACGCGAAGGACGGAAGAGTTCTTCGCGGTAGGTACTGCACATCTAGTACCATTTATCTGTGCGGAGACAAAAATCGGTCCGCAAATTTCAAAGAAACATACAAATTAATAATAAAAAATCTCAATAAACAGTATCTGTGCGCTTTTGAGAAAAAATACTCAGTTAAGAGTTAGACAAAACAATCTAAAATTAGTAAAATGTTTTATGGTTAGTTAAAACGATTATTAATTAGTATAAACTAATATAATAATAAATAACAGTTTTGCCCCTGTTTTTCCTGCAAAACTGTGGAAAAGGAAAAAGGAGGAAGTTATGATCAAAAGAAAAGAACTTCAGAAAAAATCATTAGCAGCCGTAATGGCAGCTTCCATGACCATGAGCCTGCTCCCGGGAACCGTACTGGCGGATTCTGCAAGCGGCGTGCTGGCAGATGGTACTTATGAGTCTACCGCTCATGTTACCAGAACAGCAGAAGACGATGAGGATGAGAATGCATGGGATGAATATGACGTTAATGTCAAAATCACAGTTGCAGACGGCAAATTTTCTGACATTGCAGTAACGCCTGGCTCTGGATACAATACAGAGAATGCCACATATTTCAAAAAAGCAGCTACAAACAGCAAAGGATTCAAAACGAAACTTCTTGGAAAAGATGCAACGATTGAAAACATTGAAGGATGGGATATTGTATCGGGTGCAACCAGAACTTCGAATGCAGTAAAAACCGCGGCTCTTGCAGCAACCCAAAAAGCAGCCCCGACTCCAGAAGCAGTAGACACCACAGCACTTGAAAAAGCAATCGCAGATGCCGAATCATTAAAGGAAGCTGACTACACCGCAGACTCCTGGAAAGCTGTCCAGACTGCTCTTACCGCAGCAAAATCTGCTCTTTCTGCAAAAGAATCCCAGAGCGCTGTTGATACCGCGAAAGATGCGCTGAATACTGCAGTAAAAGGCCTTGTTAAAGCACCGACTCCGACGGCGACCCCGACAGCAACGCCAACCGCAACCCCAACGGCGACCCCGACCGAGACTCCAACTGAGCAGGTGGCTTACGTTCTGATGAACATTCCGTATGATGAATTTTATGCTGCAGATGTAAACAACTCTGTTCCAGTGGATGTATTTTCTTCCGCAACGAAGAGCAAAACAAGAACAGCCACTCTTGCCGGTGGTTCTTATCATACCAATGCAGATGGAAGTGCAATCAATGGAATTACCTTCCCGGTTAAAGTAACAGGAGTGGATCTTTCCAAATTTAAGAAAGTAACAGATTCTGATTCTGTAAGTATTACAGTAACAAACCGTGGTCAGACATCTACACAGACATACACCGGAAAAGACGCCTTATTTGAAAACTCAGACTATGCATATTATGTATTAAGCGAAGCACCTTCTTACTACAAAGAAGCAACGGTAAATGCAGATGGCTCTCTTTCTTTTGGAAAAACAGTTGGAACTGCAATTGAACTGACCAATGTATCTCCGGAATTTATGACTGAATCAAGCTATGGAGATTATCAGCTGGATCTCGACGGACTGGAGAACACGATTGATGTTGGAACCGATCAGATCTATGGTGTTATTGTCAGCACAAAAGAAGGCAATGACTATGGTATGCGTCATGTGGAAAATATCTGGCGCGGAACAGAGCTGGCATGGTCAACTGGATTTACAACACAAGTACATGGATGCCCGACTTCTTCTGCACATTACAAGAGCATGATGGGACAGCATATCAATAAGGTTACTTATTATACCAGCAAAGGAATCTACACGATTCCAGTGAATGATATTTTTGTTCCAACAAAATTTGAATCAAGTGTATCCGTAGAAGACGCTTCTCTTTCCGCTGGAAAGACAACGATGACCGTAACCGGACTTCCGGCTGATTATGATGCAGAATATTCCGTAGATGGTCTGGATGGATTTGCAGTAGACGGAAATACCATTTCTTATTCCGCAAATGCGAAAAAAGGAATGTATACTCTGACGATTCATGATAAAAAAGGTGTTTATGCAGATCTGACACAGAGCTTTACTCTGTATACAGATGCAATGCCGGCTGCTTACAACGAAAAAGGAAGTGCTCCGGCGCTTGTAAAAGCAGAGAATGCATCAGAAGATGACTTTGCTGATTATATCAAGAACATCACTTCGGTAAAAGTAAATGGAAAAGAATATGCAGCAACTGGAAAACGGAAAACAATTCTGATCAAAGAAGACGGTACGCTTGATCTGACAGCTGCCGCTTTTGCAGAAGGAAATAAATTTGAAATCGAAGTAACTGCAACAGGTTACAAGACGCTTTCCTTTACTTATGAGAAGAAAGAAACAACATATAAATATGTATATGCAGGTCTTACCTGGGCTGAGTATTGGGCAGCAGAAGGAGTTCAGGCGGCAGGAAGCGACGCTGGTTCGGATGAAACTGACAGTCGCGAAGAAAGTGATAAAGGCGCTTTTGATGTTGTAACCCGTGCGACTACAAACCATGGACTGCACAGAGGAAGCTTCCAGTGCGCAGCGACTATCTACATGAAAGATGGCACAACCTATGATGTGGCATATTATACCGCAGCAACCACGGCAGTTCTGACCAACGGCGAGACTGTAACTTACGATAAGAGCCAGATTGATCATTATGAAGTAAAAGGCCTGAAATATGTGCCTGTAAAAGTTTCGGAAGATGATTACGAAGATTTCTGCAAAAAGTATGTTGTGGTAGAAAACGGCGGAACACTTTCCGGTGGATTTTCTGAAAATAAACTGCAGAGCTATACAGGCCTGGTTGCAGATGTAACAGAAAACACAAACGGTCTGAAGATAGCAGTGAAAAATGCAGATGGAAGCTTCTCCTTCTCTGCAAGAACAACAGGAAGTGAATCCGGAATCAAAGATCAGGCGCTGAAGACAGCTCCGGATGTTGAGACCGTAGGACTGACCGTGAAAGAAGCCAATGGTTCTTATGGAGAATTCCTTCGCGTAGATTTAACGGGAGATTACGGCGATCTGGCTGCTAATCTGCAGACCGTAACCTGGACTTATTACGGTGATGATTCCACTTATACGAATGCAAAAGCAACGTATGGAACAAAATTCGCAGCAGATAACTGGATGCATAAAGTAATGGGAATCCAGCTTGGCCTTACCGATTCCCTGCGCTGCACTTTACCGGAGGGAACGGATGGAACCGGTTATTGGAAGATTACGATTCATGCACTTGGCTATGCAGATGCTTCCTACACTTTTGAAACAACCAAAGCGAATATTGTAGGAGCTGATCCGGTAGAGAGCACAGCAGCACTGGAAGAGGCAATTGCAAAGGCAGATGCACTGAATAAAGATCTTTACACGGAAACTTCCTGGAATAATATGCAGACAGAACTGGCAGAAGCAAAAGAAGCATTGGAGAAAAAACAGAGCCAGGGAACCGTAGACGAAGCAACAGAGCATCTGAATGCAGCCATCGAAGCTCTGCAGTCCCAGTATGTATTAATGAATATTCCGTATGCTGAGTTCTATCAGGCAGAGGTTCATAACGATGTTCCGGTAGATGCGTTTACTTCCGCAACAAAGAATAAAACAAGAACCGCGTCTCTTTCCGGCGGATCTTATCATGTGAATGCAGACGGAAGCGATATCACAGGTATTACCTTCCCGGTAAAAGTAACAGAGGGTATGGATCTTAGCAAATACACGAAAGTGACAGATGAGGATTCTGTAGAAATCACCGTTACCAACCGTGGACAGACATCCACCACAACGTATACCGGAAAAGATGCACTGTATGAGAATGCAAGCTATGCATATTACACTTTACATGAGGTTCCGTCTTATTACAAAGAAGCATCTGTAGATGCAGACGGCAATGTAACCTTTGGTGCTGTTCAGGGAACCGAGGCAGCAAAGCTGGAAAATGTAACGGCAGAGCTCTCCACTAACAGCAAATACGGTGATTATCAGCTGGATCTGGATGGTCTTACTGATACCATCAAAGCAGGCGAAGATACCGTATATGGTGTTGTTGTCAGCACAAAAGAGGGCAACGATTACGGAATGCGTCATCTGGAGAATATCTGGAGAGTGTCTGAGCTGGCATGGAGCACTGGATTTACGACAAGCGTTCATAACTGCCCGACCTCCTCGGAACATTACAAGAGCATGATGGGACAGACCATCAACAAAATTACCTATTACACCAGCAAGGGAATTTACGAAGTCGACGCAGATGTATATGTACCGGTTAAGTTTGCATATGAATTTTCTGTAGAGAATGCGTCTGTCACATCTGGAAATGCTTCTGTTAAACTGGAAGGCCTGCCGGATGATTACGATGCTGTCTATACAGTAGAAGGTCTGACGGGAACCGTGTCCGGTGATACTCTGTACTTCAAGAATGCAGAGAAAGGTTCTTATACATTGACTGTCAGCGATAAGAATGGTAAATATGCAGATCTTTCCGCAGACTTTATCCTTTACACGGAAGAGATGCCGGCAGCATTTAACGAAGATACGACAACACCGGGTCTGCTTAAGAACGGGGATGCAACAGATGAAGAGTTTGCAGATTATCTGAAGAACATTACCTCTGTTACTGTAAATGGAAAAGCATATGCAGCAAGCGGAAGAGGAGCTGTTGTACTGTTCAATGAGGATGGTTCCTTAAAGACAGATGCAGCACCGTTCGCAGAGGGCGATTCCTTTGAAATTACAGTTTCTTCACTGGGATATCAGGATCTTAGCTTCACCTGGAAGAAATCAGCAGAAGAGCCGACTCCTACTCCTACAGAGACCCCAACCGTAACCCCGACCGAGACTCCGACTGTTACCCCGACGGAAACCCCGACCGTAACCCCAACTGAGACTCCGACGGTTGCACCTACAACAGCACCAACCACAACCCCGACGACTGCTCCTACCACAATACCTACGACGCAGCCGACGAAGACCCCGACAAGCACCCCGAAAGCAACATCTACTCCGCTTGCAAGTAATAAAGTATCCAATACCTCTACTTCCAAGAAGAGCGATAATGCAAAGACCGGTGATGCTACCAACATCTGGGGATGGGTAAGCATGGCAGTTGCATCTCTTGGCGCTGGCGGACTTGGATTCAAACTCCGCGGCAGAAAGAAAAAAGACGACGAAGAGTAATTCAGAACGAAATAACTGAGAAATTCTTCTGACATAAGAAATCACAGAAACCTCTGTCCCAGCTTTTCTGGCGGAGGTTTCTGCCGTTTCGAGGAGTAAAAAAAGTGATTCTTTTCTTTTTGTAAAAAACAAAAAATTAAGTGTTCACACAACGCCCAATTCATGCGATAATAGTACTGTATTTTTTGCACATGCAGCATAATGGAGGTGACTTAGAAAACATGACAGCAAAACTGTTGGAAAAACATATTACCGATACGATTCGGGAATGGCAGGTGAAGATCGGCTATGAGGGCGGTACGATGAAGCTCTACTACCCGGCGGAGTCCCTGCGCCGTTCCCTCTCTTTAGACGAAACAGAAGACCTGGATGCGGCACTTGCCGCGTTCTGCAAGGAAGTACAGCCGCGTCTTGGAACACTTGCGATTTCAGCGGTCAAGGACCGCTACTGCGTGGAAATCCCGGAGGAGGGATGTTCTTATATCGAGCAGAAAATCCCTGTTCCGGAGCTCCTGCAGAACCTTCTGCAGGTGATCACAACGCCTGGAAACACAATGGAACAGGTTCGAAACTGCTTTTCTTCCTATGCAGAGAAAATGCATACTACCGTGGAAGAAAACGCATCCGAGGAGCATGAGATGGGCCATGTATTTTCTTTTTCAGACCCGTCTGTAGATGAATACTGTTACTGTGTCGAAGAAAATGAATTCGGCCTGACGTACCACCGTTTTTCACGGGAAGATTACGAGGCTTTATAAATAAAAGGAGGATATACACCATGGAATTTACAAAACTGCTGGAAGAAAGAAGAAGCATCCGCGCGTTTGATCCGGAGAAACACGTAACCGCAGAGCAGATCCAGGAGATCGTACAGGCAGCGATTCAGGCACCATCCTGGAAAAACTCACAGACAACACGGTACTATGCCCTTGTAACACCGGAGAAAGTCGAAGAATTTTCCGCAAAATGCCTTCCAGAATTCAATCAGAAGAGTTCAAAGGGAGCCGCACTTGTCGTAACAGCATTCGTAAAAGACCGCTCCGGATTTACGCAGGACGGCACACCAGACAACGAAGTTGGAAACGGCTGGGGCTATTACGATCTCGGCCTGCACGACGAAAACCTGATTCTGCGCGCAAGAGAACTCGGCCTTGATACTCTGATTATGGGAATCCGTGATGAGAAAGCTATCCGTGAAGCCCTCTCCATTCCGGAGAATGAGCTCCTTGGTGCTGTCATTGCTGTCGGCTACCGTGCCATCAACCCGGACAAGCCGAAACGTAAAACCGTGGACGATATCTTAAAACTGTTCTAAATCCGGCGCATCCGTGTGAAGACGTGCGCGGTACTTTCCAGGCGGGAATCCAAAGAACCGGGAAAACTGCTTGCTGAACGCATAGACATCGCCATATCCGACAAGACCGGCAATTTCCTTCATCGGTACGCCGCCCTCGAGAAGAATACAGGCCTGCTCCATTTTCTTCCTGGTGCGGTACCGTGCAGGAGAGACGCCGGTCTGTTTTTTAAATACTTTTCGAAACGTCTCATAACCGATCTGGAGTGACCGGGCAAGCTCTTCGAGAGAAATTTCTTCATCAAGATTCTGCGAGAGCATATCGCAGGCGGCCTCGATCGGATCCCGCTGCAGATTCACCCGGTGCGCATGGTAGCCGTACATTCGCAGAATCTCTTTTTCCATCTCCGGAATCCGCAAAGGCAGCAGACTGTCCGGTGTGGCCTTTAACGACTGCAGAAGCTTCTGATACCGCTCGAGATCGCCGGGAAGCAGCTCTGCCTTTAGCACCGGCTCCCGGTTCAGAACCGAAAGCGAGCAGAAAGAATCAAAAAACGGTTTCCCAATCGAGATAAAAAATTCCAGCCATTTCCCATCGGGGTCTACGCGTGTGGAATGCGGCACACCCGGCAGACGCTGGACCAGGCTTCCCGCCTGCAGCGGATAGGAGGTGCCGTCCTCGGCAATATATTCCCCGCTCCCGCGCAGCAGCACGAAACAGCTGTAATACTCGTTCGAAAAATGATACTGCGAGCGGTCCGCCGTCTCTTTCCGCATAAAACCGCACGCCAGAATCCCGTTCTTCATTTCATTTCCAATACAGCGATAGATAACATCGCTCTTTTCTATTTTTGCAAGCAGATATTCCGGTATCATACGACTTCTCCTTTGCTTTCCCATTTTGGATAAAAGAAACACCAGATCAACTATTTCTCATCCACGTGCAGTGTTTTATACTGAATCATAAGATAACTGCATGAATCTTCTGAAAATCCACAGAAGTATTATATCACAGGAAAGCAAAAAAGGAACACCAATCTGGATAAAAAGAAGAGAGGCAGTCGGAAAATGCGAAAGCAAAGGCAAGGAGGGCTTCAAGAACATGAGACAGACAAGAGACTGGGAAAATCAGTATATAACGCAGAAAAATCGTTATCCGATGCATACGCCGTACGGTGCGTATGAGACGGTAGAGCAGGCGCTCGCCGGAAATCGGAACGCGTCCCGCTTTGTAATGGATCTGAACGGAGACTGGAAATTCAAAATGTATCCGTCACCGGAAGCGGTGGAAGCATTTTATGAAGAGAATTTCGATCACGCAGCATGGGATACGATTCCGGTGCCGTCCAACTGGGAATTGCAGGGATATGGAAAGCCGGTTTACACCAATATGCTGTATCCGTTCAAACGGGAGGCAAACGGAGAAGCATTTGAGATCGAGATTACCGAAGGCACCTACGAGCTGAATGCGCCGTACGTACCGGAGAAAAATCTGACTGGCTGCTATTTCAGAACCTTTGAGGTTCCAACAGACTATATCGGCCGACAGCTTCTCATCGATTTCGGCGGTGTGGAGTCCTGCTTCTATCTCTGGGTCAACGGAAAACAGGTGGGGTATTCCCAGGACAGCAAAGTGAACGCGGAATTTGACATCACCGAATATGTGCAGGAGGGAACGAACACCCTCGCCGTACAGGTAATGCGCTACTGTGACGGTACTTACCTGGAAGATCAGGATTACTGGCATCTGTCCGGTATCTACCGCGATGTCCGCCTCGTATCGAAACCGGTGCAGCACATCCTGGACTATAAGGCAGAGACACTGTTCACACACCCGGATTACACGAAAGCTACCCTCTCTGTCACGATCTGGCCGGACAACTCCAAACCGCTGTACGGCGAGTATCATGCCAAAGTGACGCTGTATGACGAAGAACAGAACAAAGTAACCGAGATGGCTTCGAGAACGTTTGCTGAGTGCGGCTTCTATCTGATGCCGAAATTCATCGCAACCGTTACTGCTCCGGTAGAGAACCCGGCACTCTGGACTGCAGAGACTCCGACACTTTACACCCTCGTTGTCGAGCTGCAGAACAAAGAGAATGAGACGGTTGATATCGAGAGCTGCAAGGTCGGCTTCCGTCAGGTGGAAATCAACAGCCGCGGTGTTCTGACCCTGAATGGCAAACGCCTTGTGATCCGAGGTGTTGACCGCCACGATTTTTGCGCCGAGACGGGACGTACCGTTTCTGAGGAGCAGATGCGAAAAGAAATTGCTGTGATGAAACGCCTGAATTTCAACGCTGTTCGTACCAGCCATTATCCGAATTCCGTGAAATGGTATGATCTGTGTGACGAGCTCGGCATTTACCTTGTCGATGAGACAAATCTTGAGACGCACGGTTACGGCGGACAGCTCAGTGCATCCGCTGAGTGGACAGCCGCTTATCTGGAGCGTGCAACCCGTATGGTACTGCGTGATAAAAACCATCCTTCCATCGTCTTGTGGTCTCTTGGAAATGAATCCGGTGCCGGGGCGAATCATGCCGCGATGCACGGCTGGATCCGCGAATACGACAAGACAAGATACGTTCAGTATGAGTCCGGCAACCCAAAGAGTAATATTTCCGACGTTATCTGCCCAATGTATCCGACGATGAGCTGGCTTGAGGATGTGATGGCAGACGATTCCGATCTCCGCCCGTTCATCATGTGCGAATATGCGTATGCAAAGAGCAACAGCAACGGAAATTTCAAGGAATTTTGGGACTATGTCAACAAATACCCGCGTTTTCAGGGTGGATTTATCTGGGATTTTGCAGATAAGGCGATTGCGATTCAAAAAGAAGACGGAAGTATCAAATACGGCTACGGAGGAGCGTTCGATGAGGACGTGACCGATCCGGTTCCGGATATGTGTCTGAACGGTGTTGTTTTTGCCGACCTTTCCTATAAACCGGGCGCATATGAGGTGAGAAACGGGCAGTCCCCGGTAACGATTGAACAGGTGAAAAATCCATATACAGGCGAAACAGTATGGGTTCTGGCAAATCGCTATCATACGCTTGATCTTTCGCATCTGAAGGTGCGTTATGAAATTGTGCAGAACGGCGAAATGCTTGCCAAAGGCAGCTATCCGGCATTTTACACGGCACCCGGAACAACAGAGACGCTTCCGCTTCCGGAGCTTCCGGCGAAACTGCATGGCGAGGCCTATGTAAATTATTACGTTGAGCTTGCCCAAGATGCCTTCTATGCACCGGCGGGAACAGAACTATACCGCCGTCAGATTCCGGTTACTTCAGGTGTTTATCTGGCAGATGAGAAAATGATTGTCGGGAAACCACTGACCGTATCGGAGGATGAAAATCATGTTCGCATCACCGGCGAAGAGACCGAAATTATCTTTGATAAAAAGACAGGAGAATTTACCAGATATCAGGCAAAGAGCGTTTCTTTTATGACCGGAGGAAAAGATGAGTTTTACCGTGCTCCAACCGGTATTGATGAAGGAACCCACGAGAGTGATTACGATGATATCTGGCGCGCGGAAGGTCTGGATCGTCTGAAAAAGGAAGTACAGTCAGTATCGGCTGTCAGTGCCGAAAATCAGGTGCTTCTTGAAGTGCAGGCTTCCTATACCGCTGAGCCGGACAACGCAGTACTCTTTACCGCTCATACTCTGTATCGCATCGGCAGTGAGGGAATGGAGCTGAAAAACGAAGTAACAAACAACAGCGGCCTTGAGACCATCGCAAGAGTCGGACAGTCGTTCTGCCTTCCTGCAGCGTTTGATACGCTCACCTGGTATGGAAAAGGACCCTGGGAGACGTATGCAGACCGAAAGGATGCAGCTTTTACCGGATTTTACACATCTTCTGTAGCAGAACAGCACGTTCCGTTTGTAGTACCATGCGAATGTGGTGGCCATGAGGACACGCGGTTTGCCATTCTTTCGGATGGAACACATACCGTTCAGATTGTAGGCAGTGATGATTTCCATTTCAGTGCGCTTCCATATTCTATGGCAGAATATCGAAAAGCCGCATATGAGGAAGAACTTCCGGAGCATACGACAGGAACCTGGCTGATTCTGGATGCAGCACACGCAGGCCTTGGCGGAGATACCGGCTGGACGAAAAATATTCACCCGGAATATCGTGTATGCAAGGGAAGATACAGCTATACGTTCCGTTTCCATTTCGCATAAAAGAAAGAAATCGGCCAACTGTTTATTTTTCGGAAGGCAGACGGCCGATTTTATTTGCTCATTCGCAGCCATCATGAAAAATTTTGCTTCGCAAAAGGAGAACTGCACACGCCTGAAGCACCTTTTTGCGCACCGGAGCAGCAATCATTTTGCCTGTTTTATTTAGTAGCGTTAATAATAAATGCTTGACAATTTATAAGGAGTGGTGTAGG
>OFLY01000868.1_pt1 | contig 21742 bp, 23 predicted proteins | sample 1541161 | NCBI WGS metagenome assembly OFLY01 (sample SAMN04209247, study PRJEB22552) | human gut metagenome | biome: gut; material: feces | host: Homo sapiens | place: USA: Oklahoma | reverse complement strand
GCGGCGCATTTGCGCCGTTCATCTTGACCGTTGACAGGCTCGGCTGGGTTTGCTACAAATTCTATCTCTTTATGATTTGTCGGAAAAACTCCTTACCCAAACAAAAACTACAATCGCGGTTGCAATGAGTAATTCCGCAAGAATTACAGAAGCATTCCATATTTCAAAATAGAAATGCCCAATGAAATAGACCGCAAAAAAAATCAAATAAATTCCAATCGAATACATAATATTTTTGGAAATTTGAGTGCGTTTCTGTTCCCTAACTAACATCTGTTTCTGTTGTTGTTCCAGAATTTCTGTTTTAACCGATAATTCATCTATCTCTGATGGTTTTAACAGATAATCCACGGTAACATCGAATACTTTGCTTAGTTCAACAATCTTTTCTACTTCGGGTATGACCTGCCCACTTTCCCATTTTGAAATAGATTGTCTTGAAACATTAAGCTGCTCAGCCAGTTGTTCCTGTGTTAATTCTCTACTTTTGCGTAGTGTTATAAGTTTTTCTGCGAACTCCATATGTGTTCCTCCTTTTGATTTTGTGTATAAATCTTATCAAAATACTCATTTGCACTCTAGCAAGTAAGCTATACAATTACATGACAAACGGTAGAGTTTAAGTGCTTTCTTGTATATCTTGATTGTCATTCTACTTTATATGCCTATTTTAGCATAGAAAAAACGTTTTCTCTATTACTCCATTATTTTACGGAATAGTGGGCTGTCTTTCTTTATTTTAGTTGTGTTACTTTATCACACATGAGCATTATTTTAAGAGATTATACAGAGAAGGATTTTGAGGCATACAGCAGATTGAAAATGGATGCCGAGACCATGTACTATCTGCAGGACATACAGTTGCATCCCGTTGAGGAAGCCAGACGGGATTTCGCGGAAGTCCTGTCTGACATGAAATCCCCGGAGCGGAAATTCTATTTCTGTCACATGGAGCTGAAAGACACGCACGAACAGGTTGGCAGCATCGGGTATACGGTTGAAGCCGACACTCCGGTAGGAAAGCTTGTCCATCTGGGCTATTTTACATATCCGAGGCATTGGGGGAATGGCTACACCTCGGAGGCATTGAAGAAGGTTCTGGAATATGCCTTCACACAAGACAATGTGTACAGAGTTACAACCGGGTGTCTGGCAGAGAATAAGGGCTCCGAGAGGGTTATGCAGAAAAACGGGTTAATAAAAGAAGCCGAGCATATTGATTATGAATGGCACGATGGTAAAATGAAAACCCGCTTAGAATATCAATTATTAAAACATGAATGGGAGCAATTACAAAAAACACTTTAATTTCCCCTTGCAAACCACACGTATTATGTTATAATACATTTAACAATTAAGTTAAATGTTAAGCGTAGGAGGGATAAGTTTGGGAATGCAGGATACGCTTCGCGCGCTTGCCGATCCAACAAGACGCGAAATCCTTAATCTGCTCAAGAAATCACGGCTGTCTGCGGGCGAGATCGGCGACCATTTTTCGATTTCCGGTGCGGCGGTTTCCCGGCACCTGTCCGTTTTGAAGGAGGCAGACCTGATCCGCGACGAGCGGGAAGGAAAATTCATCTATTATGAGCTCAACACCACCGTGCTTGAGGAGATCATGCTATGGATCACTGAATTAAAAGGAGGAAATGACCATGATCAGACAACATAAAAAAATGATATTACTCACATCGATTGCGACGCTGCTCCCGATCCTTATCGGATTGCTTTTGTGGAAGCAGCTTCCGGATTCCGTTGCAACCCATTGGAGCACAGGCAACGAACCGGACGGCTACTCATCCAAGGCTTTTGCAGTGTTCGGGCTTCCGGTGATCATGCTGATCCTGCATCTGGTATGCGTGATCGCAATGAACATTGATCCCAAGGCAAATAGCATCAACAAAAAAATATTCTTTATTGTCCTGTGGATCTGCCCGGTATTTTCCATCATTGTATGCAGCACGGTTTATGGGTATAATTTAGGGTATCAGTTTGATATTGGTTTTCTTTGTGGGCTGCTCATCGGAGTTTTATACTTGATATTAGGCAACTTCCTGCCGACGGTAAAGCCGAATTACACCATTGGCTTCCGCATTTCGTGGGCGCTGAATGATGCCGATAACTGGTATCACACGCACCGGTTCGGTGGAAAATGCATGGTGATCGGAGGGCTCCTTCTGATCGTCACCACGCCGTTCCAGAATATCTGGGTGCTTATGGCGCTCGCCATCCTCCCGTGCATTTTGCCGGTGATCTACTCCTACATGTACTACCGCAAGGGACAGTCACGGTAATACTTTTTATTGTGTCAGACACCAATGGTTCAAATACATTTTAGGAGAATTGCTCGTTTATCACAAGATATTAGTAAATTTATAAGTTGCTATTAAATTTCATAGTATGAAAAGCCACGACCTGTACTCTGATTTGAGTACAAGCCGTGGCTCCTGTTCTTGCTGTCTTTTTTCATAACCAGCCGATTTTCCCTCAGACATCTTTGCCTGAATATCAATGAGAAGGTGAAAGTCTCTTTATGAATTTTCTGATTTTTCAAATGGAAAATACAGGCAGATCCGATAAGACTCCTCCCCACATTCTTCTTCGCATCTGCCCTGCATTTGCTCCATCATGATTTCAATATTATGAACCCCAATTCCCGTTCCTCTATGATCCTGTTCTTTATTTGCCGCTGCATTCATAATGGAAAAGAAAAACTCGTCCTGACAAATTCCCATATCCAACAGGATTTCTTTTGTCTTGTCTGCATACTTCAAAAGATTGGATAACAAATTATTCATAATGCGTCCGATATAATCATAACAAACACTTATCTTTACTTCCTCCCACTGTTTCCATCCCAGTGTAACCGTATAGCCATTTGTCTGCAATACATTGCACAATTCCGAACAGTAATCCTCCATTACAAAAGCTATGGATTCCGACTTTTCCATCTGTGGCTGCTGCCCTGAATTGATAAGAAAAAACTCAAATAGCTGATCTGAAAGATTTTTAATCTGAATCGCTTTTCCCACTGTTTTCTTTACATAAAGTTTCACCTTATCGTGTTCGGGTTCTCTTTTTATAATTTCAAGATATGCCATTAATGCAGTCAATGGCGTCCGCAAATCATGTGCCATCCCCAGAACCAGTTTATTCTGTGCCTTTTTCATATTTCGTTCTTTTTCTTCCTTCTCCAAAAGAACTGTTTTCATATGCTCCAGACCGCGTGCCAGATCTGTCAGCTCATCCTCTCCTTTTATAGTAAAATCCACCGACCATAATCCATCTTCCAGTTTCGCTACTTCCCCACTCAATTGCCTGATGTACCGTACATATCCGCTTACACCAAACGCAAACACTCCAATCCAGACCAGCACACCACAAAGTGCCGCAGCCACATCTACCAGGATATAATACTTTCGCTCACGATTCACATATATAAATACATCTGCATTCCCATCTGTAAACGATACTTCTTGAAAATATTGCCATGTATAGTGTAATTGCTCTGATTTTGTACGATCCAAGGCAACCGGAAGTGCGTAATAATTATCGTAAAGCAGCATGCGCTTTCTTGAAATCGTAAAATACCCAATATGGTTTTCTTTTGCCCACTCCCGGATACGCTCCGTGTCGGAAGCCGCCAGATGATGTCTGGATACATATTCCTGAAACATTGCTATGGTTTCCTTAGAAACATTTCTTCGATACATAGAACTTTCAAAATACCGGTTTAATGCTCCATTTCCCATAAAAAATATAAGCAAAAACAACAGCAGTGCAAGAAAAAATCCCAACAGCAGAATTCCGATCATTTTTTCCATCAGATGTTTTCTTTTTCGTTTATTCAATGCGGTATCCTTTCCCCCACACCGTTTGTATAATTTGCGGTTTCTGCGGATTCTTTTCAATTTTCAGTCTCAATTTCCGAATATGAACCATAACGGTATTTGCAGAATTATTGAAAAACGGCTCCTGCCAGACGCTCTCATATATGTTTTGTACGGAAAAAATTTTTCCCCTGTATTTCAGCATTAATGATAAAATTTCATATTCTGTTTCCGTCAGGTAAATCTCCTCATCCCCTGAAAATACTTTATTTCCTGTAGTATTGATCTTCAGATCTCCTTTTTTTATCCACACATTTTGTCCATTTTCTTTCATGTTTCCACAAGTATAAACCTGTTTTCGACGCAACAATGCCTTTATCCTTGCCAGCAATTCTGCATAAGAAAATGGTTTCACCAGATAATCATCTGCCCCGGCTGTAAATCCGATAATTTTATCATTCTCACTGCTTTTTGCGGTCAAAAATAAAATCGGCACATAGGAAATCTTGCGTATTTGTTCACAGGTTTTGATGCCAGAAATCCCAGGCATCATAATGTCCAAAATAACAAGATCCGTATCCTCTGAAATCTGGTGCAGCCCATCCATTCCATTACCCGCTTCAATTACATGAAAACCCTCGTTTTCCAGCAATATCTTTACGCTTTCCCGGATATCTTCATCATCTTCAATAATCAAAATTGTTATTTCATCCATATTTTCTCCCATTTATCAAGCATTATTTAATTTATATAGTATTGTACCATATTTTTATAACATAATTTCACTCTGTAAAAATGTTAAGATTTGTTAAGAAATATTAAGACTTATTTTAAAACATATATGCTATGCTTAAACTATCCGTTTAAGAAAACAAAAGAAAAGAGACCGTATAATGAAACAGAAAAAAAAGAAACGCAAAAGAAAAATTTTTCTACCATTATTTTTAATATTTTTCATCATCATCGGATTTTATTCCCATCAATCCTACGAAACAGCCATGCACGAACAACTCCCGGATTCTCTTATCGAGTTTGAGCAAAAATATCCGGAAGCAACCGATTTTGTAGAAAATTATCACAAATACAAAAACAAATCCTTTGACCTTGATGTGTCACACGAAGTAAGAAAAGACAACATTCCTCTATTCATCCAGTGGGATAAGCGATGGGGGTACAAAACATATGGCAGCAATTTCCTTGGTGTCAATGGTTGTGGTCCAACTTCACTTTCTATGGTTATCTGCGGATTAACTGGAAAAGCAACGTGGAATCCTTATAAAGTGGCACAATTTTCGCAAAAACAGGGTTATTATATCAGTGGACAGGGCACTTCGTGGGATCTGATGACTGCAGGTGCAAAAAAGCTGGGCCTTACATCCACAGAGGGAACCATAAATAACGATTATATCCGGCAAAATCTTACCTCATCCACCCCGATGATCTGCTCCATGCTGCCCGGAGATTTTACTTATAGTGGACATTTCATTGTTCTCACCGGCATCGATTCCGAAGGACGCGTTGTCGTCAATGATCCCAACAGCCCCAAAAACAGCGAAAAACACTGGGATATGGATCGACTTTTGCCACAAATCCGGCATATCTGGAAATTTGAGGTGGAAAAAGCTGCATAATTCTTTGTTCTATGCCTGTCTCGCCCGTTGTTTATTGTGTCAGGCACCAATTGTTTTCTGATTTTTGCTTCATAGAAAATATTTCCGAATTCAGGTACATCACTACCTCATTTTCCGGCATCAAGCAACTTCAAAATGCTCTGTGCCCGTTTCTTAAATACTTCATTTTCCGATCCCTGGGCTATACCCGCAATGCGCACCATCTCATCCTCATACGGCATACAGAATTTAACCGCATCTGTTAAAAGCCGGTCAGACTCTAATGTGCTGTCTAATGCATGATCAAAGTCATACAACGGTGCCATGCACACATACTCTCCGGTATCCGTATTTCTAATCCAGCCAAAATTACCTGCATGCCGGTCTCCATTTCCGATTATCGCATCTATAATAAGCATTTGCGCTCCGGCTTTTCCAAACAGATCTATAATCGTCTGCTCATCAAAATCATCCGGATCAATTCTTCCCGACTGATCTGCCTGCTCAAGCATCACCTTTGGGGAGGTTATATTAGAAATTGCGATTCCTCCGTCTGTCTCATCTGCTCTTTCTACAGAAATTCCGCATTCCCTGCAAAGCTTAATACATTGCAGTTCCACGGAAATATCCCCATATTTGTAGAGCTTTCCGTCCTGTTTCCATTCCTTTGACAGTGCACCACCCACGTAGAGTGTCGGTGCCGCCTGTCCCGTAAATTCTTCGTTTCCGTCCCAGAATGGTTTGTAATACGGACTGATCTCCTCAAAACATATCGAATCATCCTCAGCTTTTATCCAGTAACAGTCGCTGAAACTCAACGCTCTAGTCTCACGGTTAATGCGCATACGCGCTCCCTGTCCGAATGTGATGCCCTTTAATTTCCGTGCTATCGTGTTGGTACCTGAGGAATAGCGGTATTTCATCCATTTTGTGAAGGTGTGATTGTCTGCACCTTTTTGCTGCATCAGCCCCGGAAGAAGATTATAATTTAATGTTTTTTCATTCTCTATGTCGTAAACAGGTGTGTTTTTACACATTAGCATCATGGGATCACCCCTTTTATATAAATTCGATCGGTAATGCTACAAGATTTTCTCTTAAATATGTCTTTTTATCAATCAGACATAAAATAACTCCGAGACCTCTTTTTTTATCACTTACCTTATCCAGTACCTGATTCGTTGCTCCCATACTTGCCTTGGGATTGCCGGACATTTTAATCTCGACCGGATATAAGACTCCATCCTCCTCTATCACAAGATCAATTTCGTTTTCACCGGAAGCATTTCTGTCTTTCCCTCTGTAATAAAAAATGTTAAATCTGTAATCTTTGCCCTCGTTGGAATAGGATTTTAAAATTTCAGACACTACAAATGTCTCAAACATATTCCCTGCAACCGCTGAACATTTCAATGTATCGGCAGTAAGCCATCTGGTAAGATAACATGCCAGTCCGGTATCCCGGAAATAAAGTTTTGGTGTCTTTATTGCCCTTTTAAGTGCGCTCGCACTATACGGCTGGAGCAGATATACAATTCCGGTTCTTTCCAAAATAGATATCCAGTTCTTAATTGTCGGCTCACTTACCCCGACGTCTCCTGCTATGTTGGAATAATTGAGAAGTTCACCTGTTCTTGCAGCAACTGCCGTCAGAAATTTGGTAAATATAATACCATCTGCCGCCACCAGTTCATTGATATCCCTCTCCATATAAGTTGCAACGTAAGAAGAATAATATTCTTGCCAGTCCCTGTCTATATCATAAAGCTCGGGATAAGATCCTTTATGGATAATTTCCCATATATTGTCATATTTTACAATCTCTTTTTCACGTTCTTTGATATATGCATCGGTTGGGATAAAATGCCGGTTAAATTTTACACCATAAATCTCCCGCATGGATAATCCGGTAAGCTCTGAGATTGACACTCTTCCTGCCAACGATTCACTCATGCCTTTCATAAGTTCAAGTTTCTGAGAACCGGAAAGAATAAACATCCCTCGCTCATCCGATTCATCGACAATCTGCTTGATATCTTCCAGAATACTGCTTTCTTTTTGAACCTCATCTATAAAAAGCGGCTGTGGATTGTTTAAAAAAAACAATTTAGGTTCTTCCTTCACCTGCATTCTTGTCAGTCTGTCATCAAAATTTGCCCGGTTAAAATCCTTGAATTCATGCTTTATAAGTGTTGATTTCCCGACCTGTCTGGCTCCTACCAGTAACATGCACTTGCTGGTAGACACTCTTTGTTTCAATATTGGCGTTATCGCTCTTTGTATATATGGCATAACAAACCTCCGGCTAATCTAAACTCTTATTTTATTATAGTCGTTAATATATACAAAATCAATAAAATTATACCGGCTAATCTAAAGTTGTATTTTAGATTAGCCGGTATTTTTCAAGACACACAAGCTGTACATCCGGAATCCCGTTAAACACGCACGGTACAATGCCGACTTCCTCATCATGAATGTGGTTGTATATCGTTTCAATCCGGGCAAGATCCATTTGTTTTGCACTTCGGATATTTATCATAAAATATACTCCATCTGCTGCTCCTTGGTTTTCAGCCCCATCTTTTCATAAAATTTCTCCGCCGAGGTATTTCCCGCCCAGACATTGAGCGTCACTTCATAGCAGCCTAAACGCTTTGCCTCCTCTTTTACATGCACAAACAACTTCTCTCCGATGTGCTGTCCTCTGGTACTTGCATCGACGCACAGATCATCGATAAAAAGCGAGGTAAACGGCACCATATTGTTGGAAAATGGCTGCTCCCGCAACTGACAGAATGCATAGCCGAGACAGTTGTCATTCTCATCTGCTGCAACATAAATCGGTTTGGTATCATCCTTTATCATCTGTGTAAGTTCTTCGTTTGTGTATTTTGTGGTTCCCGGGATAAAAATATCCGGCCGGATATCTGCATGGATCTGAAGCACCTGTTCTAACAGTTCCAGCAGTCTTGGGATGTCGTTTTCGTTTGCTCTTCGAATAGTCATTTGATTATACTCCTTCTGCCATTCGCCCCTGCGTTTTTTTACAATTAAATAGGGATTATAAAAGGGGATGTCTGATTCTTTTAATTCCAGTTTTATTTTATCTCTCGATCTTGGCAAACACCTTGATTCCAAAAAATCTTCATAATCTGCAATACTCGGTTCGGTATTACTTCCAAACGCGGTAAATTGCACATTATCCACATAATTTTTTATTCGCACAATCTTTTTTGCCTCATCAACATCAATCAATGTACATGGCTTATTTTTGTACATATACCACATCCGAATCGGCAATTTCTTCGGGGGGGATTTTTAGGGACACAACATAATCCATATCATGATTGAGCATTTCAATCAATAACACAATTTAACACCTTTTTTTTATCTAAGTAAAGAAATAATCATCAAAATGATTGTTTTTATAGATAAAACAGAATCATTTTAATGGCTATTATGATTTTTCCTTTTTATAATTTTATTGTCCTGTTAAGTGATATAATAACATGGTAAATTATTACAATACAGTTATAAAAAGGACGATAAAAATGTTTTTTGCATACGGAGAAAAAGAGATTACATACCTCAAACAGAAAGATAAACGCCTCGCAGAAATTATCGATAAAATCGGAATGATTGAACGGGAAGTTGACACTGATTTATTTTCAGCCGTGATTCATCATATCATCGGTCAGCAGATTTCAACAAAAGCACAGGCAACCATCTGGAAAAGAATGAATGATCAGTATGGTATCATTAACGCAGATACCATACAAAGTGCCGGAGTTTCCAATTTACAGTCACTGGGAATTACCTTCAGAAAGGCAGGGTATATTACCGATTTTGCCCGAAAAGTAAAGGACGGAACTTTTGATATTGACGGAATCTGGAAAAAATCGGACGAAGAAGCCATAAAAGAATTATCTTCTTTACAGGGAATTGGTGTCTGGACCGCGGAAATGATTCTGTTGTTTTGTATGCAGCGTCCAAATGTATTGAGTTTTGGTGATCTGGCAATCCAACGCGGCATGCGGATGGTTTATCACCACAGAAAAATTGACCGCAAACTGTTCGAAAAATACCGGCGGAGATTAAGTCCGTATTGCAGTGTGGCAAGCCTGTATTTCTGGTCTGTAGCCGGAGGTGCTATTCCTGGCATGAAGGATTTTGCACCCAAAAAGCAAAAGTAAACGAAAGCATAAAACTCCTTCTTGCAGATCAAAACAATATGATTAGCGGCTACATATTTCCTCCCAATGCTTTTTTGTCATTATATTCGTATGTTCAACTCTTACTTCGTTTAAAAGAGGCACCGGGACTTCGCTGCAGGTATGATGAAAAACAAAACCTAATTTTTGCTGTACACGTTCTGATTTTTGGTTTCCATCATAATAGCCACACCAGATTGTTGTCATGCCAAGATCTTCAAATCCATGCCGTAATAGTTTCCTGGCAGCTTCCGGCATATAGCCTTTTCCCCAAAATGGTTGTCCAAGCCAGTACCCCAGTTCACACTCATCGTCTCTTTGTGTCATATCCGTATGACCATTCAGTTTCAATTCCACTGCACCAATTGCAATATTATTCTCTTTTTCGCAAATTGCATAGCACTCTGGTGCATTGAATACATTTCTGATTACTTCTTTACTTTCTTCTACGCTTTTATGCGGAGGCCAGCCTGCAACAGGTCCTACTTCCGGATTCTTTGCATATTCAAATAAACTGTCTGCATCGGCCTCTGTCCATTTTCTCAACACTAATCTTTCTGTTTTCACTCTTCTATCTGCTCCTGTAAGGTTTCCAGTTTACTTCCACCGATTTGTGTTAGCATAACATTTAAAGTCAGCTTCAGGTCAAGACCTAGCTCTCAAATGACTGCAACATATTATGCAAAATCCGGTACAAATCCGCTATAAACACATATTTGAGCAGCCAGAAAAATCCAGATCAGTCACTCACGGGCAGGACAATCCGCGAACAGTAGCGCCGTGCTTCGATCTCCCGCCCCGTATAGGGCGCAACGATACCCAGCACACGCGGCAGACCGGCAGGTGTCAGTCCCCGCTCCTTCACTTCGCGTCCCAGCGTCAGCCATGCCTCATCTACGCCTTCGTCATATTCACCGTAGTACAACACGGACAGCACACGGCATGCCGGCAGCACGACTGCGTCCTCCGGTGCCTGTTCCTTCCGAACCGGTACGCAGACCCAGTAGGGATAGGGCTTCTCTCCGATATAGCCCTCCAGATAATCGTTCCGCTCCTGTACCACGAACATCGGCTCATCAGAAAGCACACAGCCCTTTCTGATACACTCGCTGTAAAACCCATACATGGCGGCATACTTTTCTTCCACCGTACGTCCCATACACTTCTTCATACAGCAGGTCACGGCGTGGAGTGATGTCAGCTGCACCGACATACCGCTGCGATTCCCCGCCCGCAGCCGCAGCTCCTCCACACCTTGCAAAAGCTCCTGCAGGCGTTCCTCCAACACCGCGAGCAGCCCCGACACCTCGCCGCCCCTGACAAAATAGTCCGCGATCTCCTGTGCGCCCAGTCCCATGGATTTGAATTTTTCGATCTGTAAAACGCGCGCGATGTTGTGGTTATCGTAGTACCGCCGCCCGCTCTCCGGCGCGACATAGGCAGGCGCGAGCAGCCCCTTTTTCTCCATGCGCATCAATGTGCTGCGGGAAACGCCACAGGCGTGCGCTGCCTCCGTGATCTGAAAGAGGCTCTTTGTATCTGTTTCCATCCGGTACCTCCTAAAAAACACTTGCTTCGTTCATGGGTGAACGGGTTATAGTGATACTACCATTATAAAAAAACATCGGTTGCTGTCAAGTCTGACACAGCAGCCATCAGTTAAACATTAAAGGAAAAGGAGTGAAGAAACCATGAAGCTTTGGAAACGACTATTAGCGATCCCTATTGCAGCCTCTCTTGTGATGGGGCTGCTGCCTGCACCTACGCTGGCGGCGTATACATCAGCACACAGCCACCCCATCTGCGGTGCAGCGCATGCCGATATTGGCGACCACACAGGCGCGTGTGACGCTGTCGCATGGACCGCGTGGAATGGAACAGACGAGATTACATACGATGCTAACAAGACCGCCTATGTCTATCTGGAGAAGGATGCGACACGAGACGATTACCTTGATATAGAAGCAGGCCACACGCTCTATCTCTGTCTGAATGGCAAAAACTGGAAAGTTCCTTAACAAGTTCCGACGCTTGGCAAGGGATGAGTCAGGTCATCAATGTCTCCAATGGTGCGCAGTTCATACTTTGTGACTGCAAAGGCAGTGGCACGATCACTCACTCGTCCGGTGCAAAAGGAAAAGGAGTGCGGGTTGGCGGGTCAGACACCGCTGCCGCCACATTTTCCATGTACGGCGGAACGATCAGCGGCAATCATACCGATGCGAATTGCTGGGGACCTGATGGTGCAGGTGTGGAGATACAGAACGGCACTTTTACAATGTATGGCGGCACCATCAGCGATAACCATGCGGAATATGCAGGGTCTAACTACGGTGGCGGTGGTGTATGCGCGCAAACCAGTGGCACATTTACGATGTACGGCGGTACCATCAATAATAACCACTCCGCAACAGACGCCGGCGGCGTGATGGTGTGGGGCGGTGGTGCTATGAATATAGACGGCGGCACCATCCGTGATAACACAGCGGACGAAGCTGGCGGCGGCATCCGCACGAACAGCTACAAATTCATCATATCCGGCAACAGCGTGATTGAAAACAATACGGCTGTAAAGGGCGGTGGTGTTTACTATGGTTCTTCTAGTAATACTATGACCATTTCCGAATCGGCGCGCATCTCCGGTAATACTGCAACCCGTTATGGCGGTGGTATTTATTTCGATAAGGAAGGCTCGCTTACAATGAACGGCGGCAGCATCACCGGAAACACCGCGACAGGCGACAGAGGCGGCGTATATTTTGGCGGCGATACATTCAGTATTTCCGGTAACTTGGACATCAGTGGCAATAAAAAAGCGGGCGCAGACAACAACGTCTATCTGCCAACCAACAAATATATCACTATTGTGGGTGCACTGACCGGCAGCAATCCAATCGGTGTGACGACGGAAAAGACGCCGGATGCTTCTAACTATGTTCGCATAGCTTCGGGTTCCAAAAACGATGCCGCTCCGGAAAAATTCAGCTACGAGAACGACAGCACCCCTGTCAGTGCGACCAGCCAAAATAACAGCACCGCTGACCTCGTCGTGTGTCAGCATAACTTGAATTCAACTTGGAGTTCAGATTCTTTCTCTCATTGGCATGAGTGTTCCATCTGCAAAGGCAAAGGGGATATTGCTGCGCATACCTACGACCAAGAGACCGTAAACGAGCAGTATAAGGCGTCCTCTGCGACCTGCCTATCTGGGACGACTTACTATATGTCCTGCGTCTGTGGCGCAAAAGGTGCGGATACGTTTGAAATCGGCGACAAAGACCCTGACAACCACAGCGGCATCTTAAATAATGATTGGAAATCAAACGACACCAAACACTGGAAAGAGTATGCCTGCTGTGGTGCCCACGCAGAGGAAGCTGCCCATTCCGGTGGCACAGCCACTTGCCAGAACAAAGCAGTATGCTCTACCTGTAATAAGCCTTATGGTAATCTCGGCAGCCACGTTCCGGCAAGCACTTGGAGCAAGGACGCAAGTGGTCACTGGCACGCCTGTCAGACACCGAATTGCAACGAGCAGCTTGCTTTTGCCGCCCATACGCCCGGTCCTGCGGCCACCGAGGATGCTCCGCAGCTCTGTACGGTATGCAGCTATGAGCTTGCTCCGGCTTTGGCACACACCCATGTCTGGGGTGCATGGATCTCCAACGGTGACGGAACACATACCCGCACCTGCGCAAAGGACGGCAGCCACACCGAAACAAATGCCTGCTCCGGCGGTATCGCTACTTGCCAGAACTCGGCAATATGCTCTGTCTGTAACACAGCTTACGGCGCCAAGGATATGACCAACCACACCGGCGGCACTGAGGTACGCGGCAGCGTAGAGGCAACCACCAGCACAGAGGGCTACACAGGCGACACCTACTGCAAGGGCTGCGATACCAAGCTCGCTGACGGCAAAACCATCCCGAAAAAAGACAGCGGCTCCAGTGGAGGTAGCAGCACCGGCGGCAGCAGCTCCGGTGGCACATCCGGCGGCACTGGCAGTGGCAGCTCTGGTGGTAATACTACCCCCTCCACCTCTGTGACCGTCCCGGTATCCGGCGAGGAAAAAACGATCCGAGTGAATTCAACTGTCAGCAGCACGACTGCCACGATTGAAGATATTGACCTCTCCAAACTGAATACTGTCATTGGCAATGATGTGAAAACAGGTGTTGTGACCATCGACTTTTCCGTACTTGAGAAACAGATCGATACTGTAAAGCTCCCCGCCAACGTCATAAAGCAGATCGCAGATGCGGTGAAAGACCCGTCCAATGATGCGGAAAGCCTCTCGATCGTACTTACCGATGGTACATCCATTGAATTTGACGAAAAAGCGTTGTCCAAAAAGACCGCACAGACAAACCAGACCGACATTACCATATCCATCAAACGCACCACGGACAGCGCCCTGAGCGCCCTGCAGCAGCAGGCAGTGGGCAGCCAGCCCGCGTGGGATATCAAGCTCACCAGCGGCGGCAAAAACATCTCTGACATGGGCGGCGTGATTACGCTCCACACACCCTATGAGCTGCGCTCCGGCGAGCAGTCCAATGGAATCGTGGTCTATTATGTAGACGAGAACGGTAACAGGGAAAGCTGTGAAACCAGCTATGATCCGGTAAAGAAGCTGATCAGTTGGAAAACCAGCCACCTCTCCGTCTACATGATCGGTTATGACGAGAACAGGGTGACTCCCGATACGGACACAGAGGATCAATCAGCGCTCAACGGCAGTCAGGTATCAAAGCTGAAGCTTCCGATCCTGCTCGCAACAGGAAAAGGCGGCAACCGGAAGATCACTATCTCATGGCGCTCCTATGAGGACGCAGACGGATATGACTGCTACTGGTCATACTGTGACGGAAAACGCAGCTACAAGAAGCTCGCCACGGTAAAAGCGGCAAAAGACCGTGTCACAAGCAGACGCTTAGACAACAACAGACGGTACAAATATTTTGTAGCCGCCTACAAGCTGATTGACGGCAAGAAGGTATACATCGCCAAGTCCAATCCGCTCCATGTCGCATTAAAAGACGCGAAAGCAACGAACGCAAAAAAAGTGACTGTCAATCAGACAAACGTCCGGCTCAAAGCAGGCGATACATTTGTGGTCAGGAGCCGCACCAGACTCGAAAACACCAATAAAAAAGAGCTGCTCCACGTAGCAGCATACAGATATTACACCTCCGATCAGAGCGTCGCTTCTGTATCGAAAACCGGAAAAATAAAGGCATTGAAATCAGGAACCTGTGTGATCTATGTCGTCGCAAACAATGGTGTTTACGGAACAATTAAGGTTACAGTAAACTAGCATTTTATTTCATATTTTAACAAACACAGCCCCACCGCACAATATTTGCGCCGGTGGGGCTGCTAATCTTCGTAGTGATATTTACACGCATATATAATTAGATTTTGGTTACTATCCATGTTATAAACGAATCTGTGTTCAATGCCATTCAGTTAAGCATCATTTCCGTGGTTTTCTGTCATAGAAAGCCACTGTTTTTATGCCTAAAAACTTTAAAAATATTAGTGACTTCTCACGCTGTGGTAAAAACATCTAAAAATACCAAACACGTCTATAAAATTAATTTTGCCACCGCAGTAAATATATGCAGGGCATATCTCAAACACGGCGGTGACGAAACAGAGACCATGCTTCTCATACAAAAGTATCTGACACCTGTTAGGTACAATCGAAAATATCCTATCCACCTCCGTCCAAAGAGAAATAGGGATTTCATGTATCGGGTTGCATAAATCTCGTTACCATGATACTGCGTTATGAGGCGGATATGCAATCTGTCTTTTTGTCATACACAAAAAAATGATTTGAACTCGTTACAAGTTTACCTCTGAACAGTAACGATATGCCTAATATATGAAAACGTTTACAGTTATTTTTTATTGCCAAATAATCCCTGTTTTCCTAGTAATAAAGGATACAAAGACCATATTCCTTTCCATGGTCTGACTGCATAAGAGACGGCAGTACCGGGAAAGTGTTCAAAACCGCTTCCTGATATGAAGCAAAAAAGGGGAAATCATGGAATTTAAAGAAATCATCAACACCATCCGCCAGTATCCATGGCAGGTAACTGTAGCCGTTATATCGCTGATACCACTGTACATCATTGATCTGAAGTTTTTAGCCAAAAGAAAAGTTGGGCTGAGCAGAAAAATTGAAATTGCAAAAGAACGCGGACATGTCACAAAAGGAATGATTATAAAAAAAGATGCAAAAAGAATCACGGTCAACCGGTCAAATTCCGACCACAATTACTGGGCGGCAAGGTATACTTACACGGTAGCCGGAAAGGAGTACTGCAGAAAATTCTCCTGTTCTCCGCTAAGCAGTACCAGATCCCATCTGCGGACAATCATAAATGTCTACTGGATCGATGATCCTGCCAGACCTTTCTGGGATTACAGCGAGGATCCACTGGGAGACCTGTATAACATTTTTACCACACTGTTCCCATGGATCGTCGCTATTCTCCTTATTCTCTTCCTGCCTGGTGGTGCTGATGCGGTCAGACAGTATCAAATACCAACTATTTCTGGATAGTATCCACCAGTCTACTTTGACATTCGGTTCAGAAAGCATTATTCTTAAATTGTTTCTATTTATATATCTAAAGAATGGGGAAATCATATGACGAATTCTGAAGAAAAAAGTCTCCCGAAAAAAATTGCGGAAGACATTATTGCATTTATATTAGAAGAAAATTTACAACCCGGGGATAAACTGCCAAATGAAACCGTTCTGTGTGAACGCTTAAATGTAGGAAGAAGCTCTCTCCGCGAAGCCATGAAGGCTCTTGCATCACGGAATATCGTCACCATCCGGCAGGGATCCGGCACCTATGTCGCATCTTCCACAGGTGTTATTAACGATCCGCTCGGGCTTAATTTTATAAAGAACAAACAAAAGCTGATCCATGACCTCATGGAAATCCGCTTTCTTCTGGAACCTTCCATTGCAGCCCTTGCCGCCATGCATGCAGAAGATAAAGAAATCCAAAAAATCTATACCTTATGTGATGAAACCGAAGAACTGTTAAACGCCCATAAGGATCACTCTGCCAAAGACATTGAACTGCATACCGCCATTGCACTGAGCAGCAAAAATATTGTTGTTCCACGGCTGGTTCCCGTTATTTTCCGATCAATCCCACTTCTCATAGAAAGTACCGGAAACACATTGCGTAATGAAACGATTGAGTCACACCGGGAGATTGCAGACGCAATTGCAGCCCACGATGCGATCCGCGCCCATGATGCGATGTACCTGCATCTGGCCTATAACCGAAAGCGGATTCAGCCCAACAGTTAAGGTATAAAAACCTCGTCCGCAGCCCCATGTACCGTAGCACAAAATCCCTGTTGTTTTTTGCTCCGGTACATGGCTGCATCTGCCTTGCTGTAAAGGGTATCATAGCTGATATCCCCTGTCCCATCATAAATACATGCACCAAGGCTGAGTATTATTTTCCTGCCGCCTAGTGCCTTAATTTCTATTTTTTCAATATTTTCAAAGATTCTTTTGAATATTTTCACTGTGACCTGTCGCTCCGTCACATCCGGAAAATTGTTTCCATACAACTACTTCCTTAAATATTCTGATAATTATTTTCCATCGCTATTTACAAACTGTTCATAAAACTCTTTTTTGCCACATGGCTTTCCAAACAGATAGCCCTGCAGATAATCAACATGCATTTCCCTTTCACCCAACAGACCACTGCTATTGTCTGCTCTCTGCCTTTTTGTATTATGCTTCAAAATCTGCAATTTTAAATTTACTGATCATTCCACGCAGGCTTTCTGCCTCACTGCTCATCTGCTGGCTGGCAGCTGCACACTGCTGGGAAGTTGCAGAATTCGTCTGTACCACATCATTAATCTGATCAATGCCTTCATTGATCTGCTGAATCTCGGAAGCCTGTGTCTCGAGTGTCTCTGCAATATTTGTCACTTCTTTTGTAATCGCTTTGGAGCTTTCTGCCACTTCTTCCAGCTGTGTTGCGGTCCGTTCTGCAATGACCATACCGTTTTCCACGGCTTTTACGGATGTTTCGATCAGTGTGGCAGATTCCTTCGCTGCCTGTGCACTCTGGTCTGCCAGCATATTTACCTGATTCGCCACAACAGCAAATCCCTTTCCTGCCTCTCCTGCCCGCGCTGCCTCAATGGATGCATTTAATGCAAGCAGGTTAGTCTGGGATGCAATTTCATTAATGGTTGATATGATTTTGTCAATCTCCTGGGATGCTTTATTGATCTCATGCATGGATGTAACCATCTCCTGCATCCTTCCATTGCTCTCCCAGATGGAAGTTCCAAGTTCATCTACTCTTTCGCTGATTTCCTTGGCAGTATGTGAATTCGATTCTACCTGTTCGGACACACCCGCAACCGTTGCCGTCAGTTCTTCCACAACAGCTGCCTGATTGGTCGCACCATCTGCCAGATCATTGGAACTTGATGCCACCTGTTCTGCCGCACCGGAAACCTCGCCTGACACGTTCTGGATTCCTTTAATCGTGGCTGCCATGCTTTTCTCAAATCCCATAAAGGAGTGTAAAATACCAATAAAATCACCTTTCCACTCTACTTCCGGCTGTACATCAAAATGTCCCTCCGCAAAAAGTTTCATGGCGCGGTCGATATCATCTACATAAGATCCCAGAATACGGATAGACTTGCGCATGCTGTGTGCCAGTCTTCCGATCTCGTCCTCGGAACGATATTCCAGTGTGCTGTGCAGATTTCCTTCTGTTAAATCCTTTGCCACATCCTCGATTGCATGTAACGGCTCCAGAATGGTTTCAAGAACAATTTTTCCCTTGTTGTGTCTTCCTTTTTGCGTTTTATGTTAAATTATTCGTAATTTTTGTTTTGTTGCTAATTTTAATACATATGATGTATTTGTGTTTATATTATGGAGATGAAATCAGGTGTGGCGCTTTTGTTTTTTTTCTGCTATACTGATAAAACTAAATTTGGAAAGGAAGTATGACCATGCGGATTCTTCTTGCTGAAGATGAAAAGGATTTAAATCACATTATCGCTCAAAAGCTGACCGCTGACGGTTACAGTGTGGACTGCTGCTTCGATGGAGAGGAAGCGATTGCGGTTCTCTCATACACCGACTATGACGCTGTGATTCTTGATATTATGATGCCGAAGGCGGATGGGTATGCTGTACTGGATGCGCTGCGGCGCATGAAACGGACGACGCCGGTGCTGTTTCTAACCGCAAGGGATTCTGTTTCCGACCGGGTGAAGGGACTGGATCGGGGTGCCAATGATTATCTCGTCAAACCGTTTTCTTTTGAAGAATTGTCCGCGCGGCTTCGTGCGATGATGCGGACTTCTTTCGGTGCCTCCAGCAATGTTCTTTGTATCGGGGATTTGTCGATGGACTGCAGTGCGCACACGGTTGCACGAAACGGAATGGAAATCCATCTGTCCGCGAAGGAGTACGCTCTGCTGGAATATCTGATGTATAATCAGGGGCGTGTGTTGTCGCGTGAAATGATTGAGGATCATGTGTGGAATTTTGATTATGAAGGTGGGACAAATGTGGTTGATGTCTACATCAGCTATCTCCGCAGGAAGGTGGACGATGGCTTTGACCGCAAACTGATCCACACTGTCCGCGGCAGGGGTTTTGTGCTGCGGGAAGATGTCTGAGGGCAGGGGGGTATCGATTATGAAGAAGTCATTTATATAAGGAAGGAAGTTGGCTATTGTGAAGAAATCGCCTGTTAAAAAGAGGTTACCTATTCGAAAGAAGTTGTCTGTCCGCTTGAAGATTACGGTCTGGTTTACTGCCGCATCGATCGTTGTCGTGCTCTTTGCTTATCTGGCTGTTTTTGCGGTAAGCCGTCAGATTTTGATCAAAACGATACAGGATTGTCTGGTACAGGCGGTGGAGAATAATGTGGATGAGGTGGAATACCTTTTGCCTTCCAGCCAGGCGCTGAAGGAGCAACGGTACGATTATCTGATACGGCATGGTTCGGGATATCTGGATATCGATGATGATTTTCTGTATGAGGTGAATGAGGTATACACGGGGCTGTATGATGAGCATTCGGGGCTGCTATACGGAAGTGATTCCGCGTTTTCCATTGTGTCTGGAATGCGTTTTGAGGATTCCCGGATTCAGAAGCTCCGCTCTGATGGTACCTGGTACTATGTGTTTGACCGCAAGCTTTCGGGAAACGGTCTGGACGATTTATGGCTTCGCGGTATGGTGTCGGAGGAGCAGGGGGAGCGGCAGATGTCCGGGATGATCCGGGCTGCTGTGATTCTTCTGCCACTCTGGGTTGTGGCGGCGTCTGTTGGCGGATATCTGATCGCCGGACATGCATTGAAACCTCTCCAGAAAATTTCGTGGACGGCAAAACAGATCAGTGAGGGAAATGATCTGAAACAACGGATTGATATCGGCGAAGGGGATGATGAGCTGCACCAGCTTGCGTCAACTTTTGACGAGATGCTTGACCGTCTGGAGCTGGCTTTCGAGCGGGAACGGCAGTTTACGTCAGATGCGTCCCATGAGCTTCGGACTCCTATGGCTGTGATTTCCGCGCAGTGTGACTACACGCTGGAACGGGAACGGACGACCGAAGAATATATGGATGCCCTGCTGGTGATCCGCAGGCAGGGGCAGAAAATGACGAAGCTGATCAATCATATGCTGGATTTTGCCCGGCTGGAGATGCGCTCCGGGAAGTATCCGGACGCTTTCGTTGATGCGGCGGAGCTTGTGGAAGCGGTCTGTTCGGATATGAAGCTTATCCGGGAGCGTGGGATTACGCTGGAGTATGAAACGAAAACGGTCATGATTTCGGTCAATCCGGAACTTTTTTCGCGGCTGTTGGTGAATCTTGTGAGCAATGCGTACCGCTATGGCAGGGAAAACGGACATATCCGGGTGCGGCTCTGGCAGGAAGATTCTTCTCTTGTCCTGTCGGTTGCAGATGACGGAATCGGGATTGCCCGCAATGAACAGGAGAAAATTTTCCGCCGCTTTTACCAGGCGGATGCTTCCCGCGGTGGCGAAGGTACCGGGCTTGGGCTGGCAATGGTTTATGAGATCGCACGTTTTTATCACGGGACGGTGACTGTGGAAAGTGTGGTGGATCAGGGCAGTACGTTTGTGGTGCGGATGCCGGCCGGACAATCTTAGGCTGCATTTTCCGGACTTCTGCCTCCATTTACTAATATTTTTCTAATAATTGCATGATACAATCATTATGTAATCAAAGTACCAATTGATTTAAGGAGGATTTATAATATGAAAAGAAGAACGAAACAGTTTGTAACCGCATGTCTTATTGTAGCAGCTGTCACAGGTACCGGTGCCGTTTCCGCGCGTGCCGATTACCATGGCATACCGGACAAGGTTACGCTTGCACAGTCGAAGCGAAGCGTCGCACAGGGAAAGAAATTTGAAGTGAAAGCACAGACTTCTCCGTATGATGCAGAGGACGATTATATCTGCTGGGAGATTGTTTCCGGAAAATCCTATGTCCGGTTCGAAGACTCCGACAGAAGCGGTGATGATATGGATTTTGTTGCTGTAAAACCCGGAACTGCAAAAATCCGGTGTTATGTATACGGGAAAAACAAGGATCGTTACGGGGACACCATCAAGGTATCTGTAACAGAGGCAAAGAAAGATTACTCTCTCCGGAAGTCCGGAGCTTCTGTCAAGTATGAGGAGGTCTGGGACGATTTTGATTTAGAGGTGAAAAAGGGAGACTCTATCAAGGAAAAACAGTTAAAGTGGAAAATCAGTAATCCGGATATTGTCGATTTCGCAAACTGGAAAAAAACCGGTCATGAAGTGGATTTCTATGCTAAAAAGTGCGGAACAACAAAGATCACCTGCAGCTATACTAATTCCAAGGGTGAAAAAAAATCGGCCGTGTATACGGTAAAAGTAGTTGCTGATGATGATGATTGATTCCATCGAAGCACTATGGATCCATGTTTATATTAAATAATCGAGTAGGAGGCGGTGACTAACCGCCGTCCTCTCACAGCACCGTACGTACCG
>OFLY01000852.1_pt1 | contig 21959 bp, 14 predicted proteins | sample 1541161 | NCBI WGS metagenome assembly OFLY01 (sample SAMN04209247, study PRJEB22552) | human gut metagenome | biome: gut; material: feces | host: Homo sapiens | place: USA: Oklahoma | reverse complement strand
GGTACTGGCGTTTGCTTGCGCATTCACCATGTTTGCTGGTGCAGCGTTCACGGATTCGGCTGACATTAAGGTTAAGTCCGAAGTTGTGGACACTCTGGTTGAGCTGGGCGTAATTCAGGGCTATGATGATGGCTCTTTCCGTCCCAACGAGACCGTAACCCGTGCGCAGATGGCAAAGATGATCTATGTTCTGCGTACCGGCAACTCTGACGCTTCTGCGTACAACGACGATTACACCACCTTTACCGACATCAGCACCCACTGGGGCCGCGGTTACATCAAGTACTGCCAGTCCCTGGGCATCATCGCTGGTAAGTCCGCTACTGTTTTTGCACCGGACGTTAAGGTAACCACTCAGGAAGCTGCTAAGATGCTGCTCGTAACCCTCGGCTACGACGCTAAGAAGGCTGGCCTGGTAGGTACTGGCTGGGCTTCCAAGACTAATGCTCTGGCTGATGAGAACGGCCTGCTGGAGGACGTAAATACTTCCTTCTCTGGTCCGTGCCCGCGTCAGTACGCTGCACAGCTGATCTACAACACCATCGATGCTCCGACTGTTGTATGGCGTGACGATGCTTACCATCACACCAACGTTCTGGACAAGGACAACCAGACCGTAGGCGAGAAGTATATGTCCCTGAAGAAGACCACTTCTACCCTGACCGATGTCACCAAGACCTCCGGTAAGGACACCTACACCATCACTCTGGACAACAATTCCGACATCATCGACTGGGACAACACTACTGAGAATGTAAATCCGCTGACCCAGTTCACCGATGTGAAGAAGGATTACACCGATCTGCTGTACAAGACTGTTACCGTTCTGCACAAGGATCGCAAGACCGTTTTCGGTGTTTACGCAACTGACGACAACACCCAGCAGTCCAACATCCTGAAGAAGTTGGAGATGGACGGCGCTAAGGTTAAGCTGGGCGGCACCAAGTATGATCTGGCTGCAACCTCCAAGCAGACCGTTTATGTAAACGGCGATGCTCTGTACAAGACTTCCTCTGGTACTTTCACCACCACCGCTACTGGTAACACCAAGGCTACCATTAAGGACTTTGTAGATACCTACGGCAATAAGCCGACTTCTGGTACTAAGTTCGAGAACTCCAAGTACTGGCAGGGCACTGAGGTATCCCTGATGGCTACCGACGGCACTTCCAACTACTCCATCCTGAAGGTTAAGACCTTCGCAGTAGGCAAGGTTACCGCAGTAGGCTCTGACTACGTCAACGTAACCTACAAGAAGGGCGACAGCGACATCATCACCAAGACCAAGCTGGAAGACGATGATTGGGATTGGTACGACGGCATCAAGAAGGACGACTACGTTGTAGTTTCCGCTGCTGGCAACTACGGTTCCGGCAATGGCCTGGTTGAAAAGGCTGAAGTTGTTACCGGCAAGGTAACCGGCACCAAGTCTGACGACGGCGTTTCCGTTGGCGGCAACTGGTACACCATGGCTGGTAACGGCACTTCTTTCGTAAAGCGCCCGAACACCGGCTCTAACGTTGACATGGTTGTAGTAAACGGTTACGTTTACTACACCGACACCACCGCAGGCAATGTTGATGACATGGCTCTGCTGATCGAGGCTGCTGCTAAGGGCGGCACCGGTTCTCAGTGGGAAGCTCGTATGCTGTTTGCTGACGGCTCTGAGAAGACCGTTACCATCGAGAAGTACTGGGATGACAAGGATAACAAGGCATTCCCGATCCTGCCGTTCTCTGAGGGCACGGCTGCTAACCCGAACGTAGCTTCCTGGACCACTACTGCTACTACTTCTGTAGCTGCTGCTCCGATTCTGGTATCCTACGAGGTATCCGGTGATGTTTACACCCTGAGCCGCGTTGGTATCGCTGCAGTTGAGGATAACGCTAACAAGGGCGACTTTGCTCTGAACGGCTATGATGCGTACGTTGACGCTACCACCGGCCTGATGACCGACGGCAGCATCAAGCAGAGCGACAAGACCGGTCACGGCACCTCTGACATGAAGATCTACACCCAGGCTGATATTAACGGTCTGAAGAAGGGCTCCACCGATCTGTCCCGTCTGTACTACGAATCCACCGGCGTTGTATTCGTTAAGTACAAGGCAACTGCCGGCGGCACCGATGCAGATTACAAGGTAATCTCCGGCAAGACCGCTGCTGACTACGACAAGGCTATCGGCAATGTAGCTGCTGTTGCTAACAAGTCCGGCAACTCCTACTACGCTCAGGTAGCATTCATCGACCTGCAGCAGGGCACCACCGGCGGCAGCGATGACAACTACGCAGTAGTTATGGACGACGTTGTTAAGGATACCAACGATGGCACCAAGTACATTGTTACTGCTTGGAACGGTTCTGAGAACATCACCATCAAGACTGATGACAGCACTGTTAAGAACCTGAAGAGCGGCGCTCTGATCACCTACTCCGGCGATCTGAACGATGCTGACGTTACCGTTAAGGCTGACCGTGACGATAATAACTACTTCGTATCTAACTACGATGCAGCTTCCGGCGACATCAACCTGATGTCCGGTACTCTGACTGCTGATGCTTCTGTTGCTGGTAAGTACACTGGCGCTTTGACCTCTGCTGGCTCCACCAAGAAGTTTGCAAAGGTTGACAGCAAGGATACCATCGTAATGTTCGTAAACTCTGACGATTCTGAAGGCGTAACCGGTCTGGATTACACCAACATCAATCTGGCTTACGCATTCGACAGCGACTTCTGCACCACCACCGATGATGGTCACGGCAACTACACCATCACTGGTCTGTCTGAGGATGCTAAGCCGAACGTAAAGGCTTACTTCGACGACGATGATCAGATCACTGTTCTGGTTGTTGACGTAAACCGCAACATTACCCAGTGGTAATTCATATTTAGCGTTAGCTGAATAATCAAAACCCCCGAGGGAAATTTCCTCGGGGGTTTTCTTTGTGCGCTCACTTGCAGTGAAGGGTAAGTTATGCTATTGTATTATCAGTAAATAAATTGATTTTGGATGATAATCACATGATAGAATTGCTCAAAGCATTTCTGTTCGGCATTGTAGAGGGCATCACCGAGTGGCTGCCGATCAGCAGTACCGGACACATAATTCTGCTCAATGAGTTTGTAAAGCTGGACGTGTCGGAAGCGTTTTACAGCATGTTCGAGGTGGTTATTCAGCTCGGTGCGATACTCGCGGTCGTTGTCCTGTTCTGGGGACAGATTTTCCCGTTTGAGCGGCGAAAGGGCCGTCACGGCGGCGCATCCATCGTGCTGAATACGGATACCGTCAAGCTGTGGATCAAGATTCTGGTAGCTTGTGTTCCGGCGGCGATCGTTGGTCTCAAGTGGAACGACCTGTTTGAAGAACTGTTCTACAATTACCAGACGGTTTCCATTGCGCTGATCGTGTTCGGCGTAGCGTTTATTCTGGTCGAGAATGCGCATAAGGGCAAGCCGGCGCGCATCAACGCACTCACTGAGCTTACTTACCCGACCGTGTTTATGATCGGTATGTTCCAGCTGATCGCGGCTGTGTTCCCGGGCACCTCGCGCTCCGGCGCAACGATTGTTGGCGCGCTGCTGCTCGGCGTGTCGCGTACCGTGGCTGCGGAGTTTACGTTCTTTCTGGCCATTCCGGTCATGTTCGGCGCAAGCCTGCTCAAGATTCTCAAGTTCGGCTTTGCGTTTACATCCACCGAGCTGATGATCCTCGGTATCGGTACAATCACCGCGTTCGTGTCCTCGCTGCTCATCATCCGTTTCCTGATGAGCTTTGTCAAGAAGCACGATTTCAAGGTGTTCGGCTGGTATCGTATTATCCTTGGTATCGCCGTGCTGGCGTACTTTATGCTTGTTAAGTAAGCTGAATAGCAAAAAGAAACCCTCGATTATCAGAATCGAGGGTTTTTAATTGCAATAATATCTTGCTTTGACAACGGTTGACCTCAAATAAAAAATACCCCCGAGCATATCAATCTCAATGTCACCAAGTGACGTTGGAAAATACCTCGGAAGGTTTGAATTTACCCAAACTCGTAAAACAGGGTATCCAATTGATTATGGAATCTTCGCAAATCGTCCAGCTGGTCCTCTGGATCGAAATAATCAACGGTTTCCCCCACGGGCTCGATGGTTTCAATGGCCTGCTCCAGCAGCTCGAAGAAGTGTTTCTTCTGATTTTTGCTCAGGTCGTCATATTTTTCGAGGAAGTCGTCATCTGTGCAGTAATACTCGAATTTTGCAATGTCGTTATCGGCTTCCTGCATGGTAAGGTAGGCATAAACCAAGTCATTGGTATCGAATTTCATAATTTTGCTCCTTGTTTTTAAGTTAAGAAAGCCCCCGAGATATCTCGGGGACTTTCAACTAACTGATGATATTCAGTTTTGCCGTTAATTACTTAGCAGCATCTGCGCTTACGAAAGTAAAAGCGGTATTTGCGGTCGGCATGGTGAACTGAGCGGTACCAGAGGTCTGGCCCTTCTTAACAACGATAGCTACGTTGCCAACGCCGTTGTCACCGTTTACAACAACGGTAACGTCCTTTGCCGGAGCAGCAGACAGGGTAACAGTCAGGGTGGACTTAACGCCAGCCTTAACGGAAGTACCAGCCAGAGTGGTAACGGTAGCGGTTTCGCCGGTTACTGCGTAGGTCTTGCTAGAGAAGCCAGTTGCAGTATAGGTGTGACCATCGGTGGTAGCAGTCTTAACCGGAGTGATGTCCAGCTCGTTGTTCTCGGTGTCGTATACAACAGCTGCAACCTTGTTGTCAGAGTTGAATACAACATAAGCGTTCATGTCGTAACGGTCGAACTCGTCCTTATCAGCAGAGGTCGGAACAGCGCCGATCTCGCTAACAGTACCAACGTTCTTAGCATCGTCAACGCCGATGAATACGCAATCCTCGTCCAGAGTTACGCTGGTAACAGTGCCGTCAGCCTTAACGAGGGACATATCGCCCTTCTTCTTGCCGTCGAAGCCCTTGATAGCGTAAGCGCCAGAGTTGCGGTAGGTGGTGTAGTTTGCAGCGGATACAACAGCCTGAACGTCGATCTCGTCGCCGTCTACGGTGTAAACGATTACAGAACCAGCCTTAACGCCAACATTGGTAGTGCCATCCTCATACAGGTCGGTAGCCTCAGTGCTGTTGCCTACGATAGCCTTGAATGCGGTTACGGTATCGCCGTCCTTCTTGGTTTCGAAAGAATCCTCAGTTACATAAGCGTACAGCTTGTCGCCGTCAGCCTTGACAACATCATCGCTGTTAACCTTAACAGCTGCAACCTTTACATAGTTGATGCCGTTGGACTCGGCGGTCAGGAAACCGTAGTTGCGGGTTGCGGTGTTGTTGTTCCAGTCGCGAGCAGTCTTGCCAGAAACAACCTTGATCTCGTTGTGTGCTACAACGAACAGAACAGCATCCTCAGCGATGATGGTGTTGTTCAGGCGCTTGTTGTAGTAAGCGGTCCAATCACCGGCGGTGCCATCCTTAGCATTGCTGTAATACTTAGCAGTGGTGTTGTAAGTATCGAAACCAGCCATGTTCTTGCTCAGGGTGATGTTGCCGTTGATGGAAGAAGCGCCTGCAGAAGCAGCGATTTCCTTCAGCTCGTAGTTGCCATCCTTATCGGTGGTGTAGGTGTACAGGCGGTTAGCCAGAGTGCCTGCGTTAACTACGGTAACCTTTGCAGAGTTAGTGCCGGTGCGGTCGGTGATGTCCTGACCGTTCAGCTTGTCAACAGTAATCTTCTTGTTGGTGCCATCAGTGAAGTAAGCACGAGCCTCAGCAGTGTAATCCTTGCTCAGGTTGTTCTCAGCTTCCTTATTAGCAGTGATGAATACAACGTTCTTAGCAGAAGCGCCGGTGGTGTCGATGTCGTAAACGTAGTTGCCAACAACAGCAGCAGTTACTTCGTCGTCAACGTCCGGAGTGCTTACAGAAGAGGTCATCTTGTACCAGGTGCCATCAATCTTAACTTCGTCCGGAGAGCCAGACTTAACGCCTGCAACCTTGCCGGAAACGGTAGCAGCCTTGGTGATGATCGGGTCGCCGGAAGAGGTGTAGTCACCAGAAACAACAACAGCCCAGTCGTCCTTTGCAATGCCGTCGTAAATGTCAGCATCGTCGAACTTGTAGGACTTGCCGCCGATGGTAGCAGCAGAAGAACCAACGTAGGTTACTTCCTTAACTTCGGTCGGAACAGCTACAACCAGATCAGCCTTGTTGTTGCCGTTCAGATCAATAGCCTTGATAGAGTAAGCCGGATAGGTGTCCTTCTTGGTGATAACTTCGCCCAGAGTATCGATAGCAGCCGGAACGGACTCCTTGTTCGGGTAGATAACCGGAACATCAGCCAGAGCCTTATCAGCCTTGTACTCAGTGCCGTCAACCTTGAACTTCTTGGACTCGTTCTTTACGGTGTCCAGAGTACCAACAGTGCCGGTAGCCAGTACCTTGGAATCGTCGTCAGCGTATACGCCGTAAACGTCGGTGTCGCCGTTAGCCTTAGCCTTAACCAGAACCTTAACGTTCAGGCCAATCATATCAGCAACATCGGTCGGAACCTTGTCGAACTTAGTCTTGGTGTGAATGCCATCGCCGTACTTAACAGCAGTAGCCAGCTCGATCTCGTAGGTCTTCTTGCCAGAGGTCTTCTCAACAGACAGAAGCTGAGCAGCATCGGTCTTAACGAGATCCATGTACTTGCCGCCGATGGTCTTGTCGTCATCAACGTCGGTAGCCGGCTTGAAGTCCTCGATGTCGTTGGACCAAACTACGCGCTCCATGTCCAGTGCGTTATACAGGATCTGTGCAGCGTACTGACGCGGCAGAGCTGCGTTCAGATCGGCGTCAACATTCTCGAACAGGTTGTTCAGCTGGCCGTACTTCATGGTGTTCTGAGCCCAAGCTGCGCCGGTCAGGCCAGCCTTCTGAGCATTGTAGCCAGCAGCTACCAGTACCATCTTTGCAGCCTCGAGACCGGTTACGGTATCGTTCGGAGCAAACTTGGTAGCAGACTTACCAGCGATAATGCCGGTGTTCTGCAGGTAACGTACGTAGCCCTGAGCCCAAGCTGCGGTCGGCAGATCGGTGAACGCAGTCGGGAGGGACGCGTAAGCGTTGGCGTTGTCATTACCGCCATTCATGATCGTAAAGATCATCTTTGCCATCTGAGCACGGGTAACGGTGTTGTTCGGCTTGAAGGAGCCGTCATCGTAACCCTGGATTACGCCCAGAGAAGAGAGCATGTCTACAGCGGTGCTTGCCTTGATGTCAGCCTGGTCGCTGTAAGACGCTGCACCGGCGAACATGGTGAACGCGCAAGCGAACGCCAGCACCAGTGCAAGAACCTTTTTGAGGTTGCATACAAAAGAATAAAATCAAACGATATACAGAATGCTTTCTCCAAAACCATTCGTAAATCCAACTATTTCGTGAATATCGGCATGGTCGAAATTGAGTAAATAAATGGATATTTTATATCCTGTGCACGAAGCAGAGAAAAGAATATCTGTACAAAATCTATTCAAATTTTTGTTTATACTGACGAAATGTTTTTTGCATTGGAAGCGTGAAGTTTGTAACTCGATATCCATAATATGGTTCATATTGTTAAGCACACAAATTCGCAAAATGTTCTCGATTCTTGATGATTTTCTTCGAGAACACGATTTAGTTTCAGTTTTTAGATTTTTATATGCCATCTCAAAAAGGTTCTCGCACTGGTGCTGGCGTTCGCTTGCGCGTTCACCATGTTCGCCGGTGCAGCGTTCACGGATCAGGCCGACATCAAGGTCGATTCTGAAGTCGTGGACACTCTGGTATCGCTGGGCATTGTAGAGGGCTTCGAAGACGGCTCTTTCCAGCCGAACGCTACCGTAACTCGTGCGCAGATGGCGAAGATGATCTACGTTCTGCGTACTGGCAAGTCTGACGCTTCTGCGTACAACGACGACAAGACTTCCTTCACCGATATTGGCTCTCACTGGGCACGCGGCTACATCAAGTACTGCCAGTCCCTGGGCATTATCGCTGGTAAGTCCAACACCATCTTTGCTCCGAATGCAACTGTAACTGCACAGGAAGCTGCAAAGATGCTGCTCGTAACCCTCGGCTACAACGCTGAGAAGGCAGGTCTGGTAGGTGCAAACTGGGCATCCAAGACCAACGCACTGGCAGATGAGAATGGCCTGCTGGAGGACGTAAATACTTCCTTCACTTCCGCTTGCCCGCGTCAGTACGCTGCACAGCTGATCTACAACGCAATCGACACCCCGACTGTTGTATGGCGTGACGATGCTTACACCAACACCAACTACAAGGACGAAGACAACCAGACCATCGGCGAGAAGTACATGGGTCTGGAGTCCGACACCGGTATGCTGGTTGCTGCTGGTAAGGTAGGCCTGGACGGTCAGAAGTACGACGAGGATCAGATCGTTCTGGATAAGGTAAACAAGAACGATGTTGCAACTACTCTGTCTGACGTTACCGGCGATTACTCTGCACTGCTCGGCCAGCACGTTAAGGTTCTGCACAAGGTTACCAAGACCGGCGTAAACAGCAACAAGGATAAGGTTTACGGCGTATACGCAACCGACAAGAACGGCGTTCTGTACACTGGTATTGCTAAGGATCTGGACACCGTTTCCGGCGAGAAAAAGATCGATGTAAACGGCAAGAAGTACGATGTAGACAGCAAGCTGACCGTTTACACCTACAGCCTGTCCAAGGAGAAGTTCGAATCCGCTACTCCGGCTGTTGATACCGCAGCTAAGATTGCAACGGCTGTTAAGGCTCTGAACGACGATGCATTCAAGATTTCCGTTATCTCCAACGATGACAACTCCAAGATTGACACCATCGTTAAGGTTCCGGTAACCTTCTCCAAGATTACCGCTACTACCTCTACCACTGTTACCTACAAGGTTTGCAACAACAAGGGCGGCACTACCTCTGTTGGCGCTAAGCTGAACTTTGAGGATGACACCCCGGAGATGTACGACGGCTTCAAGAAGGACGACTACGTATTCGTTGGCACCAACCTGCATACCGGCAACACTGCCTTCACCAAGGCTGAGAAGATTTCCGGCAAGGTTTCCGCTTCCAAGAAGAACGAAATCAAGGTTGATGGTTCCTGGTACAAGCTGACCCACACTGATAAGAAGGATAAGGTTCTGGACACCAACAAGAACGTTGAGCTGTATGTATGCGGTAACTACGCTTACTACGTTGACGGTTCTGTTTCCGGTAACCTGGATACCCTGCTTCTGAAGTCTGTTGAGGACACTTACAGCACTCTGAACGGCGGCGTTTCTGCTAAGGTTATCTTTGCAGACGGCACTGAGAAGATTATCAACATCGAAGGTTGGAAGCATTATGATTCTTCTTGGACTTCCTACACCGATGAGGCTGGTACTCTGAAGACTCAGATTGGTGCAATCCCGACTAACGCTCTGTACATTTACGATGAGGACGACGGCAACTACACCCTGACCGATATCAGCAAGGCTGGCAAGTCTGGCACTGATTACGAGGACTTTGACATTGCTGATTCCAGCGTAAACTACAAGGACAAGGCTAACACCCTGGCTGGCGATTCTGTAAATGACGATGCTGTTATTTACCTGCAGTATAAGAGCGCTGGCGACACCAAGTATAAGGTAATCACCGGTAAGGATCTGGCTAACTACGACGATATGACCGGTACTGGCAGCTCTATTGCTCTGTCTGACGACGACGGCGTAGCTTATGCATTCCTGAACCTGGGCACTTCTAACACCACCTCTAACGACACCCTGTACGGCGTTGTTACCAAGGCTGTTAAGCAGCGCAACGCTGACAACAAGGAAGTTGTTTACCTTGAGATGGTAACTGCTGACGGTGAGAAGACCGGCGACAATGCAGTTGAGACCGATAAGACTGATGTTAACGCATTTAGCAAGGGCGATATCGTTAAGTTCGACGGCAGCTACACTCAGGCTAAGAACGTAGAGGTTATCTCTAACGCTACTAAGGCTGAGTCTGACGGCAAGACCGCTGGTTATGCTGCTGTTGCTAAGGACGGCACTTCTTCCAGCAAGTCTATCCAGTTCAAGAACAACAAGCTGTACACCAAGGATGGCGCAGAAATTGCTGCTGCTGACAACGGTACTGCAGCTAAGACCTATGGTGCTAAGGTTTCCGACACCGTAGTTATTTACCTGAACTCCGTTGATTGGGAAGCTGGCGACGCACAGGATTGGATGGAAGCTGAGCTGAACTCTGGCGATACCGCATACAAGGCTAACGTCTTTGCTGTAATCAACAAGGATGACGAGCTTGATCTGCTGGTAATCGGCACTGAGGACAACGAGATCCGTTCTTCTGCTGACACCGATAATGCAGTTCTGATCGCTAAGTAAGTTCTTCTGAACTTTTCAAGCGTTCAAATCGCAAAATCAAAACCCCCGAGGAAATTTCCTCGGGGGTTTTCCCTTTCCTCGAAAAAATTCTGCAAAATCCAAAAGTTTTTCTTGCAATTTCCGAAAAATCGGCTATTCTATTACTCACATCAAAACACCATGTGAGTTTAGGAGGTAATTTTTATGGGATTCGAAGCAAACCGTCAGCAGGTATTCAGCAAGCGCATTGTGGACTTGCCGGACCAGCCGGACATGTCCGCACGCGATCTGAAAGCGTACTTTGACTCTTCTGCGGAGGAACTGCGCCAGTCGTTCAACGAACTGTGCAACGCGCTCAGTGACTTGTCAGCGGCAGCCAAGATGGGCTACCGCGCAAGCGCAGGCGTGCCGGCCAAGACTGTGCAGGATGCCATCGAAAACGTACAGCAGCAGCTGCGCAATGCCTCGGTGGGACAGCTGCCGAGCGGCTGTGTGGACGGTGACAAGCTGGCACAGGATGTACGCGACCGCTTTACATCAATCGCAACCTCGGTCAATCAGGAAGCGGCTGCTCGCGAAAAAGCCGACACTGCCCTGCAGCAGAATCAGGTAGCGATGGCAAGCACGCTTGCGCTCAAGGCGGAAGTAACCGCCGCGGCCTATGTCGGTGACGGACAGACCAAGCGTGCATTTAATCTGGGATTTCAGCCCAAGGCAGTTATCCTCATGCGTGAAGGCCACTATACGCATTACAGCAACACGATTTACGGCGGTATTGCGACGCAGGACAAGCCGATTGCTTACATCGACCGCAATGCACTGGCTATTACCGAAAACGGCTTTGAAGTACTTCAGATGGCAGGCTGTATGCTGAATCAGGACACCTGTTCGTATACCTATGTAGCGTTTAAGTAAGGATAAAGGGAAAACCCCGCTCAATGAGCGGGGTTTTCGATTTTGCACACTGCAAATAACTTATGCAATAGCGCCAGTGCCGGTCAGGTCGATAACAACCTTCTGGTTCTTATCAGCCTTCAGGGTTACGGTTACAGTGCCAGTAGAACCGGAAACAGAGTAGCCGTCCTGACCCTCAGCGTAGGTCAGACCGTCAACCTTAACAGTCATCTTAGACTTGTCGAGGGTCTTACCAGAAGCCAGAGTGAACTGAACACGCATGGTGTTGGTAGCTTCAGTGTAAACTGCAACAGCGCCGGTTACAGCAGTGGTATCAGCAACCTTAACGGAAGCATTGCCAGAAGTGTAGGTGCCGTCAGTTACAGTGGTACCATTGTTGGTATCAGCAACCTTGTAGCCCTTGAATGCGCCGGTGGAGTCGATAACCAGAACGTCAATCTCCTTGTCATCCTCGTTAGCAGCAGCAGCCTCGTCCAGAATGAACCAAACGTTAGCAGTGTAAACGTCCGGGTTGGTGGACTTCTTCTGAGCCTTGGTCATCGAGGTGGTGCCGTAGGTGTAAGCCTGGCCGATCTCGTCATCATCGTCAGCGTCGGAGTCAACACGCAGAACGGTGGTATCTGCAGTGATCTTGAACTTGCGGCCATTAACAGTGATGTACTTGGTATCGGTGCTCTCGTTGCCGCCCTTGTAGCAGGTGGCCTTGGTCATAGCATTGGAGCTCGGTACGTCAGCAGCATTAGAAACAGTGCTGTAATCGGTTACATCGGTGATTACCTTGTCGGAATCGATGTTGGAGTAACCGATCAGTACGCCCTTCTGGCGGTCAGAGGTGGTGGTGTTGTTCTTCTCAACAACATCAATGTTCGCAGAACCGTTCCAGATGGTGTAGTGCAGGTCGCCATTGTTCTCGTAAGCAGAGGATACGATGTAAGCGTAGTTGTCGGAAGAGTTACCGGAAACGTCAACATCGGAAACCATAACAGAAGCCATCTGAACGCGGTTCAGACCATTGGACTTCTTCTCGAATACTGCAGTAGCGCTGGTAACATCGCTGTTAGACAGGTTCTTGTACTGCTTACCGGTGATCATCTTAGAACGACCATTAGCGTTGTACAGGATAACAGCAGCATTGTCATCAACCTTAACGGACTTGATGGAATCGCTGCCCGGAGTAGCATTAGCAGTAGCGGTATTCTGGGTAGCCTTGTAGCCGTTGTACTCCTTGTTCAGAGTCAGAGCCTCGAGCTTAGCATCGGTATCTGCACCGGTGATCTTGTAAGCAACGCCCTGTACCGGAGTGATGCTCTTGCTGGACATGGTCAGAGTCTTAACAGTGCCGTCGAAGTAACGAACGCGAACCTGATCGCCATTCAGAGAAGAGCCACTAGCAGTACCAACTGCAACTGCGATGTTGGTCGGGAAGCCGCCATTGCCGTCATCGGTGTCGATCTTAACAGCAACGCCGTTTACAACGTAAGCCTTAACCTTGTCGCCGGTGGAGATACCAGCATCGTTGTAGGTATCGGTAGAAACCTTGTACCAGGTGCCATCAATCTTGTACTGATGGTAGCCAGTCTTAGCCTTGTAGCCGTCAGCGGTTGCATTTACAACGTCAGCCTTGACGATGTTCTTGCAATCCTTGTACAGGTTAGCGGACATTACAGCCCAGTCATCCTGCTTGATGTTCTCGTCGATCTGCTCGTCAGCATACTTGTAGGTCTTGCCAGCGAAGGTGATCTTGTCGGAAGCAACGTTGGTAACCTCAGCTGCAACCTTCTCGATAACCAGAGCGGTATCGATCTTGTTGTTGCCATCGGTATCAACGAAGGTTACTTCAGACAGAGAGGTGTTGCCGTTGGAAGAATCAGCATTAGCAGCTGCGTCCTTATCGAAATAGCTGATGCCAACAGTCTCGTTCTTGGTGCCGTTAACACCGATGAAGGTCAGGTCGATCTTCTGGGTGTTATCAACGGAGTAAGAAGTGCCCTCAAACTTGATCTTGGAGCCGTCCAGCTCAACCTTGTTCATCAGAGTGGTGTAAACCTTGTTATCAGAGATAGAGTATACACCCAGAACGTTGTTGGTCTTGCCGTCCTTGAACATTACCTTAACCTTCTGGCCCAGCAGAGAGGTGTAATCCTCGCCAACCTTGGTGAAGGAAACCTTGTCGCCGCCCTTGTAGTTGCGGTCAGCGTTGTGGTAATTGTCAGAATCGTAATCAGCGTCCAGCTTGATGGTCAGAGAGTCGTTGTCGATCTCAACCAGGGTGCCGTAGTCGTAGGACAGACCCATGTAAGCAGAACCTACAGTCTCCTTAACGCCGCCGTTCAGGATGTCGTCGAAGGACTTGGAGTCTTCAGACCACTTTACACGGTTTACGTTGAGGGTGTTGTAGATCATCTGAGCTGCGTACTGACGCGGCAGGCCCTGCTCCAGAGCAGAGTTTACATCGTCCAGGATGCCAGCTGCGCCTGCGTACTTCAGTACGTTGGTGCGCCATGCAGAACCAGTCAGACCAGCCTTGGCGGAGTCGTAACCGGAAACTACCAGCAGCATCTTAGCAGCTTCAACGCCGGTTACCGGAGAGTCCGGGTCAAACTTGTTGTTGCCCTTGCCAGCGATGATGCCCTGGGACTCACAGAACTTGATGTAGCCCTTTGCCCAGTGGTTGCTGATGTCAGTCAGCTTGGAATAGTTGCTCTGATAAGCAGAGTCATCGATCTTGTTGTTGCGTACAACGAAGATCATCTTGGCCATTTCCGCACGGGTAACGACCTTGTTCGGCTGGTAGGAACCATCGGTGTAACCGGTGATTACGCCCAGCGAAGAAAGCATGTTCACAGCGTCAGTAGCCTTGATGTCGGCCTGATCCGTGAACGCTGCACCAGCAAACATGGTGAATGCGCAAGCAAACGCCAGTACCAGTGCAAGAACCTTTTTGAGATGGCATATAAAAAAACTAATATATGAGAAAAGGGTAATAAAAAATCGAAAATATAGTGTATTTATAACTTTATATAGGAAAATAGAGGCAAGAAATGTGTTCCAAAATAAAACATAAAAAGTAAATTAGTATAAGCAAATACGAAAAGAAATAAATTTTTTTGACAAATTTAGTGTTCGCCAACAGTATATATAAATATGTAGGTAAAAGTAAAGCACCGGAGCATTAGATATTTTATGGTATGATAAAGGACCTGTATCTAAACGTACAGGTCCTTCGTGGGTAAGGAGATCTAAGCACTCCCATCTCTCTAACGCAACTTAAAAGCAGGGGAGCCACAGCCTTAAAAATTTTAAGTGTACACAGTATAACATAATTATTGAACAAATGCCATTGAGATTTTGAAATATCTATATGATTTAATATGTCTACGGTATGTGTAACGGCAAGGACGTAGAAGGTGCACTGCTGAAAAAAGTGCAGGTTTCGGGGCCCCTCACTAATTCTTTGAGAAACGAATCATACGTCATAAAGAACTTTTAAGAGAAAGTGTTTTGATTTTTAAGAGATTTATTTACTTTGCAGCATTATCCCGCTCCATAGCCTCTCGGATGGCGCGCTTGATGAAAGCCGTGGTGGTTTCACCTTGCGCTTTTGCGTGTGCTTGAATCACAATACGCTCGCCCTTGGGGACACGAAAGCGGACTTCGTCTGTCTTTTCTTTTTGCCATTTTGCAGTTGCTCGCATTTGTGCTTCGGTTGCCGGCATTTCTTCACCCCCAAAATATCATACTAAAGATTTACTATGAAAAATATAGTAAATTTGCTGTATAAGTAGCACTAAATTTTGGATATAATGCATATTGTACAAGTGCAACTTATACTGTATAATCTTATCAGAAAATAAAAAACGGCAGTACTTGGAAGCGCCAACTTCCAAGTACCTGCGCAGGTGACACAACCACCTACACAACGGAAAACTCCGCACCGCAGTATTAGTATACCCTTTTTTTAAGGGTTGCACAAGACATTTGTTAGTGATATATTTATACTTCTTTCTGCTGTGTGATTTTGACACCGTGTAGGCTCTATATTGCCTGCACGGTTTTATTTTCGCTCAAAATCACATATAGAAAGAGGCGAAATTACGATGAAGAAGTATTCCTTCGCAGATATGCAAAGGCTGCACTGGAAAGACTACGAGTTCGAGTGTCAGCGGCTGACCTTTCCGAACGGCAGACAAATCCGTTTGACGGACAGCCAGAGCAAGCAGGTACAGATTCGGTACACACAGTACATCGATCAGCACCACCACGCACCGCGCATGGGAGATTTTATTTTCCCGAGCAAGGAGGCGAGGTCATGGGTATAACTTTACGGGAATGGTCGCAGCAGTGGCTGGAGGTTTACGTTAAGCCGGTAGCCAAGCCGAGCGGCTACGAGCACTACTATGATAACCTGCACAAACATATCCTGCCGAAATTAGGTGATATGCCCTTGAAAAGTCTGACTACTGCCGTGGTACAGCACTTTCTCAACGAGGAATCCCTGCATGGCAATCTGCGGACCGGCGGCGCGCTGAGCGCAAAAAGCATCAAAAATATGCGCGTTGTGCTGGATGTTTGCTGTAAGCGTGCTGTTGCGGACGGTATGATGCCCGCAAATCCGGTTGCTGCGACCGTATATACGCATTGCCGCTCGAAGAAACACAATATTATGAGTGATAGCGATCAAAAAGTGCTCGAAAAGTGGCTGTTTTCTGATCTGTCGCTTAATAATGCAGGTATTATCTTAGCATTGTACAGCGGTATGCGTCTGGGTGAAGTCTGTGCTGCACGTTGGGGTAATTACGACGCGATGAGCGGCACGCTGCACATTACACAAACAGTACGCCGGGTGATGGTTGATCCTGAGGCAGAGTACGGCAAGCGGACGAAACTTATCTTCAGCTCTGCGAAAAGCGATGCTTCTGAGCGAGATCTGTATCTGCCGGAAGTACTGCAGGGTTTGCTTACCGTACAGTATCAGCGGTTCGAGTCTCTTTTTAAGCGCATGCCGAATGCTGATGATTTCATCATTTATAATACAGTCGGTGGTGTAATGGATCCGGACCATCTGAGCAGTTACTGGGGCGATGTACTGGATGGTCTTGGCCTGCCGCACGTTCGTTTTCACGACATTCGGCATACATTTGCCACCCGTGCGATCGAGCAGGGGATCGATGTTGCAACGGTTGCGGGTCTACTGGGACACGCGGATGTAACCACGACCACGCACTACTACGTTCACCCGCGCGATGCTTCGATGCGAAAAGCAATGGCGGCTGTCGCACCGGTCGGAGCAGTTACACACGCATGGCAGAATACCCGATTATTTGCACCGAAAAGCGCTGAAGAGAAAGTACCTGAAGCCGCAAAGCGTGTGCACCGTCGCCGCAAGCACATCGCAGAATGTGGATGAGTAAATGCTGCGGAAATATATGAGGAGAATCAATATGAGAGAATATAAATATGTATGTAAAGACTGTAAGGAACACCTCACAAATTCTGAGGATCGATTGTGTGAATGGTGCCGGGACAAGAAAAGGGTTAATTCTGCACAGATTTGCATTATCTGTGGGAAAAGACGTACTCCTGCACGGGATGGTATATGCTACAACTGTCGTCCAAAGGAGCCTAAGGAGCCCTATAAACCTGGCGTGCCTTGGAAGGAAGCTCTTGAATGGGTTGAGCTTGAATATGTTATTTTGCAGGCTCGTTATGACGGTTTGTCCTTTCAAGAAATTGCAGAGCTGACAGAATTGTCAGCTGAGGAATGTGCCGATATCGCCGTCAAAACGCTTAATAGACGCCGATTTGGGTATTACTTAAAATATTAGTAACTCTCGAAAAAGGAATGGAAGACACGCAAAGTGTCTTACAATTCTTCCCCGCATTTGCGGGGGTCACCCCAATTTGATGTAAGCGCTTAGATTTGAAAATCGGCAAATTATCCCCGCATAAGCGGGGGACAGAACAATCCCCAAAGCAAAGGATCATAAACCTTTTGCTTTGGGGATTGCTTCTTGGGGTAAGAAGCGTACGCCTTGCGGAATAGTAGATATTATGTTATGTGATTGCCGTCAAAAAGCAGCGGTTTCGTGCCTCTAACTTCTCAAAACGTCAGCCGCATCTGATGCCACCGGACATTTCCGTGCGTGGATTTCTCGGACACGCCTTCGTCGACAAAGCCGAATTTTGCGTAGTACGCAATGAGCCGCTCCTTGCAGGTCAGCACAAGTCCCTTGCGGCCCTGCTGTCTGGCATCGGCGATGGCACGGCGAATCAACTCACAGGCATGGCCGCGTTTGCGGTACTCCGGCAGGGTATTGACACCGAAAATCATCTGCCATGCACCGTTTTCGTTGTGCATACAGGCGTTTTCGTACATTGCATCGGTCAAATCCGGCTCGTCCGTGACAAACCCATCGACAAACGCGATCAGCTTGTCGGCGTCGTACAGCAGCCAGAAGTGATTGCCGTAGTACTTAATCCGCTCGACAAATTCCTGCTCGGTTGCCGCTTCGGTAGGTGGAAAGCAGGCGGCTTCTGCCGTGGCGATGGCAGCAATGTCTTTTTCTTCTGCATAGGTGATCTTCATTCTGTATTCCTTCTCAACGGATAGGGAGAATATCCGCTGCATATTACTTTTCTCTCAGAATACCACGCTTTTGAGCGCGACACAAGAAAAATCACTATGCTAAATACGCAATATCTTGTACATAAATCGGAGTGAGAGCGGCATCTGCACGGAGTTTCAGCGACGCTTTCACGCAATAGAGCGACATCTTCTCCTTTTTCGGGTAATGAAAAAGCCGTACTCATTCGAGAACGGCTTTTGACTTATGCATCGGCAAAAAACAATCCGATTTCCTCCGCACTTCTGTATATTTTTTGCCGATGATATGGTATACTGTAAATACAGCTATCCTGCTCGGAGGTGAGCATATGAACTATCTTTCTGTTGCAGAAACAGCGAAAAAGTGGAATATTTCCGAACGAAGTGTGCGAAATTACTGTGCACAGGAACGTATTCCGGGTGCTGTGCTGATCGGCAAAACATGGCACATTCCCGAGAATGCGGAAAAGCCTGCTCGCAGTAACGGCAAAAAAACGCCTGTCAAAACATTGCTTTCCATTCTGCAGGAAGAAAAACGAACCAAGTATGCTGGAGGCATCTATCACAAAACCCAAATCGACCTGACCTACAACTCTAACCACATCGAGGGCAACCGCCTGACGCACGACCAGACACGTTATATTTTTGAAACCAACACCATCGGTGTAGAAAACGAGGTGCTGAATGTGGACGATGTGATTGAAACCTCGAATCACTTCCGTTGCATTGATCTAATCATCGATCATGCAGCAAGCACGCTAAGCGAGCATTTCATCAAAAAACTGCACCATATTCTGAAAACCAGCACTAGCGATTCCCATAAGGACTGGTTCGCCGTTGGCGAGTATAAGCGCTTGCCAAATGAGGTCGGCGGTATGCAGACCTCACTTCCAGAAGAAGTTGCCGATAGAATGAAAGCTCTGCTATCTGACTATAATGCCGTTCCTAAAAAGACACTGGACGATATTCTGGATTTTCACGTGCGCTTTGAGCGTATCCACCCATTTCAAGACGGCAACGGCCGCGTTGGACGGCTTATCATGTTCAAGGAATGTCTCAAATACAACATCGTTCCGTTTATCATAGAAGAAAACCTCAAGCTGTTTTATTATCGCGGTCTCAAGGAATGGTATAATGAAAAGGGATATCTTACGGATACCTGCTTAACCGCACAGGATAAGTACAAAGCCTATCTTGACTATTTCCGTATCCCCTACGAAAAGTGAACCAGAGAAGCCGTCCTCATTCGAGAACGGCTTCTACTGTACCGGCTATCTTACATAATATGGCTCATATTTTAGGAAACAGCTTATACGAATCTCTCCTAAAAGTTGTTCTTATCCCATTGTACCAGATGAGCAGCTTTGCTCACGCCGCCGAAATAATTGAAAGCATGAGCATGACAGTTCAGCCAGTTCTCTGTTTTCATGTCGTCGCAGGCTTTTGCATAGATATCGTGAATTCAAAAGGTTGTCGCTGCGTTCCGGCGAGGTGGCGCTATTTCTCCGGCAAGATGTCGCTGAAAGTCCGTGCAGGCGCCGCTGTATGGGCGGTTTATGCATCTTGCTGCTATTGCAGGCCATTTAGTCGGATTTTACAATTTCAATCGGTCAAATTTCAGAATATCATTCAGTCAAATTAGAAAAGTCTAATCCGTCAGACTTTATAAGAATCAATCATACCACATCTTCTAAAAAGTTGGAGAATGAGGATTGATTTTCAGACTGAGAGTATATATAATAGTTGCAGCATCAAAAAACGATTTATAGTTTTTGTACGGGGCGGCGTTGCGACGGCGTCCTAGTTTTTTATAATAAAAAGGTACCTAATGATGAATCAGAAGCGACTTGAATATCTCCGTTAGGTGGAGAGGCATGCAGATGAAACCGGCTGGGTTGCTCCGCTGACCCAAGAAGATAAGGACCATTTTGCTTATTTGAGAAAGGTTTTCAAACGCTATAATATTGCTCCTTCTAAAGCAACCCCAACGGAGTATGACTTTGTGGTCAGAGTGGCAGAAAGTGAGTTCATTTTGCTGGACTTTTTCGACAGGCTGAAAGGAGAAACTGCGATTGCAGTTTCTCCTTTTTATGTCGGCGGCAGGGAAAATGATAACTTTTACAATATACTTGCACATGCTCACCCGGACAGCTCCCGAATCTCCTCCTGAATGAGTTTTCCGGCAGCGGTGGCAAGCTGGTCCATCCGCTGGATACGGACCAGATCCTGTCCATAGATCGTCCGTGCGTCGGGGGCGCTGGCGTTCTCGCCCATAAAGACGGCAGCGACCCGGACGCCCTGCTGCCGCAAAGCACGAACCTCCTCGGCGGTGTCCTGCACGCCTGCCTCGCCATCGTAGCTGCGGCTGAGCGGCACCTTGCCGGTGGGGAGAATTTTGCGGCTGTCATCCGGGCTGGCATCGGTCAGCAGGATCAGCAGATGCCGATCCGCCGGAGCGGTATCCAGCAGCTTTCCTGCCATGCGCAGCGCCAGTCCGTCCCGATTCCAGCCGGCGGCAAAGTAATTGAAAATTTTCCTTTCTGCGTTTTTCTCGCTGAAATCCTTGAGAATTCGCACGACCGTATAACCGCGCAGACTGCAGAAGCTGCTGACGCGGACCGGAATTCCGCAGGTAGCCAGACTGCGGGCCAGAATGTAGCCTTGCGCTGCGATAGTCTCCTGACAGTGCAGGCGCGAGGCCGAACCGTCCAACAGCAGATCCACCGTAAAGCCGGGATTGTTTTCCTCCTCGCTGCGGAGAAATACCTTTCCGTCCTTCAGTACCGGAAGCCGCCAGATGCGCTGACTATCGACATGTCCCTGTCGGGCGGAAACGGCATCCGGCTGCTGCTGCACCTGCATGCAGTTGCGGATGTGCTCGGTCAGCCGCAGAATGGAGCTTTGATACAGGTCATTGTTTTCGAGGAAATCTGCACGGTTCCGTTCGGCCTGTTCGGCCGCCTGATCGAAAAGGTGCTGCACATCGGCACGCATGGTTTTGCCTTGCACCGTTTCACCGCGGGTAAACCAGAGGTGACAGCCGAGATGGTTTCCGGTGCAGAGCCGCTGTTCAATCAGCGCCAGCTCCCGCGGGGGATACAGACTGCGGCCGAAACAGCCTTCCACATAATCCCGGTCCTCGTTTTCGCGGTCGCCGGATTCCAGATGCGCGCGAAGCGCATTGGACGCCCGCACCATGCCGTTTTCTCCGGCCGCCGCAGAGCGGTCAATGGCCAGATCGTCGGTGCGGATCATTTCGGTCGTGAACAGCTTAGTCAGCAGCGGCACCCATCGCTCCCCGAAATGGAGGGTGAACGGCTTTTTTGCTTGGGCAGTGCCGTCAAAGCGCAGATATTTCCGGAAGGCTGTCCGTACTGCCTCTGTCAGTTCCTCACCGCTCAGCGCATGGTCACTGCCCGATCGTCTGCGGTTTTCGTATTATCGGTGGTATCTGCTCAATCCCAAGCTGCTGATCTGCTTTTTCCCGTTCGCGGGACAGGAATCGGCGCATCACAAGATGATCATTGATATGCTGGTGCTGTGCGCGCGGCGCGGCATGGCGGTCTGGATCATCTCCTCCGGCATTGACGCTATCTGTGAAAAAACCGATAACGAAGAGTTTCTGCGCCGTCTGCGCTACATCAAGGAATGATGTGTGCAGGCGGCGTTTTTCTTATCCAATCTGCACGACAACCGACCTCCGACTTTGTGGGAATCCCACATTGTGACAATCTGCGGAAACCGATATAATAGAACTGTAAAAGCATAGGAAACAAAGCGGTATTCGATCAGCGTCAATACTCCTCCGGATGCCGCTTTCCGCAACAGTCGGAAAGGAGGGACTGTTATGACCGAACTGATGCTGAAGCTTGCCGCGTTCCTTGCGATGGTGATTGACCATGCGGCGGCGTGCCGTCTGGACAGGGTGTTTTTTCCGGCGTTTAGCAAGGTGTATGTGATTTCCAGAGCAATCGGACGCATGGCGTTTCCGATTTATACCTTCTGTCTGGTCGAAGGATTCCGCCACAGCCATGATCTCCGCCGATACGGCGGGCGT
>OFLY01000848.1_pt1 | contig 21985 bp, 17 predicted proteins | sample 1541161 | NCBI WGS metagenome assembly OFLY01 (sample SAMN04209247, study PRJEB22552) | human gut metagenome | biome: gut; material: feces | host: Homo sapiens | place: USA: Oklahoma | reverse complement strand
TAAAAGTAGCAGGACTTCCCGTAGGATATATGCAGTTTATTGAGATCGCCAGAGAGCTTGATAAAACGGGACTTAAGATACTGGTATTTGACGAACCAACTGCAGTGCTGACCGAATCAGAGGCTGAACGCTTGCTGGAGGCCATGAAAGTGATCGCCGCCAGCGGAATTGCCATTATTTTTATCACCCACCGATTGGATGAGGTCATGGCAGTGGCGGATAGTATGACGGTTCTCAGGGATGGAGAATTTGTAGCCAGACGTGAGATCAGGGATACAAATGTGGTTGAGATCGCAGAACTGATGATCGGACGCAAAGTGGAGAAGCTGTTAGATGATGATATACCGGATGAACGGGTGATCCGGGACGATGAAATTGCTGTCAGCTTAAGAAATTACAGAGTAGATATGCCGGGCGAGCAGGTCAATGGGATTGATATGGATATCCGAAAAGGAGAAATCTTTGGGATTGGCGGCCTGGCAGGCCAGGGTAAACTTGGCATCCCTAACGGCATCATGGGGCTTTATAAGGCCAGCGGTGAAGTGAGGATTAATGGCGAGGCCTTAAATCTGGATAAACTGGGAGATGCCCTGGATCATAAGGTAGCCTTTGTATCATAGGACCGCCGCGGTGTGGGCCTTCTCTTGAACGAAAGCATTGAGCAGAATATCGTCTTTTCTGCCATGCAGACCAACGGCAGATTTTTAAAAAAGATCGGTTGGTTTCATTTATATGATGCTGCCGCTGCCAAAGTTCATGCCACTCATATGGTAGAAACGCTTGATATCCGCTGTACTGGTATCGGGCAGGCGGCAGGCCGTCTTTCCGGCGGCAATCAGCAGAAAGTATGTCTGGCACAAGCACTGACTCTGGAACCGGATATCCTGTTTGTATCGGAGCCTACCAGAGGAATTGACGTAGGCGCCAAATATGAAATCTACCAAATTATGATCGACCTTGTGAAACAGGGAAAATCCATTATCATGATTTCAGAAGAGCTGATGGAGCTGATCGGTATGTGCGACCGTATCATAATTATGAAAGATGGAAAAATCAGTGGTCAGCTGGATAGAGATAAGAACCTCGATGAAAATGGTCTTATTTCTATGATGGTATAAGGAGGCAGCTATGGGAAGTCAAGTAAGTGCAAAAACAAATGATAAAGAGCAGCAGCTGAAAAAGGCATCTAAGATGACCTTAATTCGTTCGCTCCTGCCAATCGTAGGATTGGTTGTTATTTTCCTGTTATTTAATGTTCTGACAGATTTCCGTATGATGGGAAATATGTCACTGGTACTTTCACAGGTATATGTAACTATGATTGCAGCTATGGGTGTTTTCTTCATTATGACAATGGGAGGTCTGGATTTCTCTCAGGGATCTATCCTCGGTATTTCATCCATCGTTGTATGTATTCTTTCACAGAAAAGCATTCCACTCGCAATTATCGGTGGCATTGCATCTGGTGCGGCAATTGGAGCTCTGAATGGTTACTTCTATGTATTCCGTAAGATTAAATCCTTCATTGTTACAATTTGTACCATGTTCTTATTCCGTGGATTTATCAAATACCTTACAACAAATGCACCTGTTGCAGGTTCTGCAAAACTGATCAACTATGACAGTACAGGACTTAAGGTTGCATGTACGGTAGTTATTTTGATTATTGGATTCATTGCATTCCGTTATACAAAGTTCGGAACTTATCTGAAAGCAATCGGAGCCGGTGAAAAAGCAGCAATGTTCTCTGGTATCCGTACAGATAAGATGAAATTCCTCATCTATGTACTTGCAGGCGCAATTACAGGATTTGCGGCATTTATCAATGTAATCAAAGTCGGATCGGTTACATCTTCAGGTGGTAACCAGCTGGAAACACAGATTCTGATCGCGCTGGTATTAGGTGGTATGCCGATTTCCGGTGGCGCAAAGGTTCGTTTTGAAAATATCGTTGTTGGATCTTTGCTGTACATTGTATTGAACAGTGGACTGACGATGATGGGATTCACAACACAGATGATGCAGCTCATTCAGGGCGTTGTATTCCTGATCTTCGTTGCAGTATTCGCAGACAGAGATTCTATCCAGGTAATCAAATAATATAAAAAATTTTACAGTTGGGGAACTGACAGTTCTCATTTTCGAGAAGAATTTCCCGGATGTATACAGATCAGAAGTCAGGATTTGCAGTCCAAATAAGATTGCGGATCCTGATTTTTGGTCTATGTGGCAGAAATGGAGAGTTTATGCATAAGACAGATCAAGAAGGACTTAAATACCAGAAATTATATAATTGGGCGCATACACTGATTACCAGTGGTATAATTAAAAATATGGATAAATTTCCGTCAGAGACAAGTCTTCAGAAGAAGTTTGGGTATTCCAGACAGACCGTGAGGACTGCATTGCAACAGCTAGAGGAAGAAGGTCTGATTACCCGTGTGAGGGGAAGCGGAACCTATGTTTCTTACGACAGCAATGGAGTAAATGGAGAAAGACCACAGATAGGTCTTCTTCTGAGCTATTATTCTGATTATCTGTTTCCACGGGTATATGATGGGATTGAAGCTTCGCTGGCAGAAAAAGGGTATGGAATTGAGGTCGCAGTAACGAAGAACCGTCTGAATGATGAGGCGATTTATCTGGAGGGACTGCTGAAAAGTAATGTTAGTGGTCTGATCATTGAGGGATCAAGATCTGCATTTCCAAATCCAAACATTCGTCTTTATAAAGAAATCAAAAGAAAAAATATTCCGACGCTGTTTATCCATAATCATTATGAAAATGTGCCATTTGACAGTGTGGAAATGTCGGATTCCAGATCGGCTTACGAGCTGACCAGGATTTTGATCGAGAACGGACACCGCAGGATTGGTGGAATTTTCAAATATGATGATATGCAGGGAATTGAGCGGTACAAAGGATTTATTCAGTGTCTGTCGGATTACGGTGTAAAATTTGATGATGACTGTATCCGCTGGTATTCAACAAAAGATATGGAAGAAAAGCTGAGTAAAAAAGGACTTCTCCGTATGTACAGACGGACGAAGGATTGTACGGCGATGATGGTCTACAATGATGAGGTGGCGGATTATTACATGGAGTTCCTGGAAGAGAGAGGGCTGCATGTGCCGGAGGACATTTCGCTGGTATCTTTTGATGATGCAGAGCTTCAGGATTCGAGTACCAGTATCCAGCTGGTGACAGCGGTGCATCCAAAGTATCAGCTCGGACGTATCACAGCAAAACATCTTCTGCGGATGATGGAGGATCCGGAATGGCAGCAGAAAAATTATTCGTACCGGTTTCCTGTAAAAATTAGAGATGGAAATTCAGTGCGGAAAATATAGAAAGAGTGAAAAGCAGGTGACGAAATCCGGCAGCACTGAATGCATTCGGAACCTGTTCAAGCTCGGCAACCATTCCGATCAGTAAGAGTTGTGTGGAGAATGAACTTGGTGTTTCCAACCAGATTTCCAGTATTGCAATTCCGCTTGGAGCAACGGTCAATATGGATGCCGTTTCAATCGTTATGTCATTCATGATCATGTTCTTTGCAAATGCATGTGGTGTCAATGTCAGTGTATCGATGATGATAATTATCCTTCTGGCAAATGTGCTTCTGTCAGTCGGTACACCGGGAATCCCGGGAGGTGCGATCGCATCCTTTGAGGCACTTGCTACGATGGCAGGACTTCCGGCAGGTGTTATGGGCGTTTATATCAGTATCAATACGCTTTGCGATATGGGAGCAACCTGTGTAAATGTTATTGGTGATATGGCAGGCTGTGTGGTATTGCAGGAGAAGATTGATCTGAAGTAGGACGAAAGAAAATAGACGAAAACATAGGCAGCCGGTCTGAAAAGATCAGCTGCCTTTTTACATATTATTCATCTAATAATTGGAATTTCATATACACCGGATCATGATCCGAGTAGCTATATCCGGTATTTACATTTTCATATTCTGTGCATTCAATATTATCGGAAGTAATAAATCCGTCCAGCGTCACTGTGTAGGTCACACCAGGTACATATTCCATATCTGCATTCCGTGCACTGTCCCAGAGAGCATCCTTTTCACTGTCAGAAAGATTGTCCAGGCAGAATGAAAAGTGTTCTGGAAGCTCTTCGCGTGGGAATGGATAAGCCCAGGACTCACAATTTTCTGCATCTTTTTCGGATGCCTTAAGGTCATGGTTGAAATCACCACCGCAAAGTACATAATTACCGGCTTCGTATTCCTTTTCCATATCTGCACTCAGCATACGGATCTGTCCTTCGCGAATCGCATCACTGTTGCCGTAAGCAGACATGTGTAGCAGGAAGATAACCAGTTCCTTTCCGTTATCTACAGGGACTCTGGAAATACTGTAACAGCGGTCAAGATCAAAGAACTTGCTGAAGCTTGTCGATATAGGAAAGCTTCTTCTCAGAGAATCCGTAACCGGATATTTGGAGAAAAGAGCAAGTCCGGAACGGCTACGGCCATGCGGCTGTGTGAATGGATAAAAAAGGAATGCGGAATCGTAATTCTGTGCAAATACCGTATTGTAACTTGGAATCGTATCCTTTAAAATCGAGTATTCATCTACATGGTAGCTTCTTGTAGAGTTCAGATCAACTTCCTGGATTAGTGTGAAATCCGGATCTTTGGAAGCAACCAGCTCTCCGGCACCCTGAATATCAGCTTCGACACTTTCCTTACTTTTTGCCCAGGAAGATTTTCCACCGTCCATAAAGAAGCTGAAGTCCGGCGTGTAGGCTCCGAAACCAACATTGTAGGTCAGAGCGGAATATTCTTTCTCGGTTGTCAGTGTGTCAGCTGCGGCTGTTCCACCGGAAGTTTTCTCGATCTTCGAAGCCTGATTATCTGGAATGCGGTGATAGCTTGCAAAGAGATAGATCAGATATGCAATCAGCGCAACCAGAATGATAAGCAGGAAGATTCCGAGAACTTTTAATATCTTTTTTATGTTCTTTTTCATAATATCCCCTTTTTGTTTGTTAAATTATAGATAAATCTATGTAAAATATAAGTTTACTATAGCATGTCTAAAAGATTATTTCTATAGAATTGAGAAAAGAAAACAGGTATAGTAAACTATAAAATAAAGCGAAAAATCTCATTGAAGTTCTTATTGCATCTCGTTATAATAGGAAATGGAGAAATGAAATCACAATAATATTGGGGAAATAATATGTGATTAGATCCGAGTATTTATTTAATGATTGGGAGGTTTACCATGAACGAAAAGAATTACAGCAAAGTACCAGTATTTGAGAATGGACTTGCACAGCCGGTATTTCCACTTACAGATGGAAAGACAGGAGAAAAGTATGATCCGGCAACATCCAGTATCGTAAGATATTGTGTTTATGTGGAAACGGATTACGATGTGGACGGAGATGGAAAAAGAGATCTTGTGAAAGCTGTTGTCCAGGTACCAAGAAGTGCAGTAGAGGGGAATTATAAGGCTGCAACTTTATATGAGGCACGTCCATATGCGGCGGGAGTCCAGGAAGATGGATATCCGCATATGAAAGAAGTGGCAGAAAAAGAATATCATCCGGTTAATTTTGCAGATCTTGACAAAAAAGTGGATGCGCATGTTCCGCAGGGATGTATCAGTGCAATGGATCTTTCTTTAAAAGCAGATCCGGCAGACTGGTATTATCCGGATAAAGGAAATAATAACATTATGGTTTTTGAAAATATCGACACCTTTGATTATTATCTTGTACGTGGATTTGCAGTTGTTTTAAGTGCGGGATTTGGTTCAAAAGGATCTGACGGATTCAATTATGTTGGTTCAGACTATGAAAGAGACGCTTTCAAAGCAATTGTAGAATGGCTGCATGGAGACCGTATCGGATATGCAGACCGCGAAGGAACGGTTGAGACAAAGGCAGACTGGTCAAACGGAAAGGTTGCCATGACAGGAAGATCTTACGCCGGAACCATGCCGTTTGCAGTGGCAACAACAGGAGTAGAAGGACTGGAGACAATCGTACCGATCGCAGGAATCGCGGACTGGTACAGCCAGCAGAACATGCAGGGCGCACAGCGGTACTGGCCGAAAGAAATGCTGAACAGCTTCCTTGCCTATTTTTGTTCCAGCCGTTACAATGATGAGACATTAACCGAGAAGCAGCGGGAGGATATGGCAGCATTCCATCATGAGATGAGCCTTCAGCAGATCAAGGGTGGATTTGACTATAATCCGGAATTCTGGGGTATGGGAAATTATCGCCTTCATGCAGACCGGATCAAATGCAGTGCGCTCATCGTACAGGGATTGAATGACGAGAACGTGTCTACCAAGCAGTATGAGATGATGTACAAATCTTTCCAGAAGGCAGGAAAGAATGTAAAAGCAATCCTTCATCAGGGTGCACATATCACACCAACTATGCCGAAACGATATGGAATCCTTGTAGATGGTAAATTCTATGATGATATTATCAATGAATGGATTTCTCATTATTTATACGGAGTTGAAAATGGTGCAGAGAACAGACCGGCAATCCTGGTGCAGATGAACTATGACCAGAGAAAATGGGAGACAGCAGATTCCTGGGAGACAGCATATAAGATGACTCTTACATGCGAAGAACAGGGAACAACTGTAATCGATACAGACTGGGAAGCAGCGGGTGTCAGTGCAGAGAACTTCGATGATGTGATGGGTGTGAGATCAAGCAATATGGCACAGCGTTATGTGACGGATCCGTTTAAAGAGGCAGTGACATTACAGGGAACAACTTGCGTAAGATTAAGAGCAGCGTTAAAAGATGGAGATGCAGAAGCAGATTTCAATCCGGTAAACAGTAATGATGCAGATACTCTGACGATGAAGCTTGGAATGCATGAAATGTCAGGACGTATGGATGATGTGAAGCTTACTCTTCTTCTTTGTGACGTGTGCGATGAAGAATTTGACAGCATTCAGTCTGTAGATCCGCAGAGAAATACAATTCCGGTCAATGTGGTAAAAGAAGGCGGAATTATTAGCGGAGGAGAGGTTCCGGCATGGAATGAAGCGGAGTTTGCTACTGTACATAAGAAATACCGTGTGATCACACGGGCATTTGCAGATCTGTGCAATCCGGAAGCAGGATATGAACCGGAGACAGCACAGAACAGTATCGAACTGAAAAAGGGTGAATACCATGATTACCATATTTATTTGAATGCGACAAGATATACGGTAGAGCCTGGACATAGTCTGGCACTGGTCATCACGACAGAAGATCCGATCAACTGTCTGATCCACAAGACCTATTCTGTGGAAATTGAGAATGCATCAGTGACAGCGGAAGTTCCGATGACTGCAGTGGTAGAAAATCGCGTGATGACGAGAAAATAAATTACATAAAAGGATAGTTATATAATTATTTCATGAAGGATCACCATTCCTGGAAACAGGCTTTGGTGGTCCTTTTTTACAGTAATGCAGATGTATCCTATGCTTCAGAAAAAAATTTTAAGATATATCGGGATAATTCTTTTTATTTTTTGGTAAATATTGTAAAATAATTAGAAATGAAAATAACAGGAAACTGCGTAGTAGAAGTCTGGAGGAAAAGACATGAACGCGGAAGAACGAATGACAAAAGAACAATTAGAAGAAGAAATCCGACATTTTCGGAAGATCTTTCAGGAGATCCGTCTTTTCCCGATTGGAAATATATCAGATATCGATGAAGAATGGAGAAAAATCAATGAGGGGCAGAGATGCTATCATTATTGGAAACGGGAAACACCCTGTGATAACTGTGTAGCGATGCGTGCAGCGACCACGAAAGAAGAAAAAGGAAAGCTGGAGATTGTAAATGGCAAGATTTATCAGGTGATCGCACGTTATATAGAAGTAGATGAGAAGCCATATGTACTCGAGCTGATCCGTTGCCTGGATGGTGACTGGTCGATTGGAGAGATCAATCATGAGCGTTTGATAGATATGTTTGTACATTACAATGACAGGTTATACAGAGATGCAGTGACAGATGCATACAACCGGCGGTATTATGAGGATGAGATGAAGAACAAGAAGAAAAATGCCGGGGTTGCACTGATCGATCTAGATGATTTTAAACTGCATAATGATACCTACGGACATCAGGCAGGGGATATGGCACTCTATACGGTTGTAGATATTATCCGGAAAAATATCCGTAAGACGGATAAGCTGATCCGTTTTGGCGGGGATGAATTCCTTCTTGTGATGCCGGAAGTTACGGAAGAAGTTTTTAGCCAGAAACTGCAATTGATACAGGAGCGTATCTATAATGCAAATGTTCCGGGATACCTGAATTTGCGGCTTTCTATCAGTGCCGGTGGCGTGCTGACGGAAGGAGACAGTATTGAGGAAGCCGTGAACAGAGCGGACAAGCTGATGTATCAGGCGAAGGCTACGAAGAATAAAGTGGTTACACAGAAAGATGAAAGAGAGCAGTACGAGAAGCATAACCAGATTAAACAGCGGATCCTGGTTGTCGATGATTCAGAGATGAACCGTGCGATTCTCTGTGAGATGCTGAAAGATGATTTTGAGATCATCGAAGCAACGAACGGACAGGAATGCGTTTCGCTAATAGAACAATACGGGAAAGAGATATCACTGGTACTGCTTGATATCGTGATGCCGGTTATGGACGGTTTTGAAATTCTGATGTATATGAACCGGAATCACTGGATTGAAGATGTGCCGGTAATTATGATATCCAGCGAGGAATCTGAGAACTATATCCGGAAAGCGTTCAAGTTTGGAGTATCCGATTACATCAGCAGACCTTTTGACAGCAAGGTTGTATACCAGCGTGTATTTAATACGATCAAGCTGTATGCAAAACAGAGAAGGCTGATTTCCATGGTATCCGATCAGATGCATGAAAAGGAAAAGAACAATCAGATGATGGTAGAAGTTCTAAGCCAGATTATGGAATTTCGTAATGGAGAGAGCGGCCTTCATGTTGTCCACATCAATACATTGACGAGACTTTTTCTGGAAAGACTTGTTGAGAATACGGATGCATATAATTTGACGCCGGATGACTGCTATCTGATTTCAACAGCATCCGCGTTTCATGATATCGGTAAGGTTGGAATTGATGAGTCGATTCTGAATAAGCCTGGAAAGCTGACTAAAGAAGAATTTGAGACTATGAAAGAGCATACGCTGATTGGTGCTTCTATGCTGGATAAGCTGGAGCATTATAAGGATGAGAAGATGATCAAGATCGCGTACCAGATCTGCAGATGGCATCATGAACGTTATGATGGTAAAGGGTATCCGGATGGTCTGATCGGAGAACAGATTCCAATTGCGGCACAGGTTGTATCTGTGGCAGATGTTTATGATGCACTGGTGAGTAAGCGTGTATATAAAGATGCGTATTCACATGAGCAGGCGATGAAGATGATCCTGAACGGAGAGTGCGGAGCGTTCAATCCGCTTTTAATGGAAGTTCTTGTGGAAATCCAGGATAAAATAAAAGAAGAAATACGTTACGAGGCATAAAAAAGAAGAAACGTCCGCCATGAAGGTAACGATCGGACGTATGCTTCGGAAAAAGGATGCATCAGATGGTGCGATGACGCCATTTCAGGCAGTCTGTACGGCACTCGCGGCAACGGTCGGAACCGGAAATATTGTAGGAGTTGCAGGAGCGATCGCGATCGGAGGACCGGGGGCAGTCGGAAGCTTCTTTATCAGTATGAAAAAAGGTGTGTCCAGAGGAATTTTCTCTAATGAGGCAGGTCTTGGTACCGGATCGATTGCACATGCATGTACAGATACAAAAAAACCGGTGAAACAGGGATTCTTCGGAATCTTTGAGGTATTTATAGATACGATCGTAATCTGTACACTGACCGCACTGGTAATCCTGTGCAGCGGAGTTCCGATTGGTTACGGGGAGGCAGCAGGTGCGGAGCTTACGATTCTTGGATTTACTTCTACATATGGGAGCTGGGTATCGATCTTTACCGCGGTTGCAATGTGCTGCTTTGCATTTTCAACGATTATCGGATGGGGACTTTATGGAACCAGATGTATTGAATTTTTATTTGGAACGAAGATCAACAAACCGTTTATGGTGCTGTATTCACTGGTTGCGATCGTCGGAGCAACGATGGATCTTGGACTGATGTGGAATATTGCAGAGACATTTAACGGACTGATGGCAATCCCGAACTTAATTGCAGTCTTCCTGTTATCAGGAGTTGTGGTAAAACTTGTAAAAGAATATTTTGCAGGGGAAGGGAAAGGCGTATAGAAAAATGAAATACCTGGCAGAAAGTGAATTTTTCTTTCTGCCAGGTTTTTTTAATTTCCAAAATCAACACCATACACTTGAAAGTGGGCTTCAATTCGGTGTTTGGCTTCCCATAAAATCTGAACAACTTCTTTTTCTTTTTCCCCAGAAATACGGAAAGTTGGTATGGATACACTTAAAGCTGCGATTGGCGCGTTATTGTAATCCAGAGAAACGGCAATGCAGTTCACCATTAAATTAGTTTCTTCATGCTCTAATGCGTATCCGCGCTGTCGGGTAAGCTCCAGTTCTTTTATCAGATCATCGACGGTAGCAAGTGTATGCGGGGTGTATGCGGTAAGAACTTCCGGAAATAAACTGCGTATTTCTTCTTCGGATTTGTAAGCCAGAAGTGCTCTTCCGAGACCAGTACAATACAGAGGAAGTTGTTTTCCTACAGAAGACATCAGACGGATTGGCTGAGGTGCTTCTTTTTTTGCAATATAAAGTACCATGTTTCGGGACTGGATGCCAAGCTGACAAGTTTCGTTGGTTTGTGTTGTGATATTACTCATTTCCTGCTGAATGAATTGTAGGGAAGTCTTACGGTTATTATATGTAATTCCTACAGAATAAGTTGCTACACCAATAAAATAGCGCAGAGTATTCTTTTGCATATAAATAAAATTCCGGGCAGTCATCGTATGAACAAGCGGCATAATGCTGCTTTTTGGAGCGTTCAGTGCTTTGGAAAGCTCAGTGAGGGTCATTCCATCTTCTGAGTTTGAAAGAAGCTCCAGTATATCAAGTACCCGCTCAGTAGGGCGATGTTCAGTTGTTGCCATTGATTTAAATCTCCTTTATTAACATTGAAATTATTCAAATTTCAATCAAATATATAAAAATTATATCAGATAATCGTATAGAATTCCAGAGTTGCGTGTTGTATATGTAGAAATTTACCTAAAAAAATTGTGCAAAATGATAAAAATAATGAATTTATTTGATGATATATTGACAATAAAGTGTACGAGTGCTATTTTAAGAACATAAAGTATGTAAATACATACGGAGTACGTATATACGAACAAGTGAAAAGTAAAAGGTAAAGAGGAGGCAAAAAACTATGATTATGAACTTTTTGAAGAAAGTGCCGGCTGGAATGATGATCGTTCCGCTTTTGATTGGAGCAATTTTAAATACGTTCTGTTCGTCGGTACTTCAGGTAGGTTCACTTACAACAGCAACTTTTTCAAATGCAGGTGCGGCAACAGCGATGGGAATTCAGCTGGTATGTCTTGGAACAACGTTAAGATTTAATGAACTCGGAAGTGTGTTAAAAAGGGGCGGAGTCCTTTTGATTTCCAAATTTGTGGCTGGAGCAGTAATTGGTATTGTTGTTGGTAAAGTGTTCGGTACAGATGGATTTCTTGGATTATCTGCATTAGCAATTATCTGTGCGGTAACAAACAGCAATGGTTCCGTATATCTTTCCCTGATGCAGTCTTATGGTGATGAAGTGGATAGTGGCGCAATGGCATTACTCTCATTGAATGATGGTCCATTTTTTACACTGGTCGCAATGGGAGCTTCAGGACTTGCAAATATTCCGATTCTTTCAATCCTTGCAGCAATTACACCGATCATTGTTGGTATGATCCTTGGAAATCTTGATAAATCATTTTCTGATTTCCTTGCACCGGCAGGACCGATTTTAATTCCTTTTGTAGGACTTACACTTGGAGCAGGAATTGATCTTTCCGCAGTTATAAAGGGAGGACCGTCAGGAGTTCTGCTTGGATTTATGACTACTTTTATTGGTGGAGCATTTATTGTATTATGTGATCGGAAGATTTCAAAACGACCGGGTTATGCCGGCTGGGCAGTAGCGACAACAGCAGGAAATGCAGTAGCTGTACCGGCAGTTGTAGGACTGGCAGATAAGAGTCTGGAAGCATATGTACCACAGGCAACAGCACAGGTTGCAGCATCTGTAGTTATTACAGCAATTCTTGTTCCAATCGTCACAAACTGGTGGGCACATAAATATGGCTGCCCGAAATTCCCTCTGGAAGAGAAGAAAACAGAAGCAGCGAAGTAACAAGATATATTGTAACATATTAATTTAAAGATACCAGGGTCAAAATATCTTTTGACCACAACATCATTTAAACATGAAAATAGGAGATGAGCAAAATGGCAGTAACAGTTAACGCAGCAATTATTGATGAAAAAGATACCGTCGTTGTAGCAATTGAAAAGATTAATGCAGGAGATGAAATAATCTGGAGAGACAGAAACGGAGATGTACAGAAGATTACAGCAGCTACAGATGTACCAATGTACCATAAAGTAGCAATCAAGGAAATGCCAAAAGGAACGGAAGTAGTAAAATATGGAGAACACATTGGTCTTGCAGCATGTGACATCCATGTTGGCGAGCATGTACATGTACATAATGTCCAGAATCACAGAGAAAATCTTTAAATACGGAATATAAGAAGACAGGAGGAATTTAAAAATGGAAAAAATGACTTTTTGGGGATATAGAAGACCAGATGGAAGAGTTGGAATCAGAAATAAAATTTTAATTTTACCGGCAAGTGTCTGTGCATCAGATACAACAAGAATTATCGCATCCCAGGTAGAATCTGCAGTTACATTCAATAACCAAAATGGATGTTCCCAGGTTCCGTCAGACCAGCAGTTCACAATGGATGTAATGGCCGGATATGCAGCAAACCCGAACGTATATGGAACGGTCGTTGTATCACTTGGATGTGAAAACTGTCAGATGGATCTTGTGTTAGATGCAATTAAAGAGAGAACGAATAAACCAATCCGTCATTTCATTATACAGGAAAACGGAGGAACGATTTCTACAGTAGAAAAAGCTGTCCGTGCAGCAAAAGAGATGGCACAGGAAGCTTCTCTTCTGCAGAAAGAAGAATTTGATTTTTCTGAGCTGATCATCGGAACAGAATGTGGAGGTTCGGATCCGACTTCAGGACTTGCAGCAAATGTCCTGATCGGAGAGATGAGTGACCGTATGGTAGAACTTGGAGGTACTTCGATTCTTTCTGAGACAACAGAATTTATTGGCGCAGAACATATTCTGGCACGACGTGGAAAGACAAAAGAAATCAGTGACAGAATTTACCAGATCGTTCATGACTATGAGCATGCGATTAAGTTGGTAGGACATGATATCCGTGAAGGAAATCCTTCTCCTGGAAACAAAGAAGGAGGACTTACAACATTGGAAGAAAAATCATTGGGATGTATCCATAAAGGTGGTCATTCAGAAGTAACAGCAGTATATGATTATGCAAAACAGGTAGAATCAAAACAGGGACTTGTTATTATGGATACTCCGGGAAATGACCCATCATCAGTAGCGGCAATGGTAGCCGGTGGATGTCAGATTGTCGTATTTTCTACCGGACGTGGTACACCGACAGGAAATCCGCTTGCACCGGTAATTAAGATCACCGGTAATAAAGTTACTTTTGCAAATATGTCCGATAATATTGATATTGATGCAAGCCCGTATATTTACGGAACCAAGACGATGACAGAACTTGGTGATGAGCTGATGAAAGAAATCAAGGAAGTTGCGGATGGCAAGCTGACAAAAGCAGAAGCTCTTGGATATACAGAAATGGCAATTGCGAGAGTTTGTAACTATATGTAAAAAATGAGGTGAAAAAATTGCGCTATACCAGAGTAAAAGATAAAAATGGAGAAATTCATCTAGCAGCTTTCGAAAAGGAAGAAACCGTGTTTTTTCTGGATGAATTATTCCCGGAATTAAAAGGGAAAACGTTGATAGATTTTGTTCATATGGTAAATGGTGATCCGCAAAAAGCAGCACAGATGATCTGTGCTGCAGATGGATCGGTACATAGAATGGAAGAGCAGCAGATGTTGACACCGATTGAACATACGGTTCACGATATCCTCTGTGTCGGAGTCAATTACACAGATCATCTGGAAGAGACAAAGGAACATCTGGCAGGAGCTGTGTCGGATGAAGTATCCGGTACCGTGTATTTTGCAAAAAGAACAAACCGTATTCTTGGGGCAAATGAAGAGATCCAGGGACGATTTGATATCGATGAAAAAGTGGATTATGAAACAGAATTAGCGGTCATTATAGGAAAAGAAGGAAAAGGAATCACGGAAGAAAAAGTAGAAGAATATGTATTTGGATATTCCGTATTTAATGATCTTTCTTCAAGAGATCTTCAGACCAGACATGGACAGTGGCTGATGGGAAAAAGTCTGGATAATTATACGATCATGGGACCTGTGATCGTAGACCGTACAGAGCTTCCGATGCCATTAGAACTTGATATTAAAAGTTATGTGAATGGTGAACTCAGACAGAATTCAAATACAAAATATCTGATTAAAAAAGTTCCGGGGCTGATTGCTGAATTGTCCAAAGGAATTACTCTGGAGGCTGGTGACATTATTGCAACCGGTACACCAGCAGGTGTTGGAATGGGATTTACGCCACCAAGGTTCCTGAAGAAAGGTGATAAAGTTACATGTGAGATAGACAGGATTGGTCAGCTGACGAATTATATTGTCTGATTTTTACAAGAAAGTGAATTAGGATAAAGATAGGAAGAGAGGTAGAAAATATGTGTAAAATCGTTACACCAGTTGTTACAGTTTTTGATGAAAATGAAAAACCGGATTATGAAGGGAATAAAAAGGTAATTGATTTCCTGATTGAAGGAGGCGTTGATGGAATTCTTGTGTTGGGATCGTCCGGTGAATTTACAGGACTTACGAAACAGGAGAAACATGATTTCTTCAAATTCTATGCAGATTATACTGCAGGGCGCACAAAGCTTTATGCTGGAACCGGAAGCCTTAATTTTGAAGATACTGTGGCGTTGTCAAATGAAGTGAATGAAATGGGTTATGAAGGAGCAATGGTTATCGGACCATGCTATTATGCACTGGATCAGGAAAAGATTTTTGTATATTATGATACGCTTGCAAAAGCGGTAAAAGGAAATCTTTATATCTACAATTTCCCGGCAAGAAGTGGACATTCCATCGCTCCGGAAACCTTGAAAAAGCTGGTGGAAAATAATGCTAACATTAAAGGCTTAAAGGACTCCGTATCAGAACCAAATCATACAAATGAACTGATGCTGGCAGTAGAAGGACATGAGTTTGAGATGTTCTCAGGATTTGATGATCAGTTCCTTTATAATCTTACATCCGGAGGAGTAGGATGTATCGGGGCACTTTCCAATATTGTCCCTGAGATCTGGAGTGATCTTGTAAAATCAACAAAGGAAAAAGATTTTGACAGAGTTATGGCGTTATCGGAATTGACGCATGAGCTTATGCCACTTTATGATCTGGATTCAAATTTCTCATTGCTGTTTAAAAAATTGATGCAGCACAGAGGTGTAGAAATTGAAGACCGTGCAATCTTCCCGTACAATCAGATGGAAGAAAGTGTGTATAAAAAAGCAGAGATTTTATTAGATAAAGTTATAAAGAAATATCAGAAATTGAAATAATAATATGTAGTAAGAGCAGACATTGCCTTCCCGCCGCAAGGAATGTCTGCTCTTTTGCATATTTATATATGAAATGAATACTTACCAGGATTCAGGTAATATAAGGTCTTCTTTACGCATTGCAAGAGAAGCGCCTGGAACGGAAAAGTCCGGCATACCATTTTCATCCCAGAAAACTTTGCCGATATAAGCATTTCTTCCGGCATCATAAAGTGGCTGATAGTCTCCTTCACCCAGATAACGTTCTTCCTGGCGTGCGTGATAGACCATCAGATCTTCTGTGTCATCGGTAGAACGGGTAAAGCTGTTATGTCCAGGTCCGAAGAAGCCGGTGGTGCGACTGCTCTGGAATACCGGGTAAGGGAGCTTTGTCCAGGAAGAAGAGTCCAGAAGATCAGAATCTTCGCTGGCATATAAAAGTCCCATATTGTAAAGAGCATCTGTGCCACTTGCTGAAAAGGTAAGGAAGATCCGCCCGTCATGCTTTAGCACAGCGGGACCTTCATTTACAGCGAATCCGTGGAGCTCCCAGTTATACTCCGGATGTGTCAGAAGAACAGATGGAGTACAGATTGTCCATGGATTGGATAATTTGGCAATAAAGATATCGGAAATATTGTTTGTCTTTTGTGCCCATACAAAGTAATCTGTATCGTTGTGATGGAAAAAAGTGTGATCCAGCGAAAAGTCTGTAAAAGCAATATCATTTTCTACAGTTGTCTGGATCGGTCCTTTGCTGATCCATGGATCAGTCATCGGGTCATCACCGGTACAGGCAAGGCAGTGTGGACGGATCCGCCATGAAGAGTGGTCAGATACAGTCGTGGTATAATATACATACCAGCCACCCTGAATATAATGGATCTCAGGAACCCAGATGTGAGGACTTACACGATCAGGACCGATAGGTTTTCTTTCGTAGATTATTTTTTCTGTGTAGCGCCCGGAATTGTCAGTCAGATCTTCGAGCGTGTCTGCGCTGCGCAGGATGATGTAAAGATACTGATAAGTACCATTCAAATTATGGCCTGCGTCGGTATGAGAGCCGAGAAAATAGTATTTTCCATCCGTGTGCTTGTAGATATAAGGGTCTGCACGGTGGCTGATGATCGGTGCTGCATAGTCGTTGTCCTGAATATGTCCAATACCATCTTCGCTGCGGATGATTCTGCGCAGTTCCTTCATTCTATTGGTATAAGTTACCTGTACGGTTGCGGAAGAATCGTCCATTTTGGAGACAGATTGTATACATACTGGCTCTGGCTTCCCATATTTATTTTGTAAAGAAAAGAGACCGGAGACAGCAATTTTTTCGCCGTTTGGATCTTGATTGGCTAATGCGTCGGATACAGGAAGTTCTTCGCACGGAAGGATGATTGAAAATCCGCCGTTAAGGGCGTACCAGTCTTTGCGGTTGTAGCTGTATTCGAGATAATAATGATTTTCTTCAGGGATCTCCCATGAGACATTCACGGATCGTATATAAGCAGAATCCTGCTGATCGTGATAGAATTTATCTGCCATAGGAAGTGTAATTGATTGTTTCATAAATCCTCCTTTGGCATTGCATTTATAAGAAAACAAGGATTTTTATTAATTTTAGCATAGAATTAACTGATTGACAAGGCGGAAATGGATAGTCTAAGATAGAGAATAAGAAGAAAAATAAATGGGAAGAATGACCGGAAGAATAAAAAAGGGAGAAAAGGAAGCAAAGAGATGGTTACGATCAAGGAGATTGCAAAGGAATGCAATGTTTCTGTAGCAACAGTATCAAATATTTTAAATCACAAACCTGGCGCAAGTGATGAAACCAGGAAGATCGTGATGGATAAGATAAAAGAGCTGAACTATAAGCCAAATACTGTGGCGAGAAATCTGAAGACAAAGAATACCAGAACAATCGGGGTTATTGTTGAAGATATGACGATCTTCAGTATCCCGGATATTGTAGATGGTATTACAGAGCATTGCGAGGAGAACAGTTATCAGATTCTACTGATCAATCTGAGACTGTTCAAGAAATACAATGATTTTTACTATCACAGAGATGATTATTATGGACGTGTCGGTGAGGAGATTGACAAGCTGATCGCAAGACAGGTAGAGGGGATTATTTATGTTACGGCACATGAGAGAATTATGCGCTGTATTCCGGAGAATTTGCCGATACCAGTCGTTATGGCATATGGATATACAGCGAATAAAGACATTCCGTCAGTGGTAGTGAATGACGAAGATGGAGCGCATCAGATCGTGGATTATCTGATTGCAAACGGACACAGGCGTATCGGAATTATTACTGGTAAGCCGGACAGTATCCATATGCAGGAACGACTTCTTGGTATGCAGAGAGCTCTTTTTGAAAATCAGATATTATATAATCCTCAGGCAGTATATTATGGAGATTGGACAAGAAAAAGTGGATATGAGGGAACGAAGCAGCTTCTGAAACAGGGGATAACAGCAATCTGTTGTATGAATGACCTGATGGCGGGTGGAGTATATGACTGTCTGGAAGAGAACGGAATACTTCCGGGGAAGGATATTGCAGTAACCGGTTATGATAACCGTGAATTATCCGGATATTATAAACCACCACTTACCACCATTTCCCTGCCTCTGCATGATATTGGTTATACGGCGAGTGAGGTGATCATGCGTATGGTAGAAGGAAAAAGATTAAAAGAGCCGGAAGGAATATACCGTGTTGGATGTCATATGTTAGAGCGGAGCTCGGTTGAAAATATTACAGAAAATTCATGAATTTACACTAAAAATAACAGAAATCAGAAAAAAATAAGCGCTTATAGAAGAGAAAAATGCTCTGTAAGTGCTTATTTTATTGTGTGATTGTGCAAAATACACAAAATTAAACGTTTAAGTTCTACTTGCATTTATAATAAAAGTGCGTATATAATTAAAACAAGCAAGAAACAGGTAAATAAAATAAAAATATGAGCCTGAAAAACAAAAACAGCATTGCATATTTAAGAAAAACGGGAAAATTGTAAAAAAGAATATTAAACGATTAAGTAAGTATATATAGATCGTATTTAATATTCCGAGGAAAAATTATGGATGACAAGAAACTAAAAACGGTACCGCTGAATAAGATTAAGATCTCAGATCGGTTCTGGAACAGATACACCCATCTTGTGAAAGATGTTCTGATTCCATATCAGTGGGATATCTTAAATGACAAGCTTCCGGATGTGGAAACCAGTCATTGCATTGAAAACTTCAGGATTGCGGCAGGAGAAGCGGAAGGCGATTTTGAAGGAGCAGTATTCCAGGATACAGATGTAGCGAAGTGGCTGGAAGCTGTAGCATATTCTCTGGCAGTAGAGCCGGATGAACATTTATCTTACCTTGCTGATAAAACAATTAACCTTATCGGTCGTGCCCAGTGCGAAGATGGTTATCTGAATACATATTTTACGATCAAAGATCCGTCAAAGCGTTGGACGAACTTGAAAGAGGGACATGAGTTATATACAGCAGGGCACATGACAGAAGCAGCGGTTGCATATTATAAAGCAACCGGAAAGACGGAATTTCTGGATATTATGAAAAAGTTTGCAGATCTGATCTGCAGGACATTTGGACCGGAAGAAGGTCAGAATCACGGGTATCCGGGACATCAGGAGATCGAGCTTGCATTGATCCGTCTGTATCATGTTACCGGGAATAAGAAATATCTGGAGACAGCAAAATACTTCATCGACCGCAGAGGTGTAGGTGAAAATTATTTCTTAGAAGAGGAAAAGAAACCGGAATATAAACAGATCTTTCCGGAGTTTGCCGAATATGATCCGAGATATTCACAGTCCCATCAGCCGGTAAGAGAACAGAAGACGGCAGAGGGACATGCAGTAAGGGCTGTGTATATGTATTGTGCAATGGCAGATCTGGCATATGAGTATCAGGATGAAGAGCTGATGGAAGCGTGTAAGACATTGTGGGAAGATATGACGAAACGCCAGATGTACATCACAGGAAGTATCGGGGCATCCGGACTTCTGGAACGGTTTACAACGGATTACGATCTTCCAAATAACAGTAACTACTCAGAAACATGTGCATCGATTGGACTTGCGCTCTTCGGAAGAAGAATGGCACAGATCACAAAAGATGCGTCTTACATGGATGTTGTGGAAAGAGCACTTTACAATACTCTGTTGTCGGGAATTGCGCAGGATGGAAAGAGCTTCTTCTATGTAAATCCACTGGAAGTATGGCCGGATAACTGTATTGAACGTACTTCTAAGGAACATATAAAACCGGTCAGACAGAAATGGTTTGGAGTAGCATGTTGTCCACCGAACATTGCGAGAACACTGGCATCTATGGGACAATACATCTATTTTACAGATAAGAACACAGTATATGTAAACTTATATATTTCCAATGAAGCACAGATCGATCTGGATGAAGGAACAACAAAGATTCAGATAGAAAGCGACCTGACCAATACCGGTCACATCGTATTAAAGGTCACACCGGATGAAGGAAGCACAAATAATCTGGCGATCAGAATTCCGGATTATGTGAAAGCGTACACCATCCGGAAAGACGGGGCACTTTTAGAGCATCAGGATATCTGTCAGGCATATCTTACGATCGGTGGAATCAGCAAACAGACCGAGATCGTAATTGATTTTGAAGTACCTGCAAGATTTGTGAGAGCAAATCCGAATGTCAGAGAAGATGTGGGAAAAACTGCACTGGTGAAAGGACCTCTGGTGTACTGTCTTGAAGAAACAGACAATGGAGAGAATCTTCCGGCTATCTTCGTGGATACGAAACAGGAAGTCAGAGAAATGTTTGAACCGGAACTTCTTGGAGGCGTGACAACACTTCGGTTTAAGGGAAAGAAACTGAACGTGGATACGTGGAAAGACGGAGCGTTATATGATAGCCGGGAAATGGCATTCGAGGAAGTAAATCTGAAAGCAGTTCCATATCATTGCTGGGACAACCGCAAGACGGGTGAGATGCTGGTATGGATGAAAGAGATGTTTTAATTAAAGAATCTATCAGGGGACATACAACCCTGTGGAGAAATAAATACCCAAAAGGAGGAAGAAATATGAAAAAGAAATTAGTGTCAGTGATTCTTTGTGCAGCTATGACAGCAACAATGTTGCTCGGCTGTAGCGCAGGAAGCGAAAAGAGCGGCTCCGACAGCAAAGCAAAAGGGGAATCAGGCGGAACAAAAGAGATGGAAGTTGATGGAGATGCAACCACTCTTAATGTATGGACATTCATCGAGTTACACCAGGAATTCTACACCAACATGGCAGAGAAGTGGAATGAGGCACATCCGGATAAGAAGGTTAAATTAGTACTTTCTAATATGCAGTATGATGATATGCACAACAAATTATCTCTTGCACTGGAATCCGGAAAAGGTGCTCCGGATGTAGTTGATATTGAGCTTGGAAAATTCCCGGCATTTACAAGTGGTGAAATCGGACTTATGGATCTGACAGATGCGATCGAACCATATAAAGATAATGTAGTAGAATCCCGTCTTGACATCTATGGGAAAGATGGAAAATATTATGGCTTCCCAACACACGTTGGTACAACCGTTGCATTCTACAACGATGATCTGTTAAAAGAAGCAGGAATTGATTACACAACGATCAAGACATGGGATGACTTTAAAGAAGCCGGTGTTAAATACCATGAAGCTACAGGTAAAGAATTTGCCTGCGCTGAAACAACAGCTCAGTGGATGATCAACCTGATGTTAGCTCAGAAAGGTACTGATTACCTTGACAAAGATGGAAAACTTGATCTTACAAACGATAAAGTAGTAGAAGTACTTCAGTATATCAAAGATATGCAGGAAGCAGGCGCACTTGCAACCGTAGCTGGTGGACAGCCGGATAACGAAGAAGCTTATCCGGAATACAACAGTGGCAACTTTGCAGTACAGATTATGCCTTTCTGGCAGACATCAAGATTCACAAACTATATGTCTGACCTTGATGGCAAGATCGCTATTGCAGCACCTCCGGTATTTGGTGACAACGATGCAGTTAAGACAATCGGTGGTGGCGGAACCGGTACAGCAGTTGTTAAATCTTCTGAAAACGCAGAACTTGCAGCAGAAGTATTCGCTTACATCAAACTGTCTGAAGACGCTAACAAAGAAGTTTGGAATG
>OFLY01000843.1_pt1 | contig 22060 bp, 15 predicted proteins | sample 1541161 | NCBI WGS metagenome assembly OFLY01 (sample SAMN04209247, study PRJEB22552) | human gut metagenome | biome: gut; material: feces | host: Homo sapiens | place: USA: Oklahoma | reverse complement strand
ATATTAATTTGGTTAAAATGAACAACTTAAAATGTTTTTCAAACACGCTCTAGAAGATGTGAAAGGTATTCCCGGGATTTTTTACTCGTTATTGCGATAGTCGTCAGGGTCTCGTGCAAGTACGGACTTTGAATCGTTGCTCGCGTAAATAAAAAAGACAGAAATCTGTTTCAGACATGTACCAATGGTACGGGACGATTCCGATTTCTGTCTTTTTGTGTTTATTGCTCGAATGATTCTATTACAGAATCTATGGTGATTACTGTGCCTTCTTCATGCGATAACTTCCACTACTGGTGCGGAAAGCGTCGATGATGCGCCGTACACTACAGAGTAAGGTAAGTCCGTATCCGATGAACAGCTCGCTGTAATAGCTTCCGGTGAGTTCGGAAAGATCCAGAATGTTATCCAGATACTGATAACACTCGGAAAAGGTGTACCCTTCGTCTTTCAGTGCATCGTAAGCATCCCAGGTCCAGGAAAGCCGATTGGCAAAGAAAATCATCACCAGCATCATCACAGTGGAAATGATCACACCCTTCCGATCCAGATGACCGCCAAGCAGTTCATATCCACGCAGTGCGCAGATTGCAGTGACTGCACCGGCAATACCCGCGATGTATCCGAGCCGATAGATCAGGACCCAGAGTACACATCCGATCAGAGAACCGACGAAAGCACCTACGAGTCCGGCAACCAGATTACTCTTCTTTGCACGGGTTGTCTGCTGATTTTGCTGAAGATTCTGCTCGATCTGCTGTGCACAGGAAGTACACAGATAATGGTAGGAACCATTAACCTCATAATTTGACAGATATTCCTGTGTGCTGCCACAGGACTCACAGCAAGGCTGATAGTTACCGCCATGAAGATACTGAATCAGAGGATCTACGACACTGTTGATCATATCCGGAACTTTGTTTCCGTTTACTGCCGGCATTTTTATGGTCAGTAAGGCGGAAGTAGAAGTACAGGAATAGTCTGCCAGGTGTTTGACATTTTGCTTCTGGTATTCCAGATACTGTGCCAGCTGTGCGTTGTCCGGATCCTGTGTGGAGACGGCATTGATACGAACGTGGTAAACCGTCGATTCCGTTGTAATGACAACCGGATATCCCTGATAATTGCCATCTGCATAGCTGCCGTGATCCGTCAGACTTCCCCCAAGAAGTAGTACACGTATTTTTTCCTTAAACATATTGAAATTCCTCCTCAAAATATATATGTTACTTTCTGTATCATAACAAATTCTGACATGTTTTACCACAAACTTCAGGATTTTGTAAGAAATAGAAGGAAGGTATTATATAGACAGAAAGATATAGTATAATTCATGAAAATGTAATGATTATTTCACGCTTGTAATAATAGGAATTTCATGTTAAAATACTTCAAAAATGAACATTCTAAAAATGAAAGAGAGGTATAGAAGGCATGATAAGCATTGAGTATATACATAAATTGCTGGATGTCTATAATCAGCTGTGTCGACCTTTATGCCAGCAGACCGGCATCCCGCAGACATCCCTGGATATCCTGATGTTCCTGAAAAACAATCCGCAGTATAAAACTGCTGCAGATATCGTAAAGATTCGCGGAATCAAGGCAAATCTGGTATCGCTCCATGTGGAACGCCTGGCGCAGGAAGGGTATCTGGAACGCCGTGAGGTGCCGGGAGATCGGAGGAAAACTGAGTTGATCTGTACGGAAAAAACAGAGAATGTCTGGAGACAGGGATGTGAGATCCAGAGAACATTTATCGAAACCTTATTTTCCGGTGTGCCTGCGGAGTCCAGAAAGATTTTTGAACAGGTGATGGAACAGACAGAGGAAAATCTGAATACATATCAAAAGGAGAACAAAAAGAAATGAGTATTTTACTAACAGTAATTGTTACATTTTTTGCAGGTATGGGTGCAGGTCTCGGGACCGGATTTGCCGGCATGAGCGCGGCGGCGGTCATCAGCCCGATGCTGATCACATTCTTGGGAATGGATCCCTACATGGCAGTGGGAATCGCATTGTCCTCGGATGTGCTGGCAAGTGCCGTATCCGCATATACTTATGGGAAGAATAAGAATCTTGATATAAAAAATGGTCTGATCATGATGGTTACCGTGTTGTTGTTTACCATAGTGGGAAGTTACGTTTCCAGCCTGGTACCGTCCACAACGATGGGAAATTTCTCCGTCTTCATGACCTTCCTGCTCGGTATCAAATTCATCCTTCGCCCGGTCATGACTACAAAAGAAGCCATGGCACAGGTGTCTGCGAAAAAACGTGCGATTCAGTCTGTGATCTGCGGAGTGATGATCGGCTTTATCTGCGGATTTATCGGTGCCGGTGGCGGTATGATGATGCTTCTGATCCTGACATCCGTTCTCGGATATGAATTGAAAACAGCCGTGGGAACCAGTGTATTTATCATGACCTTCACCGCCCTCACCGGAGCCGTATCCCACTTTGCCATCGGCGGCACACCAGACTGGACAGTATGGATCCTGTGTGTGGTCTTTACCTTCCTCTGGGCAAGAATCGCAGCCGTATTTGCCAATAAAGCAACGCCAAAGACTCTGAACCGTGCTACAGGAGTGATTCTGGTGGTGCTGGGAGTTGCGGTTATGGCGTTTTCGGTGTTGGGATAGAGTAACAAATGTCTGCTGGTCGGATGGCTCTTTGAAAATATCATGCATAACCACGCAGACTATACCCGAAAATGATATCAGCTGCGAAATGGAAAGAAAAAAGTTAATAGATAATAAATAGGAGGATACAATATCATGATAATCAGAACTGCAACCATAGATGATCTGCCACAGATTGCTGCCGTAGAGTCCGAGTGCTTCCCACCGGCCGAAGCCGCCACAAAAGAGGAATTCGCCGACCGCCTTATTCATTACGCCAACCATTTCTGGCTGATGTTCGACGAGCAAAATGACAACAAACTGGTTGCGTTCGTCGACGGTTTTGTCACCAACGAACCGGATCTGACGGATGAAATGTACGAAAAAGCTTCCATGCACGACGAAAGCGGTGCCTGGCAGATGATTTTCGGGGTGAATACAATCCCGTCCTATCGAAGACGCGGGCTGGCAGGAGAACTGCTGGAGCGGGCGATCGAAGATGCCAGAAAACAGGGAAGGAAGGGTCTGGTGCTGACCTGCAAAGATGCATTGATCCATTATTATGCAAAATTTGGTTTCCAAAATGAAGGAGTAACAGACAAATCTGTCCACGGTGATGCTGTCTGGAATCAGATGCGCCTGACCTTTTAACTGGAGTTAATAGGAACTAACTACCAGCTTTACACAGATTTAACGAAAATCATACAATACCATGATAGAGCCATATGCGTTCTCCCACTATACTGTAAACCGTAAATGAATTATACAGATTCATAACAGAGATTTTACAGATGATTTCAAGAATCGAGCAGCAGACAGCTGCCGGAAAAGGGAGAACACAAAATGAATGAAAATGTAAAAGTAGTATTTGGGCTGATTGGTGGGTTGGCGCTGTTCCTTTATGGAATGAACAGTATGAGTGATGCGCTGCAAAAGGCAGCCGGAGAAAAGATGAAGAAGATTCTGGAATTTCTTACGAAGAATCCGATCATGGGAGCGCTGGCCGGAGCCCTGGTTACGGCTGTGTTACAGAGCAGTTCGGCAACTACCGTTATGGTCATCGGCTTTGTAAGTGCCGGACTGATGAGTCTGCCACAGGCGATTTCCGTTATCTTTGGTGCTAATATCGGTACGACGATGACTGCCCAGCTGATGGCATTCAAAATCAGTGATTACATTTATCCGTTGATCTTCATCGGATTCATGCTGAACTTCTTAGGGAAAAAAGAAAAGGTTAAAAATATTGGTATGGTTATCTTTTCTTTCGGACTTTTGTTCGAAGGAATCGAGATCATGGGCAGCGTTATGAAACCACTGGCAGGAAGCCCGATCTTTGTAGATCTGATGGGAAAAGTATCTTCTATTCCGGTGCTGGGTGTTGTCCTCGGTGCGGTGATGACTCTGGTGGTACAGAGTTCCTCTGCAACGATCGCAGTCCTTCAGAGCTTTGCTTCCCAGGCAGGATCGGACGGTGTCAGCAGCGTGATCGGACTGACCGGAGCCATCCCGATTTTGCTTGGCGATAACATTGGTACGACAATTACAGCACTTTTAGCATCTATCGGACAGTCTAAAGATGCAAAACGAACAGCAATCGCGCACAGCATTTTCAATATCACGGGTACCTGCGTATTTATCTGGATCATTCCGTGGTTTGCACAATTTGTACGTTATATCTCTCCAAAAGGAAATGAGATCGATGTGATCTCCCGCCAGATTGCCAATGCACATACGACATTCAACGTGGTCTGTACACTGGTATGGCTGCCGCTGATCCCGCTCATGGTGAAGATTGTTACCACGATTATCCGTGGAAGAGATAAGAATACCGGTGTGGTTTATGAACCGAAATATCTGGATAACAAGGTAATTGATCAGCCGGTGGCTGCTATGTATCTGGTATCTCAGGAACTGGAAAATCTGACAGGATTTGCCGTACATATGCTGAACAGCCTGAAAGGTTCTCTGAATCAGAAAAAGACCTCAGCTGCATATGAAAAATTCAAAAATCAGCTGGATATCGTCCAGCACCTGCAGGAAGAAATCACGGACTATATCACCAAATTGTTTTCCAGCGGTAATCTGACAGAGCTTCAGTCTGAACAAACAGCAGGACTTCTGTATGTAACCAACAATATCGAACGTATCGCCGACCGTTGTCAGGATATCGACAGCATCTGGATAAAAATCCAGGACGATGGCATGAGCTTTTCCGAGGAAGCCGGCAAGGAAATTGAAAATTGCATCAATGTCCTTCTGGATCTGCTGCGCTTGGCGATGACAGCCGTAAAAGAGGGCAGTGAAGAGGAAGCGGAACTGGTATTCAAAAATAAAAAGAAATTGCATAAAGCAGAAAAGAAATTCAACAAAGCCCACTTGAACCGCGTAAAGAATCAGAAATGCGATCCGGCGATGACCGGCTGCTTCTCCGGCATCCTCTACAATCTGGACCGAGCTGCCGACAACTGCGTAAGTATCGCAGAAGAAGCACTGGATAACCAGGGATTCGTAAAATTAGGCGAAGCCGCCAGAAACTTTGTGGCACCGGCTGCGGTTGTAGAGGCTGTGTAAGAGATAATAATAGTAATAAAAAATATATAATTTAAGAGGAACAGAGTATTTTTGATTTTGAGATACAACAAAATTTGAAAATACTCTGTTTTTGGTTGTTTGAGCAATGAACGAAAATCTTTTCCTTCATAAGAAACTGGTGATTAACGCGGTGGCTGAAGATGGAATTAAAATTGCAAATTTTATTTGATGTGATATGATTTTTATAGATAACATATTATCCAAAACAAGTAAAAAATCCAGATTTTGGATAATATATGATCCATAGAAAGGAAAAATCAACATGTCAAACTATGAAACGATGAAAGACCGTATGTCCTCCCATTTCCTGGAATACGATCAGGAAAAAATGATCCGGAAATTTGCTCTGGATCATGATGAAAAGTATCTCTATATTTTCTTTGTAGGAAGAAAATACCGGATTAACCGCATCACCGGAGGAATCACCTGGTCTGTGGATGAATTCCAGACGGAAGAAAATGCAAATTACAACGAAGCCATGACAATCTACGATGTCCTGTGTAATTCCAAAGAATACTGCCATCCCGCCCATGAATGGGTTCATATCGGCAGCCTTTCTACGGTGCGGGGAGGAAATCTGGTAAATGACAGTAACTTTTTCAAGGATGCAGGAAAGAAATTCGATGGAAAGGCTGCAGAACTGGCAAAAGCCTGCGAGCGGCTGCATGGGATCAGGCTGGAAAAAGGCGATGTGGCTTATCAGCTGGAAATGTTTTCGTTTCTGCCTGTCGTACTGAGATTCTGGGAATCCGATGACGAATTCCCAGCGAGTTTGCAGGTGCTGGTGGACCGGAACATTCTGGAGTATATGCATTATGAGACGGTGATGTTTGCAATTGGACATTTGCTGGAGAGAGTGGGAGAAGAAATGGAGCAGAATTAGAGAACAGGTTGATATAAACCGCTATTATCTGGAAGAACGATAATATTGGTTTCTTGAGATAGATTTGCATGAAAGTTGGTATGCAAAGTAAATTTGGATATGTTTAAGAGAGATTATTCAAGTGTTTCAATTCTGAGACAATTTACTATTTTACATGATGTAAAAATAATTTAAAAGCAGAACAGAACTTTTCATAAGAGAATCCTTGCTATATCAGTTGCTGAAAGATATAATAAAAAACAGTTAATTAATTACATAAATATTTATTTGAGATGAGAATATGGAATTAGGGTATAACTATCTTGGAAAAACATTTGTCGATAAAAATGAAAAGAAATGAGCAGGTCTCAATGGCAATAATATTGAATATATGTGAAGTATTAGATTGTAATATGAATGTTGCAATTAAATCTTCTGATCAGAGGAGTGCGTAATGGAAAATTGTAAACTTGTAGATGAACTGAACAGATTAAGAAAATCCTCAAGAGATTCTATTGATGGAATCGGTGATTTTGGTGATTTTAAAAAATATATGCACATTTCAAGAAATGTTGAAGAAGAATTGATTGAAATATTGCATAAAATAGAAGTTTCTGGCAGAAAAAGTCTTGTCTTACTTTGTGGTAGTGCAGGTGATGGAAAATCACATCTCTTATCGTATTTAAAAAATGATTTGAAACTTTTAGATAACTATGTTGTATACAATGACGCAACTGAAAGTAGTGCACCTTCTAAAACCGCTATTGAAACATTGAGTGAAGCATTGCAAGGTTTTTCTGATAAGAACTTGGATCAACCAGGAAAAAATTTTATATTAGCTATTAATCTTGGAGTTTTAAGTAATTTTGTTGAATCTACTTATGGAGAAGCATTCAAGCAACTACGTGAATATGTTATAAACAGTAATATTTTAACTAATCAATTAGATGAAAAAGGTTATGAAAAAAATAGTGCATTTCAACATGTAAGTTTTTCTGACTATCATATGTACAATCTTACAATGCATGGAATTAATCCGGAATATGTGGAGCGTATATTAGAAAAAATATTCCACATGGGTCTCGAGAATCCGTTCTATGATGCTTATAATAAATGTAAAGAGTGTCCTCTTTCAAAGAAGTGTCCGGTTAAACATAATTATGAATTTTTTACAAATGAAAAAAACAGAAAGTATGTTGCAAATACTCTGGTCGAGGTGATAATAAAAGACAAGGAAATTCTTACTACTCGTGAAATTTTAAATTATATTTATGATATTGTTGTTGCTCAAAATTTCAACCATAAAAAAATAGCTCAATCTTTAACTAATGAAGTATCATTTTTAAAAGAATATATTAGCGATATTACCCCATCGTTAATGTATGAATATACTGATAAATCGGTGTTATTAAATCAGTTACAAAAATATGATCCGTTATTGGTACGTTCTGAGCAAGCTGATGAAGATGCTATTTCTTATTATGTTTCATCAGATGTATCGGAAGAGGTGATATCTGCGATTGGAAAAGAGACTTATTCTAAAGTTTTATGCCAGGCATCTGCTATTGAAAAAATAAATAGTGACAAAGTTTTGAAAGCACAACTTTTCAATATACTGGAGAGATTGAAGAAAATTAAATGCGATATAATACAGGATAAAGCATACATGTCATTTTTAAATGCATTGTATTATTTTAATACAGGAACAACGAAAAAATATGGAGAAATATATGAAGTTGTTGAAGATGCGATTATTCAATGGTGTGGCAATGAAGAGCAGGATAATATTTGCTTTGACGATTCACATGAAGGAATTGCATTATATGAGCATATTGAATTTGAACCATATTTAGATATTTCAGGAAATGTAAAGAAAAATGATGAACTTCAACGTTTCGTAACGTTTATTACAGTGAAATATGAAAACAAAAAGACTGGAGAAATTATATCTTTAGATATCGATTATTCTCTGTACGAATTGATATATAAGCTTGCAGCAGGTTATATTCAAACTGCTGAAGATAGAAATAATCATGCAGATTTCATAAGTTTTATTCAGAAGATGCTAAGAACAGGATCTGCAGATAAAGAAATTTTTCTGGTGACTGATGATAACAGAAAAGCAATTATTGAGAAGACAAAATTTGGAGTTTATAAATTTAAGGTGGTGAGATGATGGAATATCAATTTGATTATGCGACATTTTGTAAAACATTTAATGTAAAAGATGATAAAGCAATTGATTCCTTGCGTCTGACTCATACACAAGATATCAATTTTAAATTATTTCCATATAAAGCTAGCGGGAAAACACAGGCTCCAATCATTACGGAATTAGAAGAGGTTGTGAGTGATTTTTTTAGAAAATCATTAAAATTGGAAAGTGAACCGGTACAATACGAATCCTTATGTGATAATATTATTACTAAAATGGACATTGAAGATGAAGATATTGAAATTTTTAAAGAAATGATACACTCTCTATTTTTTGAAGGGGATAATTTTGTAGCAAAGAACTTAGGACTTTATCCATATCAAACGAAAGTGAATAATAAAAGTGTTGATCGACTTGCTGGTTTCTTGATTGATGTTTTGGGACTAAATGGAAATGATTGTAATATTATTGAACAAGCTATGAAAAACTATCCATACAATGTTGTTGAAAAACTAGTTGTTGATGCAATTCAAACCTCAAAAATAGGTTCGACCAACAATAACAAGTCGTATTTTCCAGTTGTAATTGGTGTTCAGGAGAAATTTAAAAATGATTTTTATTTTATGTTAAATACAGGAATGACGTCATTAGATGATTTATCTAACCTTTTAGCAGTTTATTATTTCTACTATATGTCGCAAGCATGTGTGACATTGGATAATTTTGGATCAGGGAAAAGGAATTCTCCAGTACAGTTATATTATGCGTTGGATTGGGAAAAAGTAAGCAAAAATAGGAAATGTTGTGTAGAAGGTTGGGAAAGAATTCAATCAAGTGCAAATCATATGTTTAGCCATGCAGTGACATTAGAAATATTAAATCAACATAAGTTCTCAGGTGTGATGTTAGATTATATTTCATTACAAGAATATATTGAAAAGCATCCGGATCGGGATGAGGTTATTGCAAGTGAAATCGAAAAGGCTGAAAAGGCATATACAGCTTGTGTAGGAGACTACAAAAAATTCGAACAAATTCCATATACTTCAGAAAAAGCAAAAACTGATATTGCTATTCGCCATTTATATAAATGTATAGAAGAGCAATTCTTGAATACGGATCGAAAAAGAGCAAATCAATTTTACAACGAGAAATTTATTGAGTTTTGTAAAATAAGGTGGGTGAAAAATAGAAGAAAATCCGGATTGGTTTTGAATCTTACGGAGAGAGATATTATATTTTTGACAAAAATTTCTATTAAAGGGAAAGATAAAATCCGTTTGATTGATTTGTATAAGGAGTATGAATATAGAGGTATTTTTCTTGATAACACATCAAAAGAGTATTTACAAGATTTTTTTACGAAATTGAATCTTATTGACAAAAAAAGCGATAGTGGAGATGCACAGTATGTTAAAAGAATTTTATGATTTTATTGCAAAGAGAATAAACCGCTATTTCTTGGAAATATCAGCTGAAGGAGCATTGCAAAAAGGGGAAAGTTTTTACCTTAAATTAGATGATTTGGATACTGTTCAAAAGGTGGCTGATGCGATAAAAGATTTAGCAACAAAAGGTGATAATTGCGGAGAATATGAATACCAATGTATGGATGGCTCTGTATATAGAACTTTTACATTAAAGGTTATTGATAATGAGATAATAATTGCGGCACAAATCAATAATATGACAAATGATTTTCTTTGTGCAACTCTGCGAAACGCAGCAAACGTTGTAGGAAAACCGCTGTTGATGATCTCTTCAAATCCTATTGATAGTGCCAAAAGTGGTTCTGTAGATATGGCAGCAAATGGTATGCCATTCTATGCAGATAATTTGATGAAAGAAATAAGAAAAATGGCTGAAGAAAACACTCAGTTATCAACTCTTGAAAAAAGAATTCTTGATTTTGAATTAAAGAGAAGAGATAGTGATGTTTTTAGCGATAAAACTTCTTTGTATGAATACAAGGATTTGCTTTCAATTATGAGTAGTGGAAGTATTAAAAAAGAAAATTATCCTGGATTTAGACTGTTTTCAGTAGAGGGAAAAACGGATTATCAGAATGAAGGAAAGACTCAAATTGATAAGAAAATCAAAGAAAACCATGAACTTTTTGAAAAGATCGATCGAAGTATTCGTTTTGGGAATCTAGAAGCCGATTTGACAGAAGAATTTGAAGAGGGATTTTTGACGCGAATTGAAAAATGTCGCAAAGATGATCCGGAACATTGGAGCATTTTTTTTACATATGCTGAAATGCTTGCTGCTATGGAAAAGAAACAGGTTAAAAAAGACAATCCTCTTAATATTGATCTAAAGGATATTACAGTTTATGGTGATATGCCATTGAATGCACTTCCGATCGATGAAAAGGTTCTCATTCGAAATGAAGGGTCTATGAAAACCAAAAAAAGAACTAGAAGTGTGATAGTTTTTAATGCAGATAAGTATCCAGAAATTCATATGAGATTAGAGTGTAATGCTCGAATTATGAATAATGATATTTCGTCGGATGATGCTTCATATGTTCGTGATGGTAAAAGCCTAGTTTTTTGTTTCACAAGAGAAGATGTTTCGTTTCATAAGATAGAGATTAAAGATGCTGTAAATAATATTACATACGTATTTAAAGTGTGTATTATTGATATTTTTCCAGAGTACTTGAACAGTATAAAACGAAATTTTGTTGTTGATTACAAAAAGACAAAAAAGAAGTGTAAAGTAAAATTAATTGGTGTTGGGACAGATCTCGTATTTAATTCTAATGGTGCCACCAATGTCTCAGAAAAATTAAATGATAATACGCGGTATGAATGCAAATATGATGAACGGCTACATTTATATACAACAGAAGAAGAACTATCTGATTTTGGCAGCGGAATTTGTATTGAAATTAATTTTTCAGGGATTGTACTTCCATTTATACTCTTCCCTGATGAAGTGAAAAGTATTGAAATGGTTGGGCGCAAAATTTTTCGAGAAAAGTTTTCTGTTGAGAAAAGTTTTCAAATCGAGGAAGATGGAGATCATTTTTACAGAGGATCTCAGGAGTATCATGCTAAGTCAAATTTATTAGAGGAATTACGAATCGAAAAAAAAATTATACATGAAAGAATTCTTCATGGAAAATGTAAACAAATACATGGAACGGATGACTTGAAAATTGATACTGAAGAGTTGGTGTTACCGCTTTCACTAAAACAAGCATATTATAATCTACTTCAAGCTTATAAACAAAACAATACTATTCCTACTTTGGCATATATGTCTGGAAAGTTAAAATCAGCTGTAGAATTCTTTTTACAAGAATTTAATTTGCTGTATGAATCGCTTGAAGAAGGTAGTTATTTGAGCCAAGAACAGGAAAATGGTTTGTTGCTGGGAACACTTTTGGTGGGAAAAAACGATGAGGAATTATTGCTTACACCATTTCATCCATTAAATCTTGCATACCAGCTTCAATTATGTAAGGAAACGGAATTTGAGAATGCTACAGATATTGTAATCGACCGCCTTAATTCAATTTATCTGTTGCCTTATATAAAACACAATAAGAAAATATATAAGGTATCAGACCAAATGTATTCGATGGAATGGAAATATTATGCTCCGGTAGAAAATAGAAAATATCGTGGTAGCAGAAGGTATGTTCCTAAGTTGATTGAAGAGAAAATTACCGAGTTTATTTCACATTTCAAATATATTTTCTCTGATATTAATAACAAAACAATACGTATTAATCTCATAAATATGGGAGACTGTAGCGATGTATTTAACGGCATTGCTCAGTATTTTATACATGCAATCGGAAAGACACCAGATGTCGATCAGCTCATGAAGTTTCAATTACATATATATTCTGACGGAAGAAAGGCAAATGTATTCGAGAATATAAAAGAATATTCCCGATTAAAGGCATATTTGACAGCTGCCAAGCTCTCTTTTGCTAATGGGGTGGCTATGAACAGTCTGGAAGGCGTTCTTTCTAAAAATATTGAATGTTATTTTCATAAAGATGTTGGAAAACAATACAAATATGCGCATATTTCATTTTATGAAATGGAATCTGAAATCACATCAGAATCTGCCACAATGGATCAAATCGAAACGGGAATTTCTTTGGGTGGTATTGTTTCTGGGGTTCCGTCTAGTAAGTATGGGCAGAGATATAGAACTGGTTTTGGCACAAAATATGCTCCCAAAACGCCTGTGACGGAACTTGCTGCAAAATATAATGCACTTGTTCAAGTGGGAAATACCGGAAATCCGTACCATTCTGGAACAAGTATTTCTACCCAAATAGATGAATTGGCCGAAGAAAAGATGGAGTATATATATAATGCATCCAACTGGGTTGTTTTTGTTGATCCTAAAGTGGATCTTGATTTTTTTAGTGAAAAAGAAGCAAATAGTGATTTGCTAATTATTCATTATAGTGATCAATATACTTCAAGCAGTGGATACGATGCTATTACGGTAACGCACAAGTCAAAGCAGTATTCTAAAGTTATTCAGGAATATTTAAAAGAAAAAGGAATTTCTGCAGAACTAGAAGATGTTGCAAAAATAATAAATTTATTCAATGCAATAAACGGTGATTGGCTGCTACGTTTGGTATCATCCAAAAAGGTGATTGGTGCAAGTAAAGAATCTACATTCTCACGTGAAAAAATAAGTATTGTTGCAGCGATTAAATTTATGCTTGCCTTTTTAAAACATCCGGATATTGTTTGGGTTCCGATCTCTTTGGAAGAAATGTTGCGCGTTTCTGGAGGGGCAGGATTATCCAGCACTGATGGAATATTGTCTCATAAGAACCTGGGGTTTGAAAAGGGACCAACAAGTGATGATTTGCTATTTATCGGATTGAATCATGTATCAGATCAAATAAAAATTTATCTGTATCCGACTGAAGTAAAAACGGGTATAAATGCTAATGATGTTATTAAGAAAGCTTTCCAACAAGTATCAGCTACAGCAACAGGCTTGCAAAAGGCGATGAATCCAGAAAAAAATATAGCCAGTACAATTATGTATAAAGTTAATAGAAATTTTCTGATGCAATTGTTAGTCACAAGTTGTAAAAAAATGAAAGTGTATCATGTGGATGATTCCCAGAATTGGGAAATAATCCTGGACAAATTCAGATTAGCTCTTTTAAATGAAGATTATGTTATGTCTACTGATATTCAAGAAATATTAGGACGTGGTTCTGTGTTGTCTTTTCGCCAATCAGTAGTTTCAAGAAAAACATCTTTTAAAGAAGATACGATTAATTTTATCGAAATGCCGGAAAAAGATGAGTTCAATCTCATTTTGAGTAGTGTTGACGAAATACATGAGAACATTCGAAATACAAGAAGTAATGATCTTTTACTATTCGAAAAATGTAAAGTTGAGAACTTAACCGGAGATGTCGCAGAAATAACCTGTACGAAATTTGAAGAATCAGAAAAGGTAATTAGAGCCGACTTAGATGATAAGAATGACGACAATGAACAGAAAAATGATTCGAAAGATAATGTAAAAAATCAGGGAATTGTCGAAAATGGTGAGAATACAGTGATAAAATCTGAGGGTATGAAAATTTTGTTTGGAGTGAATCAACAAGATGGTTCGGATATAATATGGGAACCAAATAATACTGATATTCTATTCCATACAAATACTGGTATCATTGGAACCATGGGTACTGGTAAAACACAGTTTACAAAGTCATTGATTACTCAGTTGTATTTGCAACGCAAGAATAATATTGGCGATGAAGATTTGGGAATATTAATTTTTGATTATAAGGGAGATTACAATGAGAGTAAGCATGATTTCATAGATGCAACGAATGCAACTATTTTAAAACCGTACCAATTACCATTTAACCCGTTATCTTTGACAAAGTCAAAAGTATTCAAGCCCCTATTGCCGATACATACAGCTAATGCTTTTAAAGATACTATTTCGAAAGTATATGGATTAGGACCAAAGCAACAAGATACATTGTTCCAGTGTATTATTGAAACTTATGCTATATGTGGAATACAAGCGGCTAATCCTTCGAGTTGGGATAATGAAGCTCCAACTTTTGAACAGGTGTATCAAACATATGCTAATGATGAGGATGTAAAAAAGAATGATTCGCTTGCAGCAGCTATGAATAAATTGCATCAATTTCAAGTGTTTGAAAATAATCCAAACCAAACCAAACCTCTATTCGATATACTACATGGAGTAGTGGTAATCGATTTGTCAGGGTATGATTCGGATATACAAAGTTTAATTGTTGCTATTACACTGGATTTGTTTTATGTTCAGATGCAAGCAGCTGGTTCAAGTAAATTGGAGGGGAAATATAGGCAGTTAACAAAACTAATATTGGTTGATGAGGCAGATAATTTTATGTCTGAAGGATTCTCATCGTTAAAGAAAATACTAAAAGAAGGTCGTGAATTTGGCGTAGGTACAATCTTATCCACTCAGTTTTTAAAACACTTTGGATCTGGGGATGATGATTATGCTAAGTATATTTTAACATGGATTGTTCATAATGTTGCTGATTTAAAAACTAGTGATGTGGACTTTGTTTTTAAATCAGAGAGTAAAAGTCTTGAAAGCCAGAGAATATTTAATGATATTAAACAATTGAAAAAACATTATAGCATCGTGAAAATAAGTTCTGAAAAGCCAAAATATATCCGAGATCGTGCTTTCTGGGAATTATATAACGAGTTGAAATCAAATTGACGTAAAAAGATCAAAGTGATATACTTAAGTATACTACTCAAGTATATCACTTTTTCCTTGGAGGTTAAGATGGATTTTGTATATAAATTTCCGGTTGTAAGGGGAGTACAAGCAGGACGAGAATACTACATAGCTATGATTCCTATGCGGATGCTCGAAAAGTTATTTCCCAATGAGGATGAATTTGTTTTACCAGAATATCGTGCACAAAGAAAACTTAATGAAAGCCGAATTCCCGTAATTAGTCAATATATTATTGAAAATAGAGATTCATATGTTTTTTCTGCTCTAGCTGCTTCAATTGATGGTAATTTCAAGTTTGTATCAAGCATGGATAGTTCTGATATCGGAATATTGGAAGTATCAATGGATGCACGGTTTTTAATAAATGATGGACAACATAGAAAAGCTGCTATACTTGATGCAATTAATGAGGAACCAGATTTAGGTAATGAAACAATTTCTGTAGTTTTGTATGAAGATTCTGGACTTTCACGTAGCCAACAAATTTTTACTGACTTAAACAAACACGCTGTGAAAACATCTAATTCGATTGCGGAATTATATGATTCAAGAGATGACATTGCAGTTATTACGAGAAATGTTGTTTCAAAGGTTCCTTTTTTAAATGAATATACGGATAAAGAGAAGGATAATTTGGGAAAGTATTCCTCCAATTTGTTCACATTAAATACTTTTTATAATTCTATCAAAAGGACTATAAAAAGAAATACTCCGAATGATGAAATGCAGATATTTCTTTGTGAATATTGGAAGTGTATTGCATTAAATATTACTCAATGGAATGAACTGAATAAAAAAGAAATATCAAAAGTAGATTTACGAGAAAATTATATTGTAACTCAAGGGGTTGTTATACAGGCATTAGGTCAAGTAGGATCATATTTCATAAATAACCCTGAAACAGATATGCATAAAATTTTAAAAGGACTAAAAAATATAGATTGGAGAAGAAGTGCTGCTATTTGGAAAAATAGAGTAATACGTGCAGATGGTAAAATTCTGACAAGTAATAAAGCGATCCTTCTTGCTTCTAATCAAATAAAAAAAGAACTTGGTATCCCACTTCTGCCAGACGAAGAACTGAAAGAGAAGCGATATCTCGAAAGTTTAATTAGTTAGGAGATAAAATCATGGTAGATAATAATATAAGTTGTGAATTAAACAAAAAAAGAACAACCGTTACAAAGGATACCATTGAGGGATTAAAGGAAACAATAAGAAATTTATATTTAGCTGATGATATTCCTTGGGTTATTGGGTATTCAGGGGGTAAAGATAGTACAGCTACATTGCAATTGGTATGGTTAGCAATTGAAGAATTATCAGCAAAACAATTGAAAAATGCAAAAAAGATTCATGTTATAAATACTGATACTATGGTTGAATCTCCCGTTATTTCTAAGTGGGTTCGGGATTCGCTTGAAATTATGGATATTCGAGCTGAACAGTCAGGTCTTCCTTTTGTTACTCATAGATTAACACCAGAAACAGATAATACATTTTGGGTAAATCTTTTGGGAAGAGGCTATCCTTTTCCAAGAAAAAAGCTTCGCTGGTGCACAGATAGATTAAAAATTCAACCTGTAAATAAATTTGTTAAAGAACAAATTGCCGAACATGGAGAAATTATTTTAGTTATTGGCACGCGTAAGGCAGAAAGCGCTCGAAGAGCAAAAACAATGGCTTATTATGAAAAAAAGCGTGTTAGGGAGCTTCTTAGCCCGAGTTCAACGATGGCAAATGAATTGGTATTTTCACCGCTTGAGGATTGGACGGATGATGATGTTTGGATATTTCTCATGCAATATAGAAATCCGTGGGGATATTCAAATACAGATCTTTTGACATTATATAGAGGGGCTACAGCAGATAATGAATGCCCATTAATGGTTGAGAAAGGTCTTCCTAGTTGTGGAAAAAGTCGTTTCGGGTGTTGGGTTTGTACAATGGTGGAAAAAGATAAATCCATGGAAGCAATGATTGCTAATGATGATGAAAAGGCATGGATGACACCATTATTGGAGTTTAGAAATCGCTTTGGAGATGAAACTAATGACAGAGGACGAAGAAGTTTCCGGAAAATGAAAGGCAATCTTCAAGGTACATATAAACAATTACATCATGGTCCTTATTTGAAATATTGGCGTGAAAAGTGGCTTGAGGAACTTCTGGAGATTCAAAAGGATATAAATGAAAATGGACCGGAAGAATTTGCAAATTTAGAGTTAATTACTATACCAGAGCTTAGATGTATCCGTAGAATATGGGTGTTTGATAAACATGAGTTCGAAGACTCTCTTCCGGGAATCTATAAAAAAGTTACTGGTAAGAAATTTGATGATCCGGAGTGGGTTGGATCGGAAGCATTTCGTAAGGAAGAATGGGATATACTAGAAGAAGTCGTCAATGAAGCGGTGAATGATTTATACTCTGGAGAAGAAATGCTTTTTGAAATGGTATATAGTTTGATTGATATTGAAAACCAGGCTACTAGTTTAAACAAACGAAAAGGAATCACGGAATCCTTAGAAAATTGTATTCGTAAAACATTTTATAAAAATGAAGAGGATGCAACACAATATTACATGGACCGTGTAATACGAAAAAAAGATTTGGGTGGAAAATATAATTCACTAGCATTAGATGGTCGATATGATTATCTTAATGAAGAAAATGAAGATGAAGATGAGGACGCTATAGAATGATTTTAAAGAAATTGATTATGCATAATTTCGGTGTATATGAATCAACAAATCAATTTGAATTTAACGGTACTAACCCGGTAGTGCTTATAGGTGGAATGAACGGAAGAGGTAAAACAACTTTTCTTGAAGCTGTTCTTTTGGGCTTATATGGTTCGAATTCTTTTGCATATACAGAAAGTAAATATAAAACGTATGGTCAATATTTAAAATCATACGTTAATAAAACCGATGGAACAAAAAAAACATATGTGGAGTTAGAATTTTCACTTGATGGCTCTGAAGAAGAAATTTATCTGATTCATAGAGAATGGGATGGAGATTCGCAGCGAGTCAGAGAAAAAATATGGGTAAAAAAGAATGGCGAAGACAATTCATTCTTAACTGAAAACTGGCCAATGTTCGTAGAAAATATTTTACCAAGTGCATTATCAAGTTTTTTCTTTTTTGATGGTGAAAAGATTGCTGAGCTAGCGGTAGAGAATACAAATGACCAGATGAAAGAGTCAATTAAAGCACTTCTTGGAATATCTATATTAGATCAATTGAACAACGATATTGGAAGAATTATATCACGTTTAAGCTCTGCTGCCAATGAGGATCAAGATCTACAGTACTTGGAACAATTGAGAAAGAAAAGAGACCTTGCAGATAATGATTTAAAAGATATTGATGATGAGATTCAGAGATCTCATGAAAAAATTCAGAATTTGAATATTGAGTTAGAAAAGAAAAATTCAGAATATGCAATTAAGGGTGGGGATATCGTAGAACAACGTCATGATCTTATGAAACAAAGATCTCAGCAATTAGCATTACTTGAGAGATATGAAGATGATTTTCTCGAAATAGTATCCGGAGCAATGCCATTGATGCTTGTAAAAAATCTTCTTTTTGATATCGAAAAACAAGGTCGATTAGAGCAAGCCTATAAGACAGCTGTTATGGCGACGGAAAAGGTACAAAATCTTTATAATGATTATATTCTTAAGCATCCTGATACAAAAGAAACCTTAAATAAATTTGTTGAATTTATTCAAAAGGATAGTGAAGCGCAGAAAAAGGAAGAAATTTATGGTCTTACAGATAATACTTTATATCAGTTAAATAGATTAAACTTAGATGAATTAGAACAATGTGAAAAACATGTTAAAATGCAGCTGCATCGTAGAGATACAAGTAAGAAGAAAATTGATGAAATAGATAATTATTTATCGGTGGATATTGATGAAAAGGCTTTGAATAGAATTTTTAAGCGAATCAAAGAACTTGAAAAAGAAATTCTAATCGAAGAAGTTAATTTGTCCTCTTTACAGCAAAAAAGAATAACATTGCATGGAACGGCCATGATTGCTGAATCAGAATTTAGTAAAGCCGCTGAACAAGTATTATCATCTCTCGAATCGAATGATGATAATAAACGAACTGTTAAGTATGCACACATGACAATAGAAATTATAAAACGTTACCGAATCAGGCTTCAACAGCGTAAAACAGATATTCTAGCAAATACAATGACGGATTGTTACAAGAAGCTTGCATATAAAAAACATCTGATAGAAAAAATACAAATGGATCCGGTAACTCTTGATATTCACTATCTTAATGGAAGTAATGAAGAGGTTGAAAAGAAAAAATTATCAGCTGGCGAAAAACAGCTTATGGTTATCTCATTATTATGGGCATTAGCTATTTGCTCAAAGAAAAAGCTTCCAGTAATTATAGATACCCCTTTGTCACGGTTGGATTCAATCCACAGAGAAGCGTTAATATTAACGTATTTTCCAAATGCTAGTGAGCAAACAATTATTTTATCAACGGACTCAGAAATTGATCAAAAATATTATGAATTGCTGAAACCGCATATTGGGGATGAGTTTACGTTAGTTTATGATGATGAATTAATGAAAACAACGATAAAAAAAGGATATTTATTTGAAGGAAAATAATATGGTAGTAAAGCAAATAAAATTGTCAAGTCAGGCAAAAGATAGGTTGGGAAGATTAAAGGGTAAAACTGGTATTAAAAATTGGAATGTTCTTTGTAGATGGGCTTTCTGTTATTCTTTAGGAGAATATTCTATGCCAACAGATGTTCCCGTTAATGCGGATAGCAATGTTGAAATGTCATGGTTTACTTTTGCAGGAGAGTATAGTGATTTATATGATGCGCTTATGAAAGCCTGGTGTCTCAAAATGGGGCTTCCGATAGATGAAGAAACCCTTTCTAAGTATTTTAAATTGCATATAGAAAGAGGCATTGCACATTTATCTGGAACAAATTATATTAAGAATTTAGACGATTTAATAAATCTTGCAATAAAGGAGAACTGATGGAAATATATCTTGATAATAATTCGTCAACGCCGATTGATGAACGAGTTTTGGCTATTATGGAGAACGTATATTTGCATTCATATGGTAATGCTGATAGTAGAACCCATAATCACGGTGAACGTGCAAGAACAATTGTGGAAAATGCACGTAAACAAGTGGCATCATTACTAGGGATCAATTCTTCGGAGGTTTTTTTTACAAGTGGTTCTACAGAAAGCAATAATATAGCAATACAGGGATTAGAAGAATATGCAATAGAAACAAATAAGAAACATATCATTACATCTGCTATTGAGCATAAATCCGTACTTGAAACCATAAAAATGATGAAAAAAAAAGGCTTTGATGTAGATATTGTCAACCCAGGTTTATCTGGGCAAGTTAATGCTCAAGAAATATTAGATAAAGTTAGGGAAGACACCCTTTTGGTTTCTATTATGCATGTAAATAATGAAACTGGAATTATTCAACCCGTAGATATACTTGGAGGAGAATTAGAGAAACGTAATGTTCTGTTTCATGTTGATGCAACACAGAGTTGTGGTAAGTTAGTAGAAGAGATCAGAAATCTCAAATATAATATGCTTTCATTTAGTGCTCACAAGTTAAAAGGACCGCAAGGGGTAGGAGTTTTAGTTTTGAGAAAAAAAAGATATCGATTGCCTCCAGTAAAAAACATTATGTATGGAGGTCAGCAAGAACATGGAATACGTCCAGGTACAATCCCCGTAGCGCTGGTAGCTGGATGTGGAGAAGCGTGTGAAATAGCAGAAGATGAATATAAAGAGAATTCTCGAAAACTCAAATCACTCAAAGGTACTTTAGAACAACTTTTGAATGATTCTGGGGCGGATTACCATTATAATGGAGAACAAAATTGTTGCATTGATTCGACGGTAAATATTTGTTTCAAAGGAGTAATGTCAGAAGCATTAATGCTTTCAAGTAAGCAATATTGTAGTGTTTCAAATGGTTCAGCATGTACATCAAAAAGCTATTCCCCAAGTTATGTGCTTGAAGCTATGGGAATACCAGTAGAAGACATTGAAAGTTCTGTTAGAATTAGTTGGGAACCTGAAACAAACAAAACAGAGTTTATTGATAACGTTAGTAAGATGATAGAAATAGCTAAAAGTCTTGCTGTGTGATCATAGATTAAGCCTGCAATATGCTTGAAAAATATTTTTACAGTGGCTCGTAGGATCAAATGGGGCGTTGCAGGAGAAATTTGTATATTAAGAGCAGGCGGATTTTCCGCCTGCTCTTGACTGTATTTTGAATCTACTATTCTGGCAGACATCCTTCATACATAATGCTCGTAAACGACCAATTTCTCGTCTAGTCTAAAATTTTCCATTACTAATGAGATCTCAACTCTGTTCATGAAGAATATCCGAGAGATGATCCATGCTTTTTGTTTGTAAGCGCTTAAATTTTAGTCATGATAAAACTTAAACATTTACAACCGATTATCTACATACGATTGGTATGAAAATATATGTCGATAAACGTCGAGTGAATATCGAAAATAATGTTGTACTAGGTGGAGTGAAAGTCGTAAAATATAAAGTAATAAGATACAATTTATGAGACGAAAAAGTAAAAATATAAGAAAATGGAGAAATGATATTAAAATATTTACGAAACTAAATAAAGTATTTTATAGAATATATACAGGCAGGGTAAGATGGTTAATGATCATGGTCTCAGGGTACACGACATGTCATAGATGGTGCTCTGAGATTTTTTTCTTTAAGTGAATGAAAGTAGGTCCTCACGGAAACAGGGGCAAACAGAGTGTTGTAATGTTAATTTAGAAAATCAACAACAATATATGTGCGGGAAAGAGTATTAGATACAATCTCAGAATATAAAAAGGAGTACGACGGTGATAAATGAATATTCTCGTGCGGTAACACCGCAAATCCGGCAGGCAGGGAACCGCCTGTCCGGGCTTGCGGAAACCGCTTATGCGAGTTTACTCGCGTAGTTCTTTATCCAAACCATATACCTCACGCATTGA
>OFLY01000828.1_pt1 | contig 22484 bp, 15 predicted proteins | sample 1541161 | NCBI WGS metagenome assembly OFLY01 (sample SAMN04209247, study PRJEB22552) | human gut metagenome | biome: gut; material: feces | host: Homo sapiens | place: USA: Oklahoma | reverse complement strand
CACAACTAGTGCCCGGGAGAAAAAATAATTTACACACAAATTAGGACTTGACTGATATATTGAAATCCCGTCTTCATTTCGCCTGTTTGTTCATCAAACAGGTACCACTTGCCATTGATGTTTTGCTGACCGTGCACCATGTTGCCGCTGCCATCGTAATAATATGTCTTTTTTTCATCCTGACTCTTTTGGAAACCGGTTTTTTTAGGCTGAGTCGTCACCACAGGATTGGTTTTTTGAGATAGCGTTTGCTCCGTCGGCGTGGAGACGGTCGCTTGCTCAGCTGCTTTGGGCGTCGATTGCGAAGCAGCCTTTTCAGTTTCTTCAGTCGTTGCCGCTTTTTCCTGCGTTTCCTCAGCTGCCGTGGACTGCTGAGAATCGCTTTGAACCGGCTGTTTCGCTTCAGACGAATCTTTTTGATCTGCAGATTCCTGTTTGTCTTCCGTTTGAACCTGCAAAGAATTATCCGGTTCGCTTTGCACGCTCGTTTGAGCAACGGACTCATCGGCATTTGCCACCGTCTGATTCGTTTCGATGAAAAATGCAGTGCCTCCGAACAGCAAGGCCAAAGCAACCCATCTTTTGCCTGATTTGTACAGTTTGAAACGTTTTTTTACATCCATCAAATTACCTTCTCTCACTAATGTAAAAATGCTCCCATATCACTGTCAATCGGCAACCTGACAGTAAGAATGAAGTCAAAATTAAAAAATATCAAAAATAAATCATGGCCTTGCTTTTAAAATGAGAGAAAATTGCATTAAATTAAAACTCAAGAAAAAAATTAAAACGGACCGCTTTGAAAACTTTGCTTCAAAGGGTCCGTTTTAGAAATTTTCTAATCAAAAAAAGATTTTTTCCGCAAAAATCTGCAGAAAAAATCCCATTTTAAACTTTCAAAAATTGATCAGTCTTCCTTGCGCTTCTTCAAGCCCATGACTGCAAGAACCCCGGAAAACGCGAGCGTGATCAGACCAGGAACGGTGTAATTCTTGACATCGTCGCCTGTTGCCGGACTTTCCTTGCCGTTTGATCCGGTTGAAGAATTCTCCTTGCCGTTTGCTGAAACGTTCGAGCTGCCTGGCTTTGCGCCAACGTCAGGATTGCCTTCAGACTTGCCGCCGTTGTTTGAACCGTTGCCTGCGGTCTGTCCGCTGCCCGGCCGCTTGTCATCGTCCTCAGAACCTTTGCCCGTCGTTTGTTCAGACTTCTTCACGATGACGTTCGTCTTGAGCACTCGGCTTTCGTTGCCGGCATCGTCATATGCCTGAAATTCCACGACTGCATCCTTGTCAACCGTAAACGGCTTGTCGTAGTTCTTCCATTCGGCCTCGCCTTCAAATCTGTAACGCAAGTGGTTAAACGTCTGATCCGTGTCTTCTTTGGCGAATCCGAGCGTAACCGTCACTGATTCCTGTGAACCGTCAGTCGAGCTCAGCTTGACGGTCGGATCCGAGTAAATTGCGTTGACGACGTTGTTTACGCCGACTTTGGTCGTTTCAGATTCGTTGCCGTAAACGTCAGCATATTTGAATTGATATTCGCCGTTTGTCGCAACGCTGTATTTGCCATCGGGAACTTCGCTCCAAGTGCTGCCGTCCGTTGAAACATAAAGCTTTGGAGCCTCATGATTCTTGTCAAAGTCGGCACCTGCTGCGGAAAGCACGACCGTTTGCGCTTTTTTCGACGTGTTCGGCGTTACGACCGGTGCCTTGAGCACGGCTGCGTGATGCGCAAGCGTAAACGAAGCATCCGTCGCATTGCCTGCCGAATCTTTCAGGGAAACGGCAACTTTCTTCGTGCCTTCGACGACTGGATCGATGCCGTATGAAACGTCAGCCGCAGCACGACCCTTGAAGAAGTCTTCGTTAAACAGATAGTAGTCCTTGTCGGTAAATGCAGCATCACCGTCAACTTTCAGCAAATAGCCGCTGAGGTTGTCGTTGATCTTCGCCTTGAGTTCATACGGATTCTTGTTCGTATAAGCGGTCAGGTTGCCGTTTGCATCGGACGTCATATTTTCAAGCTGAAGCGACGGAGCCGTTCCGTCAACCCAAAGGATGAAGCCGTAATCAACGACCGGTTTGCCTTCGTTCAGTTTCGAGGACTGGATGAAGACCGGCAAAGACTTCGAGCCGTTCGTGATTCCCGTTGCCGTGTAGCTGAATGCCAACGTGTTCTTATCATATTGAACGTCTTTTCCTTGAATCTTAAAGACGTCGACCGGATACCTGAGCTTGCCGGTAATCGTCAGTTCGCCTTTTTCGGCATCATAGCCCGTTGTCGTCTTGCCAACGACCGTCACGCCGCTTTCAAGGTTGTCGAAATCGATCACACTGCCGTTGTACGTTGTCGAATCAGTCGTCCGCACGTTGAACGTCTTCGTTGAAACGTTGCCGTTTGCAGAAACTGCTGTCAGCGTATAGACGTTGTCGCCGTAGTTCAGATTCAGATCCTGACTGAATTTTCCGCCGACGATCTGAACGTCCGTTGCGCTTTCTTTCGTCGACTCGTTCTTCAAAGTTAAAGATCTTGCATCTTCGACTGATCCTGTCAGCTTATACGTGCTTGCCGGAGCCGTCACGGTCTTCATTGCTTCATCCAAGCCGTCAACCGAAATCCTGGCAGAAGAAAGGTCTGCCTTAAACTTGACCGAATTCAAAACGTTCTTTCCGTCCTTGTCTTTTGAAGCGGTCAGAACGTTGTCGCCTGCCTTGACTGAAACGCTGGCCGTAAAGTATCCTTCACCGTCGGTTTTGACTTCCTGTCCGTTGATGAAGAACGTTTCATTTGGTTCATACGTTCCTGAAACGTCAAACGTCTTCTTTTCGCTGTCAAACCCTTCGGTGTTTTGCGTAATCGTCGTGTCGTTTCCGACGTTGAAATACAGTACGCCTTCGGCATCCTTGACCTGGCTCGTCGCAGAAAAGCCGATATTGCCTGCCTTGTCTTGAGCAGATGCATAAACGTAATTTCGACCGGAAACAAACTCAGACGCCACGCTGTCTTTTGTGACGTACTTATTGGTCTTCCTGTCAAGCGTCAAGTCTGTTTTAACAACGTTGTCATTAACGAGCAGAGCCACGTCTTCAACGCCGACGCCCTTGCCGTCAGTTGCGGAGAATTCGACTCGTCCGTCTTCTCTGATCTTGAGATCCTTGATCGAAGGCGCAGTATTGTCAATCTTGAACTTGACGCAGCTGACCTGCTTGTCGCCGTCGGTTACCGGAGTCGTCGTGATCTTATATTGATACGTCCCATCAGGAGCGCACTGTTTCCTGCCGTTCTTGTCCTTTAAGGTTCCGTCCCACTTGCCTTCATTATGAGTCGTCCATTTACCTGAAGATGCGCTGTAATAGTCCTTGACGCCGTCATAATCCGTTCCGAGATTCTTAACGACTTTTCCGTCCTTGTCAACGATCTGATATTCGGACTTCTTGTAGTTTCTCAGATAATAAAGACTCGGTTCGACGTAATCGTTGATGCCGTCTTCGTTTTCAGGCGAAAATGCTACAGAACCGGTGTCAACGTTGTATCTGCCTTTCTCATCGTCATAGTAGAGCCCAGGAACGTTTCCGTCGTTCGTCGTCAGGAATCCGGCATAAGTCGGCAGGTTCCAATCGTCTTCATAAAGCATCTTGCCGACAATCTGTCCCTTGCTGTACGTCCCATAAAAGCCCATGTACGGAACGACGAGATTTGGCGCATCTCCCTTTCCTTCAAAGCCAACGTACCCTTCGACGAACTGCTGCTTTTCAAATCCTTGCGGAAGCGACAAATTGAACGTGACTTGCTTTGATTCGCCGGCTTTGGCCGTAATCGCGTTCTTGTCCGTCGAAATCTTCGCCTTGTCAATCTTCGTATCGTAGATTTCACCGTTGTCATCCGTCTTTTGCCGGTAGACTCCGCCGTAGTCATTGAACGAATACGTCTCGTCTTTTGAACCGTAATTGTGAAGCGTTACGGTAAAACTTGCGGAAAGGCCGATTTCCTTGAGGGAAACCGTCCCCAAGCCGGTCTTGTCATAAGTTGCCGAAACGTTGTTTTTAACTGCTCGATCAACGTTGATCTGACCTGCGCCCTGGCGTCTTGGGGAGATGATTTCCTTCGTATGCTCCTTGTCTTTCATAGGAGTTGCGGTATTCAAAACGGAATTCTTGGCAAAAGTCGTCAAAGCCTTGCCCGAAAGGCCGAGATTTCGATTCTTGATTCCTTGAAGAACCAGTGCTTCCGAACCTGCAACAAACGGTGAAGCCATTGATGTTCCGCTCATTTGCTGATACTTGTCGTTATTGGCAAGCGAATAGATTTTTCCGCCCGGAGCCGAGATTTCCGGTTTGAAATCAAGCGCAGGCGTTGGTCCCCATGAACTGAAGTCCGACATCTTGCCGCTTGAAACGTTCGTCACCAGCTGCCGTTCGAACTTCAAATTGATCGTCTTGCCGGCCGCAGCCGTTTCTTCAAGCTTTTCGCCATCGGCAAGAGATGCTCCGACCGTTGGGAACGTCTTGTCGTCAATCGCCATCGAAATCAGATCGGTTCCGACGTTGTTGTAGATGATGACGCCGACGGCACCATGTGCTTTGGCATTGTTGGCCTTTTCCGAGAAGGTGATTGCGCCACGCTTGACGAGCGCAATCTGTCCTTTGACGTCTTTTCCGTCATACTCGTCTTCTGAGCCGGTTCCGACCGAAACGACTTTATGTTCCCCGGTCATCTGAGCATAGTCCGTTTCCTGCTGGTTGATCACGGTCGATCCGTCCGTCAAATCAGCAATCGAATCGAACTTGACGTTGCCCGACGCATCTCTCATCGTTGGCGAAACGACTTTTTCGTTTTCAGAAGAAGCGACCGTCAAGGCTTCGGGCGAAATTCCGGGTGCCCCGACCGTGCTCAATTCGTCAGAGTCAAACTGCTGGTCGGGATTTCCGCTCCCGGTTGACGTCGAAACGCCGCTGTTTCCGGCTGAGATTACGCAAAGAACGCCTTGTTCAGAAGCTTTTCTGACCGCAGACTGTTCAGGATCGTTTTCATCGACGTTTGAACTGACGGACCCAAGACTCATGTTGATCACGTTTGCCCCCAGCTTGACCGAGTCTTCGATTGCGGCAATCAAATCATCGTCATAGCAGCCTTTGATCGAGCCGTTGTTTGAAAAGACCTTCATTGCGAGCAACTGCGCATCAGGTGCGACGCCTTTGACGGAATCGGCCCCCGTCCCGTTGGCAGCCGCAATGCCGGCAACGTGCTGACCATGCATGTCGCCATTGCCGTTATCGATGACGTTGTCGTTGCCGTCGGCGTAGTTGTAGCCATAAGGAACCTTGTCCGTATAAAATTTGCCGTGTCCGAACTCCTTTGCTTTATCTTCAACGGAATTTTTTGAAAGCGCGGTTTTTGTTCCGGCATCAAGCTTCAAATCCTTGTGATTGTAATCGATTCCGGTATCAATAATCGAAACGACCATGCCTTCGCCTTTGAGCTTGTGATTTTGCCAGACTTTTTGAACGTCCGCCATTTCATTTGCGGAAGAATCGGCCGGATAATAAACACGAACCGGTTTGACAGAAGCAACGCCTTTCAGATCCTGAATCTTTTGCAAATCGGAAACTTTGACGTCGATCGAAAAACCGTTGACCAGATATCCGAACGAGCGCTTGACGTTGCTTCCCGAAATTTTTTCAACCTGCTTGCGAACGTCGGCCTGTGCTCCTTTGACCTTGTCGACTGCTTTTTCGATCTTTTTGACCGATTCCGTCGAACCGGTTGGTTTTGCCGTATGATCAACGGCCGCATCGGCATCAAGCGTCACGATCACGCGAACCTTGGAATTTTCGTCCGTCCGGCTCGTCTGTCCTTTTGCTTCCTGCTGCTCCTTGATTGCTTCAAGAAATTTTTGCTTGTCGATCTTGGCCTTTTGCTTGTGTTTTTCCTGCAAATACTTGGTCAGGATCTGCATGGACTTCGATGATTGCGAAACGACGTCGGCCGAAACGCTTGATTGCAGCGACAAAGCCTCGATCGGAGCATTCAAAACCGCACCGCACAAGACCGTTGCTGCTATCAAATGCAGAGCCTTGTCGGCCCTGATTGAATTTGAAACACTTTTATCGTCCTTCAAATTATTTAACCCCCTATTTAAAACCTTTGCAACGAACTACTCACATTCATAAAATTATCAGAACTTTCAAAAAATATCAACCATTTTTTAATTTTGTTTTCACTTTCAATCCATAAAACGAGTTGATATCTTGATAAAAATGTCAAAAAAATAAATTATACAAAACTTTTTTATGACATCGTTATGAATTTTTGATTTATCATAATTTAGTTTTTCTTTACGTTATTATGTTAAGATTAAAAAGAATTAATCGAATACAAAAAATTCCGTTTCCTTCTTGAATCTAATGAAATTCCGAACGAAGGCGATCGATTTGCGCTTGAATTCATAAGGCATTTTTCAATTCTTTTTTGTACACGGAACTATCCTTTTTAAATACAGTGCTGCTCACCCGATTAAGCCAGAATTTCATCCAGACTTACGGACAAAGCAGCCCCGTAAACGGCAGTGATTTTGCCAAATGCAGCGTCCGCTAAATCAGCGCGCAGGCTCTTTTTGGTTATTTCCATCATGGAAGCCGATTCGTCGTGCATACGAAAAAAACCGGATGATTTGCAATTGGTTGCAAATCATCCGGTTTTTAAATTTGAGGCACAGTTTTTTCCCAGCCTCTCTTCATCATATTATGCTTAATGCTTTTTGTTCTTCAAAGCCTTTTCGCGAGCTCTCTGCAGCTTGCGTGCCTTTTTCTTTTCAAGGCGTGCCTTTTCTTCGCGTTCGCGTTGAATCTTGAACGGATTGTTGATCAACAACGTTTGACCAACGGAAAATGCATTCGTGACCACCCAGTACAACGACAAGGCGGCAGGAACGCTGATGGCCGTGACAAGAATCATCAACGGCATGAACACCATCATCCCTGTTGTCATGGCATTTTTTTCGGGCTGTGCTTTAACGCTCAGCCATGAAGTAAGGAACGTGAAGATTGCGGCAAGGATCGGCAAGATATAATAAGGATCTTTATCCCCCAGCTGCATCCACAAAAATTTGCCCGTCTTCAATGTTTCGGAACGGAAAATTGCTTGATACAAAGCAATCAGAATCGGCATTTGAACCAAGAGGGGCAAACATCCGGCAACGGGATTTACTCCTGCTTCCGCATAGAGGCGCTTTTGTTCTTCGCTCATCATGCGCATTTGTTCAGGATCGCTTCTATCCGGATACTTCTTTTGAAGTGCCATCAGCTGAGGCTGAATCTCAGTCGTCTTGCGCATCGACTTCATTTGATAAATCATCAACGGCAGGATGATGATTCTGACGATAATCGTAAATACCACGATTCCCCAGCCATAGTTATGACCAAAAATTCTGCTGAGACCCTGGATGGCTCGGATGAAGTTCCAGATAATGTAGTGATCCCAAAAACCGGTGCTTGAAGCATCGACCGGACTCGTACCACACCCGCTGAGAACAAGCATCAAAGATAAAACCCCCAAGAGAGCTCCTGTGCGTTTAACTCTTCTCAAACTGGTCTACCTCACTTTTAATAACGTAGCTATTGTTCAGTCTAATCAACAAGCTTGAGGTGTGACCACTCGCTCCAATTTCCTACTTAACGAAGGTCACTGTCGACTTGGTCATCATTCAAGACTTTAGCCAAATGCAGGACATGAATCAGATGCTGCTTGACTTCAGCAGTCGACATAAACGCCACGCCTGGACGAGCGATTACGATAAAATCACAATCTTGCTTCAGCTGCGGTTTCAACTCAGTCAAACTTTGACGAATTCGACGCTTGACCCAGTTTCTCGCAACAGCATTGCCGATTTTTTTACCAACGGAAATTCCGACGCGAAAATGCGGCTGCTTCGGCTTTTCAATCATATAAACCACAAATTGCTTGTTGGCACATGACTTGCCTTGAGTGAAGACTTTCTGAAATTCCGCTTCCTTTTTGACGCGGTATGATTTTCTCATAAGACATCTCCAAATTCATGTTTGGCCGATAAATTTAAAAAAAAGACCACTGACGGTCCAGTGGCCTATGCAGACAATACTTTTCTGCCCTTACGGCGTCTACGTGCTAACACATTGCGGCCGTTAGCTGTGCTCATTCGCTTGCGGAAACCGTGTACGCGTTGGCGATGGCGTTTCTTTGGTTGAAATGTTCTCTTCATTGATGTAACACCTCCCGTTTGATTAATTTCATTTGCTGACAAATTCAGACTTACTTTGTAATACTAACACACTTTACATCATAATTAAAGTCATTTTTTTCAGAAAAATCATCAAGCATTGTCACCTGTGAATAAATCAAAACCTGTGAAACTTTTTGACTTATCCACAATATTGCGGAAATCGTCCACTGTTTCCTTCTTTTTTTCTGTGACTTTTTTTGCTCTTTCCACACTTTGAATAACAAGGTTATCAACAATCAACAGGCTGTGGATATCAGCTTGTTGATTTTGTTCTTTTCTCCTGTTGATAACTCGCTAATTCCTTGTGACATCACAATCTTTTCGGTACCGTTCTTTTGTGGACAACTCAATATGAAAAATACAAGAACTCTTTTTATGCACAGCCTGTGGATAATTAAATTAACAGGGTGTTTATAAAAATAATTTTCTTTTCCACAAGTTGTGCATAAGTTGACGAAATAAGTCTTGTTTCACACCTTGCCTGTGGAAAACTTTTTTTAGTCATGTTAAAATAAATCCATGATAAATTTCTTAAAAAGGAGGAATCTTTTGTGAACGATCTCGAATCCATCTGGCACCTTGTTTGTACCTATTTTCAAGCAAAAACGACCGAAGTATCTTATCGCTCCTGGATTACGACGGCAAAACCCCTTCAATTCACGGATAATACTTTGCTGCTTGAAGTACCGTCAGTTGCGCATCGCGATTATTGGAACAAAAATCTGACAGATCAAGCAGATGCTTTCCTTGAAAAAACACTGGGCGAAAAAATTACCGTTCTGCTGAAACTTCCGGAAGAACCGAATCCTTTCACGATTGCTGAAGAAGAGATCAAAGCTGAAGAACAAGCCGCGCAATCAAATTATTCAGACGCACTGGATTTTTCAGTCAAAACAACGTCATCAAACGCTTCAGAATCCCAATTGAACGAAAAATACACGTTTGACACTTTCGTTGACGGAAACGGAACTCGCATGGCCTATGCCGCAGCACTTGCCGTCGCAGAGGAACCGGCAAATTACTATAATCCGCTGTTCATTTACGGAGGCGTCGGGCTCGGCAAGACCCACCTGATGCACGCTATCGGAAACCGGCTCCTGCAAGACAATCCGAACGCCCGCATCAAATACGTTTCCAGCGAAGCCTTTGCAAATGATTTCATCAATTCAATCAAAAGCAAAAATTCCGAAGCTTTCAGGCAAAAATATCGCAACCTTGACTTGCTTTTGGTTGATGACATTCAATTCTTTGCCGAAAAAGACGGTACGCAAGAAGAATTTTTCCACACGTTCAACGCTTTATATGATGACAAAAAACAAATCGTTTTGACCTCTGACAGGCTTCCAAATGAAATCCCCAAGCTTCAAAAAAGGCTCGTTTCCCGTTTTCGTTGGGGACTTTCAGTCGACATCACGCCGCCTGACTTTGAAACAAGAACCGCCATCCTGCGAAAAAAAGCGGAAAGCGACTTTCTCGACGTTTCCGATGATGCATTAAGCTACATCGCCGGAAAAATCGATTCAAACATTCGCGAACTGGAAGGCGCTTTGATGCGCGTTTCTGCTTATGCCAAACTAAAGCACCAGCGAATCACGACGAGTTTGGCAGCAGAGGCTTTGAGCGACTTGAATCAGAGCACTTCTTCACACGAGCTGACCATCCAGGAAATCCAAAACAAGGTTGCAAAATACTACCACGTTACGGTTTCCGAACTTCGAGGCAAAAAACGCGTCAAGACGATTGTCATCCCGCGCCAGATTGCGATGTACCTGTCGCGGAAACTGACGGATGCTTCTTTGCCAAAAATCGGACAGGATTTCGGCGGTAAAGATCATACGACGGTTATTCACGCCTATGACAAAATTACCAAAGCCGTCAAAAAAGACAGCGCGATCAAAAAAGATGTCAATGCGCTGTTAAAAGAGCTAAAACGATAGCTGTGGATATCTTTGGGATAAAACGAAATTTCGTCCACACTGTTATTAACAGCCGAAAAAGCGAAGTTACAGCCTTTTTGCGGAGTTTTCCACAATATCCACAGTCCCTACTATTACTACTACCTTATTTTATTTTATATATTCTTATCGTACAGACAGAAAGGACGATTTTTGTATGAAGTTTTCAGTACACAGAGCTGCATTTCTCCAATATCTGAATACGGCTCAGACAGCTATTTCAGGCAAAACAACTTTAGAAATTTTAACAGGCGTCAAACTTAACCTGTCAGCTGATGCCTTGACTATTACCGGCAGCAATTCAGATATTTCGATCGAAACGATTTTGTCAATTGCGGACGAAGATGCGCAACTGACCATTGAAGAACCGGGCAGCGTTGTTTTGCCGGCAAGATTTTTCGGCGAAATCGTCAAGCGCTTGCCGGAAGACACGTTTACGCTGACCGTTAATGATCGCTTCCAAACAACGATCGTGTCCGGCGCCTCTGAATTTACTATTAACGGTGTTGAGTCGGAGGCCTATCCGCATCTGCCGGAAATCGACTCCAAGGATCAGCTCAAAATTCCTGGCGATCTGTTGAAACAAATTATCGATCAAACCGTAATCGCAACTTCCAAACAAGAAAACAGACCGATGCTGACAGGGATTCATTTGACGATCAATGAATCTGAACTGACAGCCGTTGCGACGGACTCACACAGACTCAGTCAGCGAAAAGCAACGCTTGAAAACAACGCAACGGGAAATTATGACATTCTCGTTCCTGGCGATTCGTTAAGCAAGCTGAGCAAAATGTTGGGAGAAACTCAGGAAGACGTTGAACTTCAGATTTCTGAAAATCAAGTGCTCTTTATTCTTGACCACACGTCGTTTTACTCACGCTTATTGGAAGGCCAATATCCGAATACGGCGCAACTGATTCCTAATTCTGCTTCGACGACGGTTGAAATCGATGCTCACTCGCTGCTCCGCTCAATCGAACGTGCTTCGCTTCTGTCTCACGAAGGGCACAACAACGTTGTTCGCCTGGTTATCGATCCTGCGGCCAACACGGCCACGATTTTTGGCAATTCTCCTGAAATCGGCAACGTTGAAGAAGTTCTTGATTTCAATCAGATTGAAGGCGACGAACTTGAAATTTCATTTAACCCGGATTATATGAAAGATGCGCTGCATGCGTTCGGACAAAGCGAGGTCAAGCTTAATTTCACGCTGCCGTTGCGCCCGTTTACGATAGTTCCTTCAGAAGACGACGGTTCGTTCATTCAATTGATTACTCCTGTCAGAACTGCCTGATTTTTTGAAAACGACTGAAAAGCGGCTTGAAAAGGCCGCTTTTCTTTTTTTTGCACAAATTAACGTGTCTTAAGGCTAAAAGAAAGTGCTCTTTTTTCTCTAACCCGTTTAACTTCACGTTTAACGATTTTGTCGCTTAGGAGTCACAAAGTACTAAAATAAAAAAGAACGGCTTAAAACGTGCATAAAATTGTTTTTAGGCCAAAAAAAAGGTATAATCTAAAATGAGAACATTTCAATGAAAGGGAGCAGAGCCGTGGAAAAAGAAGTCAGATTGAAAACGCCATGCATTACGCTTGGTCAGTTGTTGAAAATCGAAAATATCGTTTCATCGGGCGGTCAGGCCAAATACTTTCTTGAAGAGCATGCCGATGAAATTCTTGTCAACGGAGAACATGAAAACAGGCGCGGAAAGAAGCTTTACCCCGGAGATGAAGTCGTTGTGGCAGATCAAGGTAAATTTGTCATGAAAACCGGAGAATGATATGCGACTTTCAAACCTCAAACTGAAGAATTTTCGCAATTATCACGAAACAAAGCTTGAATTTTCACCGAACATCAACGTTTTGATTGGAGAAAACGCTCAAGGAAAGACGAATCTGCTTGAATCAATCTATGTTCTGGCAATGACGAAAAGTCACAGAACGACGAATGATCGAGAATTGATCGAGTTTTCAGAAAAAAGTGCTTTTCTTGAGGGAATAGTTGAAAAAAAGACCGGAAATTTACGCTTGTCGTTGTCTTTGAGCAAAAAAGGCAAGACGGCCAGGGTCAATTCTTTGGAAACGCCGCGTTTGTCTCAATATATCGGCAAATTAAACGTGATTCTGTTTTCACCGGAGGACCTGTCATTGGTCAAAGGATCCCCGGCCGTCAGAAGACGGTTCATTGATATGGAATTTGGTCAGATTGACGCCGTTTACCTCTATGAATTGACGCGCTATCGCACGATTTTGCGCGATCGAAACGTCTATTTGAAGCAGCTTCAGACCAAACGGTCAACGGATCGCGTTTATCTGGAAGTATTGACGGAGCAGCTTGCAAAAAGCGGGGCGAAAATCATTTTAAAGCGCCTTGAATTCCTGAAAGAGCTTGAAAACTATGCAAAAATCTTGCATGCAGACATAACGCAGCAAAAAGAAAACCTGACGTTTAAATATAAATGCACGGCAAGCATCGATGATCTTGAAATGAATCAGGATGCAATTGAAATCAGACTGAAAGAAACGTTTGAAACGATCGTCGACAAGGAAATTTTTCAAGGAACGACGTTGATCGGACCTCACCGAGACGATGTCAGCTTCAAAGTCAACGGCAGAAACGTTCAAACGTACGGTTCTCAAGGACAGCAACGAACGACGGCTTTGGCTGTCAAACTGGCCGAAATCGATCTGATGCGTGACAAAACGGGCGAATATCCCGTCCTGCTTTTGGATGACGTTTTGTCTGAGCTTGACGGAGAACGACAGACTCACCTTTTAAAAGCAATTCAAGACAAAGTGCAGACTTTTTTGACGACTCCGGGATTGAACGACATCGCACGGCAACTGATCAAGCAGCCGCGTCTTTTTCGCATCAATGCGGGAAAAATCGAGGTCAAACCGGAAACAATCGTCTTTTACCCTAAAAAAGAAAACGAATCATAGAAAGGACAGCCTATGCAATTGCATAGCGGGAAGCAGAAGTGACTGATAAAGAAAAGCTTGAAAAAATCAAAGAAGAAAAAGCTAAAGAATATGATGCCAGCCAGATTCAGGTTCTTGAAGGACTTGAAGCGGTCAGAAAACGCCCGGGGATGTACATCGGTTCGACAAGTTCGCAAGGCCTGCACCATTTGGTCTGGGAAATTATCGACAACGGCATCGATGAAGCTCTCGCCGGATTTTGCGACGAAATCAACGTGACCGTTGAAAAAGACAACAGCATTACCGTTCAGGACAACGGCCGCGGAATTCCGGTCGACATTCAGAAAAAGACTGGACGTCCGGCGCTTGAAACCGTTTATACGGTGCTCCATGCCGGTGGCAAGTTCGGCGGTGGCGGATACAAGGTTTCCGGTGGCCTTCACGGCGTTGGTGCCTCCGTTGTCAACGCCCTTTCGACCGAACTTGACGTTCAAGTCAAACGAGAAGGTGATACGAACGTTTACGGAATCGACTTTGAACTCGGCAAAGTCAAAAATCCGATGAAAGTCATCGGACAATGCCAGGAGCATGAACACGGCACGAGAGTTCACTTTTGCCCTGACCCGGACATCTTTAAGGAAACGACGGTTTATGACATCAAGGTTTTGACGACAAGAATCCGTGAATTGGCATTTCTGAACAAGGGATTAAAAATCACGATTGAAGACAAACGTCCGGAAACTCCGACCAGAGAAGAATTTCATTATGCGGGCGGGATCAAGCACTACGTCGAATATCTCAACAAAGGCAAGGAAGTCCTGTTCGACGATCCGATCTACGTGGAAGGAGAGCAAAGAAACATCACGGTTGAAGTTGCCCTTCAATATACCGATGACTTCCACAGTAATCTGCTGACGTTTACGAACAACATTCACACTTATGAAGGCGGAACGCACGAATCAGGCTTTAAGACGGCTTTGACGCGCGTTATCAACGATTATGCGCGCAAGGCGGGGATTTTGAAAGAAAATGACGACAACCTTTCCGGTGAAGACGTTCGTGAAGGCCTGACGGCCGTTGTTTCGATCAAGCACCCGGATCCGCAGTTTGAAGGTCAAACCAAAACCAAGCTCGGGAACTCTGACGCGCGTGCCGTAACCGACAAGATGTTTTCTGAAACGTTCAGCAAATTCATGCTGGAAAATCCTTCAGTCGCAAAGCGCATCGTTGAAAAAGGCATGCTTGCTGCCAAGGCTCGCGTAGCTGCCAAAAGAGCGCGCGAAGTCACGCGCAAGAAGAACGGGCTTGAAATTTCAAACCTTCCGGGCAAGCTTGCCGACAACACGAGCAAAGATCCGGAAATTTCAGAATTGTTCATCGTCGAAGGGGATTCTGCCGGAGGTTCCGCAAAACAAGGGCGTTCTCGTTTGACGCAGGCCATTTTGCCGATTCGAGGCAAGATTTTGAACGTTGAAAAGGCCAGCTTGGATCGAATTCTGGCCAACGAAGAAATTCGGTCGCTGTTTACGGCTCTCGGCACTGGATTTGGCCAGGACTTTGATGTTGAAAAAGCCAATTACCACAAATTGATCATCATGACCGATGCCGATGTCGATGGTGCTCACATCAGAACGCTGCTTTTGACCTTGTTCTATCGTTTCATGAAACCGATGATCGAAAAGGGCTACGTCTACATCGCTCAGCCGCCGCTTTACCAAGTGCGTCAAGGCAAGATGATTCGCTATATTGATTCGGACGAAGAATTAAAAGAGGTTCTCGGAAGCCTGCAGCCGAGCCCGAAACCGGTCGTTCAGCGCTACAAAGGTCTTGGCGAAATGGATGCCGAACAGCTTTGGGAAACGACGATGGATCCTGAAAAACGTCGTTTGCTGCGCGTCAATCTGTCTGATGCGGAAGAAGCAAACAGCGTCTTCGAAATGCTGATGGGAGATCAGGTCGGACCAAGACGTCAGTTCATTGAAGACAATGCCACGTTTGTCAATAATTTGGATGTTTAATATGCAAAACGCAATGTAAGAATTTAGAAGTGGAGTGAAAGGAACTTGGTAGAATTACCTGATCGTATCAGCAATGTCGACTTGTCAAAAGTCATGCGAACGTCATTTTTGGATTATGCGATGAGCGTTATCGTCGCTCGTGCCTTGCCTGACGTTCGTGACGGCTTAAAGCCCGTCCATCGCCGAATCTTGTACGGAATGAACGAACTTGGCGTCACGCCTGACAAGCCTTATAAGAAATCGGCTCGTATCGTCGGCGATGTTATGGGTAAATATCACCCGCACGGCGACTCTGCAATTTATGAATCAATGGTTCGCATGGCGCAGGATTTCAGCTATCGCTACTTGTTGGTTGATGGTCACGGAAACTTCGGCTCGGTCGATGGCGACGGAGCAGCCGCAATGCGTTATACCGAAGCCAGAATGTCAAAAATCGCCTTGGAAATGTTGCGTGACATCAACAAGGATACTGTTGATTTTCAGCCGAACTATGATGAAACGGAACGCGAACCCGTTGTTTTGCCGTCTCGCTTCCCTAATTTGCTTGTCAACGGCGCAACGGGGATCGCAGTCGGAATGACGACCAATATCCCGCCGCATAATTTGCGCGAAGTTATTTCCGGACTGCATCTTTTAATGGAAAATCCAGATGCGACGACGGCTGAACTGATGGAAGCAATCCCTGGACCGGACTTCCCGACAGGAGCAATCGTGATGGGAAAATCCGGGATCAGAAAAGCCTATGAAACGGGTCACGGAACAGTGACGCTGCGTGCCAAGGTTGATATCGAAGAGCAGTCAAACGGAAAATCAAGAATCATCGTTCATGAGATTCCGTACATGGTCAACAAGGCCAACTTGATAACGCGCATTGCCGATTTGGCTCGCGAAAAGAAAATTGACGGAATCACCGATATCAACGATGAATCAGATCGCGAAGGGATGCGCATCACGATTGACATCAGAAGAGACGTCAGTCCTTCAGTCGTTTTGAACAACTTGTACAAATTGACTTTGATGCAATCGTCGTTCACGTTCAACATGCTGGCAATCGTCGACGGAACTCCGCGAGTGCTTGGATTAAAGCAGATTTTGCAATATTACCTGAAGCATCAAGAGGACGTCATTCGTCGCAGGACTGCATTTGACCTGAAAAAAGCGCAAGCAAGAGCACACATTCTGGAAGGCTTGAAAATTGCGCTTGACCATATCGATGCGATCATCAGCATCATCAGAAATTCTCAAAGCGGCGAAGTAGCCAAGGATCGCTTGATGAACGAGTATGAACTCTCTGACAAGCAGGCTCAAGCCATTTTGGACATGAGACTTGTTCGCCTGACAGGATTGGAACGTGAAAAAGTCGATGCCGAATACAGGAAAACTTTGGAAGCAATTGCTGATTTTAAAGATATTCTGGCGCATGAAGAGCGCGTCCACAGCATTATTTATCAAGAATTGCTTGAAATTCAAGAAAAATTTGGTGATGATCGCAGAACCGAGCTGATGGTCGGCGAAGTTTTGAGCATTGAAGACGAAGACCTGATCGAAGAAGAAAACGTCGTGATCGCATTGACGCACAATGGCTACATCAAACGGTTGCCGACAAGCGATTTCAAAACTCAGCGTCGCGGTGGTCGCGGCGTTCAGGGGATGGGCGTTCACGATGACGATTTCATCGAACATCTGATTACGACTTCGACGCACGATGAGGTTTTGTTCTTTACGAATATCGGCAAAGTCTATCGCATGAAGGGCTATGAAGTTCCGGAGTACGGGCGGGCTGCCAAGGGCATTCCGGTCATCAACCTGTTGGATCTGTCGGAAGGAGAAAAGATTCAGACGGTCATCAACGTTGATCCTGAAAAACGCAACGATTCGCACTTCCTGTTCTTTACAACTGTTCAAGGCGTAGTCAAGCGTACTTCCGTGACAGAATTCGGAAACATTCGAAAGAACGGCCTGAAAGCCATTACGCTGCGTGAGGGCGATGAATTGCTGAACGTTTCGATTACTGACGGCAATCAAAACATCATTATCGGGACTCACGGCGGATATGCGGTAAGCTTTTCAGAAAATGCAGTGCGTCAGATGGGCCGCACAGCCTCAGGGGTTCGCGGAATCAGACTTCGCGATGACGACTATGCCGTTGGTTCAGACGTTTTGAAGCCTGACAGCAACGTCTTCGTGATTTCCGAAAAAGGCTACGGCAAGCAGACGCCTGCTTCTGATTATCCGATCAAGGGGCGCGGCGGAAAAGGCATCAAGACCTCAAACATCACGGAAAAGAACGGTTCTTTGGCCGGATTGACAATCGTTGACGGAACGGAAGACATCATGGTCATTACTGATAAGGGCGTGATGATTCGTTTCAATGTCAAGAGCGTTTCAACAACGGGTCGTTCAACGATGGGCGTCCATTTGATCAATCTTGATGATGACGCAAAGGTGTCGACGATTGCAAAAGTTGAGCCTGAACAGCCGGAAGCAGATGATGAAAAAAATTTGTCAAATGACGAAAATTCAACGGAGCAGACTGAATCATCAAATGATCGGAAAGACTCGCAAGATTCTTCAAGCAATCAGGAATGATGAATGAACAGGACACGAAGCGGGCTTGAATTGAAGATGAAGTTTAAGTCGCAAAAAAGAAAAAAACAGCGAGGAATCGCGTATATTATTAAGTAGTAGCACAAATCAGAAAACAAGTTGCAAAATTAATAAATTAATGTTATAATTTTAATTCGTGAGTATCTAAGCTCAAAAATGCTTAAGATTCTCCTTGTTCTAAAATAAGAACCAAAAGTCCATAAGGAGGTGCAAACAGTCATGACAAATTACGAAATTACTTACATCATCAGCCCAGCGTTGGACGAAGCAGCCAAGAACGACTTGGTAGAACGTTTCGACAACATTTTGAAGAATGATGGTGCAGAAGTCGTAGATTCAAAAGACTGGTCTAAGCGTCGTTTTGCTTACGAAATCGGTGGTTTCACAGAAGGTGTCTACCATATCGTAAACATCAAAGCTGAAAATGCGGACGCTATCAACGAATTTGACCGTCTTGCAAAGATCAACGACGGTATCTTGCGTCATATGATCGTTAAACGCGAAGACTAATATAGAGATTAAATATTGAAATAAAGGAGGAGCAGAAATGATCAATAGAGTTGTTTTGGTTGGTCGTTTGACCAGAGACCCTGATTTGCGCTACACGAATTCAGGTACTTCAGTGGCCAGTTTCACTGTTGCCGTCGATCGAAACTTCACTAACCAACAAGGTAATCGTGAAGCAGATTTTATCAATTGTGTAGTATGGGGCAAATCCGCAGAGAATTTTGCCAACTTCACTCATAAGGGTTCGCTTGTCGGAATTGAAGGACGCATCCAAACGCGTTCTTACGAAAATCAGCAAGGGAATCGCGTGTATGTGACTGAAGTCGTTACGGAAAACTTCTCGTTGCTCGAATCCAAGGCAGAATCTGATCGTTACCGCGCACAGCACGGTGGTTCGGCATCATCTGCTCCTCGTCAACAGAGTCAGTCTTCGTTCGGCGGAAATCCGTACGGAGCTCCTGCCAACAATCAGGGCAGTTATCAGCAAGATAACGGCTATGGCAACATGAATAACGATGCCATGCAGGATCCGTTTGCCGGCAACGGCTCCAAGACGGACGTTTCGGAAGACGACTTGCCATTTTAATTGAAGAGGAGGGAAATCACATGCCACAACAACGCAGAGGCGGACGTCGTCGTCGCAAGGTCGACTTCATCGCAGCCAACCATATCGAATACATCGATTACAAGGATACAGACTTGCTCAAGCGTTTCATCTCAGAACGAGGCAAGATTTTGCCACGTCGTGTAACGGGGACAAGCGCTAAGAATCAACGCAAGCTTACAGTTGCAATCAAGCGTGCTCGTATCATGGGCTTGCTTCCATTCGTAGCTGAAGACTAATCTTTATTTGAGCATTTGAATAAGATAATATAAAAGCGACCGAAACTATTATTTGTTTTGGTCGTTTTTAATTCATGTATTATTCTAAAAAGTGACATGCTTTTAGAAAAGCTGAAAAAAAACGTAAAAAAATACTTACCGAAAGTACATGGATTTTTTACAAGTTATTGGTACTATTAAAACATAGATTGAGTGATGAAAATCAATCAATCAACTCCCCCTTATAAGCAGAAAAACATATCACCATCCCCCAATGGTGAATGTATATACTCCCTATAACATACCTTTTTTCTCCGTGGCGCCCCAACCACGGAGTTTTTATTTGTGGCAGAAAGCATGAAAATGTGGAAAAAGGAAAAAAGAAAGTTATCAACAGACTGTGGATAACTTTGTGGATAAGCCCTTTTTAAAAACAATCCACAGCTGTTCGCTTAAAGATTTCGACGTCAAAAGTTTGGCTGAACTTTTTTGAACTGAAAAAACTCTCGCTGATTTTTCAATCTGAATGATGCTTTGATGTTTTCTGCCGGCTTCTTTCAAGAATTTTCTAAAGAAAAACTTAATTGTACCAATAATGTTCATCTTAATAAAAACTAAAACAAATCACTAACATTCCTTAAATTATCAGATGTATCATACAAACATAGGCTGATGAGATATCAACCTTCTCCCCTTTTTATGTAAGTAATAACCGCCACCTCCAAGGCGGTAATTTCCCCAATAACATAACCTTTTTCCCGTAGCAGGCATTTGCCTCTGCGGTTTTTTTGTTGTTGAGGATCGGCATTTACAGGTAAATCTCAAAGAAACGCATTTTGCTCGTAATCGAGGACCTGCTTTCTGGGCAAATCTCAAAAATCGCGGTTTTGCCCGTACCCAGAGAATGGAGCACAGATTGAGACAGCGCTGCATTTGTCAAAAAAGTCACTCATAAGAAAAATGCCGGACAAAATCAGTCGCAATTCGACCGACTTGTCCGGCATTCAGTTAATTCAAGATTTTACAAATCCTAACGCAATTATTTAATCGGAAACTGATCAGCTGAACAGTCCTTTGACCCAGTCGACGAATTTTTGCCAAAGACTCTTGGCTTCTGAAATCGTCTTTTTTCCTGACTGGCTGTTTGCCCAATTCTTTGCTTTGTTCATCAGGTTTCCGGCCGAGTTCTTAACGTTGTTGATCGTGTTGTCAACGTTTTTGACGTAGTTTTTGCTGGAAGAAATCGGCGAATTTTGGAAGTTGAACAAAGCATTCGTAATCTGCGTAACGTTGGTTGAAGAAGTCTTGTCTTCGATGCCGCGCTTTTCAAGCGCTTTGTTCAGCATATCCTGAATATCTTGTTTGGTTGCAAGATTTTTGTTGTCTTGTTTCATTTCCGCCAACTGCTTTGAAACGTCGCCGATTGCTGCCATTAGTTTGCCCGGGTAGGTTTTATCGTCTTTGTTGGCCTCAATTGCTGGTTGAGTTGCTTCAAGCATTTGGTTGGCCGTGGAAGTGTTTTGCGTATTGAGTGAAACGCCGTCGGTTGCGAGGGCTTTGTAAACGCCCGTCAAGGCCGATTCGCCTGAAACGGGGCGGTTTGCGGTGACAACGATGCTGACGTCCGTGACGCCGGCCATTTGTGCGACCATTGCGTATTGTTGTGAAGTAACCTTGGTGATATTGTTTTCACCGTCATAGTTTTTGATGTTGACCTTGACGCCTGAACCGGGATCGCCGGGAGCGATTGCGACCGAACTGATCATTGCGGCATCCGTCGTGTTGTCCTGCTGACTGATGTATTTGGAATAATCGGCTGCCGTGGCGGTCAGCTTCTTGAATGAAGAATCGGACTGGAAAACGTCATCGAGTTTGGAACGAACTTCTGAGCTCGTACCGGCACCGTAAACGACGTAGGACGAGTTCAGGGTATGCGTTGAGCCGGAGCTTGAGGAATCATCTGTTCCGTCAGCAAATGCAGTGCTTGCGCCTGCCGAAACTCCGCTCAAAGTCAAAGCTGCCAAAAAAAGGGCAGCGGCTTTCTTGAAGTTAAATTTCATTTTTTATCCTCTTTTCTGAAATTTTTCAATTCCACAACCAAGTAGATTATAACATGTAACGTATTTGTAATAATTCAAGAAAAAGTAAAATTGTGCGAATTTTCATTGTTGTTGCGAACTGGGGGATAAGCGTCTGATTTGACATATAGGCACAAGATATAGGTTTCATTAATCATTTATGATACCACATATTGAGCTTTAACTTGAAATAAGGTTGTGAAGGCCCTATAATAAATTATGTTTTATATAGGGAGGAATTTAGAGATGTTTGATCGCTACAAAGACGTTTTGACGCATTTGTCGGAGTATTCGCATAATGTTTTTCGCAAAGGTTATTTTTCATGGCTGCTTAATCAGTGCAGAGGATGGGGAAAGTTTAGTTACGCTTTATTGACGTTCAACTTCGTTTTGCAGGTGATTTCGCTCGTTCAGTCGATTTCTCAAGCACCGCTGCAATCAATTATCGCATTCATTGGCGGCAATCTGTCCGTTGCCTGCGTCATCGGGATTTCCAACCGTTCGGGGATTCAGGGCTGGGCAGGCGCAATTTCTGCGATCTGCATCGCAACCACCGGATTCATGACCGGAAATTTCGCAACTGCTTGGGAACAAATCGGCTACCTGTTGTTTCTTGATCTGTTTTGCATCCTTGATCCTAAATGGAACAACGACATCCAGGCAGAAAAGTTTGAAAGCTGGGTCGAATGGCTCAAATACTTGATTTTCTTTGGGGCTGCATGGGCCGTAATCTACTTTATTTTCAGCATGACGAGCGACCCGCGCGTTTTTTTGGACAGTTTGAATCTGGCAATGGCGATTACGGGTTCTTTGCTTGAGCTCAATCGCAAGCGCGAGCAGTATTACGTTTGGACGATTTCATCCGTTTTTACGATTGCTCTTTGGACTCAGACGATGCTTCAAGGCGACGGCAATTTTGCTTTGATTTTCAGTTATTCCATCTTCTTCTTAAACGATATGTATGCATTCTTCAGCAAGCACGGTTGGTTTAAAAGCACGAACGAATAATTATTTGGAAAAGTCTTTTTCCTAGCTTGAATTAAACGGAAAGCTGAACGAAGGCGGTCAGTTTGCGACTGCTTTTGTCCGGCTTTTTTAAATACAGTGCTGCTCAACTGATTTTTCCAGGATCTCACTCAAATTTACGGACAAAGCGTCCATTTTTATTGAATTGTCCGTAAGCAAAACGCATTTTACGGACAAACCGGCATTTTTCAGTGATTTGTCCGTAAATTTTTACCCATTATGATGATGATTTACGGTTATGCCCGTATAATGGTGTAAATTGATAAAAAAAGAGAGCCAAGTGCTCATC
>OFLY01000813.1_pt1 | contig 22639 bp, 17 predicted proteins | sample 1541161 | NCBI WGS metagenome assembly OFLY01 (sample SAMN04209247, study PRJEB22552) | human gut metagenome | biome: gut; material: feces | host: Homo sapiens | place: USA: Oklahoma | reverse complement strand
TAAACCGGTTGTTCCGGTTCGGTGTGGTGATCGCAAACAGTCTGGCATTGGGATATGTGGTTGCAGCTACAGGAGCTTTTTTGTCGGTTGCAAGTGTCAAATATGTGAATCAGGAGTATCTGGCGAGAACCAGCGGTATCATGTCTGCGGCAAGCATTGCAGCGATGCCGGTACTTTCGTTCATCATCAGTGGACTGGTCAGTTTTGTGACAACTGCGCAGTGTTTTATTTTTGCCGGTGTTTGTGCACTGCTGGAGTGTATCTGGATTTTGAAGAATAAAGGAATTGAAGGGAATATGTAAAAAATGGAAGCGGGCAGAAAACAAAGTGTATAAAAGTTAAAAACAAATTGATAAACCTTTCACAAAGTGCTATGCTATAAATGCGAGTCTGAACCGACCTGATATGGCAGTTACAGGCATGACAAAATACATCATCATAGAAAAGAGGAAGAGACTATGAACAAAAACAAATTCTCCACAAAATATCTTGTGGAAATGGCATTATTAGTTGCCATTATTTTACTCATGGCTTTTACCCCGATTGGTTACATCAAAACAGCAGGATTAGAAATTACCCTGATTGTTGTACCGGTTGCGGTAGGAGCTGTAACATTAGGACCGACAGCAGGTGCAATCTTAGGAGGGGTATTTGGAATAACAAGCTTTATCCAGTGCTTCGGAATGAGCCAGTTTGGTGCATTGTTGCTTGGAATTAACCCATTCCTGACATTCCTTGTATGTGTTCCGACACGTATTCTGATGGGATGGCTTACAGGACTTATTTATCATGGATTGCGAAAAACAAAGATTCCGTCAGCAGCATCCGTTACGATCGCCAGCCTTTGCTGCCCATTATTGAATACAACATTCTTTATGGGAACGCTTGTGACATTATTTGCATCCACCATGCGTGAGTCTTTTGGTATGGGAAAGGTGCTTCCGTTTATCTTTGCATTCGTCGGAGTAAATGGTGTTGTCGAGGCAATTGTATGTTTCGTTGTGGGAACTGCAATTTCCATGGCTTTGAAAAAGGCATTGCGCTACAACTAAAACATTGCTAGACTTAAGAACTGCCGCTTGCAGGATGTGGTACGGATTTTTAGATTGAATTTTATGAATCCGGCTATGAACGGAGTATTGCTCCTAGCGCAGGCGGCAGAGATTTCTCAACTTTTCCAGATCGTCAGAATCCGGGTGTGACAAAGCACAGTCAAAATTTTTGATCAATGCATCAAGGTTAGCCGGATGCTCAGGATTTTCTTTCATTTTCACATAGCGCTCCCGCACAGAGTGCGGCATTTTTCCCTGACACATATATTCTCCGATAATGGTATTGCTTGGATCAATGGACTGCCTGACCTGTCCGAGAATCTTTTGAAAATATGCATCACTTCCTCCAAAACCGGCTGTTCCGAAAAGAAAAATCCGTCGGTTTTTTAAAGTTGATAACAGAGTTAGTGTCTCGTTGTCAGCATTTCCCTTATCTGTCCAAAATCCGATATACAATAATTCTGATGATGGTACTGGTGTCTTGATTGCACCAAAATACTCACAGTCATTTTGGGGCAGCGTTTTATGGATCGCATCGGCAAGCTTCTTTGTATTACCTGTTAAACTGCTGAATAAAATCGAATATTGATCTGTTTTCATATGTTATCGTCTCCTTATATAAAAGTTGAATCACTGGATGAACCTGCTTCATGAGAACGCAATTTGGCAGATCCATCACATCATGATATTATCATAATCGTAAATACCTGTCTATTTGATTGAAGTTTTGTACTTCAAAAAGAACGTTGTATTTTTTTTGTATTATTGGAAAAATTAGATTTATAGGTTATAATAGAAATCAGACAAAATGTGAGGCAATTTTATAAAATAAGATAGTAGTCGTGCCTCACAGAGATGAAGGAGGGCGTAAAAATGCCAGAAAACAGCAGTTGCAGCAGTGCATCTACCTGTAGCAGGGAAAGCTGCGAGGGATGTCCAAGCAAAGCAAAGGGCGGAAGTGGAATTGCCAAAGAGCCAATGAACAAAGCTTCTAATGTAAAAAAAGTGATTGGTGTTGTCAGTGGTAAAGGTGGAGTTGGAAAATCATTTGTGACATCTTCCCTTGCATGTGCCATGAACAAGGCTGGATATAAAGTGGGAATTATGGATGCTGATATTACAGGACCGTCCATTCCGAAAATGTATGGATTAAAGGGTGCAGCAATGGCAAATGATGAAGGTATCTACCCGATGATCACAAAAAACGGGATCAAGGTAATGTCCATCAACCTTCTGCTTCCTACAGAGGATACTCCTGTAATCTGGAGAGGTCCGGTTCTTGCAAATATGGTAAAACAGTTCTGGACAGATGTTATCTGGGGCGACGTAGACTATCTGTTTGTGGATATGCCTCCTGGAACAGGTGATGTTCCGCTTACAGCATTCCAGTCTCTTCCGATCGAAGGAATCGTGATCGTAACATCACCTCAGGATCTGGTTAAGATGATCGTTAAGAAAGCCTTTAATATGGCTGAGATGATGAAGATACCGGTACTTGGAATCGTAGAGAACTACAGCTATGTGAAATGTCCGGACTGCGGAAAAGAGATCAAAGTCTTCGGTGAGAGCCATATTGATGAGATCGCAGCAGAGCTGAAGGTTCCTGTACTTGGAAAAATGCCGATCGATATGGATTATGCAGCCAAGGCAGACGGCGGATTCTTTGCAGCAATCGACAATCAGTATATTACTGATGCGCTGGCTGTAATGCCGAAATAAGAAAGTTGACCAAATAGCGAAGCGGATTGTGAATATCTGCCGGACTTCAGACTGAAAAACAGAATAGAAAATAATAAGAAGTTCTCATTCAGTAAGAAACGCGATTATAAAAATTGTTGTTTCAGTACTGAGTGAGGACTTCTTTTATTGTACAAAGGCTTTGTAACTGCAGCATAGAAATTTCATAGTATGGAAATTTTATAGTATGAAAATCCTGTAAAAAATTATCTGTAGTATTTTTGAAGGAAATTTTTTGATGAGTATGATGATCATATGGAAGTAAACATTTCAATAAAGCGTTCAGCAGCCTGAGAGACAGTAAGACTGTCATGCTGGGCAAGTATAAGCTGACGTCCGGGAAGAGGCTCTTTTAACATGAGTGGTGTCAGCTGATCATTTTCTTTTAACATATAATCAGGAACGCAGGCAATTCCCAGTCCGATTCGTGCCAGGTCCAGAAGCAGGTCATTACTGTTTAACTCTACTTCAGGAAGAAGCTTGAGATTATGGGCTGTAAATGCTTCCCGCAAATATTCGCTGGTGGTACTTTTGGGGGAAAGCATCAGGATTGGATAGTTCAGAAGCTCCTGCAGTTCGGTCTGAACAGTGTGTACAGGAAAGTAATCCGTATTGGCAACGAATACATCGTGGAATTCTTTTAGCACACGTGTCTGAAAATGGCTGCCAAGTCTGGAATTAGGACAGTTGCATACAATCAGATCTGCCTGACCTTTCTCCAGAAGCTCTGCACAGCCGATGGAGGTACTGTTTGTGACTTTGATACGGACATCCGGGTAGGTTTGATGGAATTTCTGAAGATAATCAATGAGAAAATACCGGCAGATCGTATCGCTGGCAGCAATACGCAGCTGGCCTTTCAGCAGATTGTCTCCTGACAGGAGAGATTCTCCCTCGTCCAGAAGCTGGAGAGCCGGTTTTACATGCTGGAGCAGAAGTTCTCCTTCAGGAGTTAACAATACTTTCTTGGTACTGCGGATAAAAAGAGGATGATTTAGCTTCTTTTCCAGAGTTTTAATGGACTGGCTGACTGCTGACTGGGAGATAAAAAGCTGGCGGGAGGCCTCTGAGAAGCTGAGGGTGGTGGCAACATAGTAGAATACTTTGTATAGTTCAAGATTAATATCCATAGAAATAAATCCTTTCATAAAATAATGTGATGATACAAATTGTCGGCAGCAATGGAACTTTAGAGCTTGTATGTCTCTGGATTTTAGCATATTCATTCCAAAACATTTCACGGATAGTGATTAATTAGTGTTACTGTTCACTCCGTTCTCAGTAACACGCTTCGCGATGCACAGAATTTATGCTAATCGCATAAATTCGCGCGGTATATCTCGGGTTTTCTGTGACCTTCGCTCACAAAAAACACCTCGCGAGATATTACCAGTGAACAGTAACTAATTAGTTACATTAATAAAAAATATAAGATATATTAATTTTACTAATGATATTTCCTATGATACTATAAAGAGAGCAATAGTTCAAGCAGCAGGTTCACTGGAGTCGGGCTGCAAGGTGCTTTTAAAGCATTTTTAAAACAATGCATACATAAGAAAGGAGTTTCTATGAGTAACGTAAGACGTGTCTATGTAGAAAAGAAACCGGCCTTCGCTGTACAGGCAAAGGAATTAAAACATGAGGTCAGCAGCTATCTGGGAATTAAATCCGTAACAGCAGTACGTGTGCTGATCCGCTATGATGTAGAGAATATTTCTGATGAAGTTTTTGATAAAGCATGCAAAACTGTTTTTGCAGAGCCACCTGTAGATGATTTATATCTGGAGAATTTTGAGGCAGCAGCAGGCTCCCGCATCTTTTCTGTAGAATTTTTACCGGGACAGTTTGACCAGAGAGCTGATTCCGCTGTTCAGTGTGTACAGTTCCTGGATGAGAACGCACAGCCTATCATTCGTTCCGCAACTACTTATGTAATTGAAGGAACTATTTCAGATGAAGAATTTGATGCTATCAAGCATCACTGCATCAACCCTGTAGATTCCCGTGAGACAGGTCTGCAGAAACCGGAAACACTGGTAACTGTTTTCCCGGAACCGGAAGATGTTAAGATTTTTGACGGATTTAAGGAAATGCCGGAAGCAGAATTAAAGGAACTTTATGATTCTTTAAATCTTGCCATGACATTCAAGGATTTCCAGCATATCCAGCATTATTTCAAAGAAGAAGAGAAACGTGACCCGTCCATGACAGAAATCCGTGTACTTGATACATACTGGTCTGATCATTGCCGTCACACAACCTTCTCCACAGAACTGACAGATGTAAAATTTGACGAAGGTGATTACAAAGCACCGATCGTAGATACCTACAACAAATATCTTGCTGACAGAGAAGAACTTTACAAAGGCCGTAAGGACAAATTTGTCTGCCTGATGGATCTGGCTCTGATGGCTATGAAGAAACTGAAAGCAGAAGGAAAGCTTGCTGATCAGGAAGAATCTGATGAGATCAATGCCTGCAGTATTGTAGTTCCTGTAGACGTAGACGGTAAAGAAGAGGAATGGCTGATCAACTTCAAGAATGAGACACATAACCATCCTACTGAGATCGAGCCATTCGGTGGTGCAGCTACCTGCCTTGGCGGTGCAATCCGTGACCCGCTTTCAGGACGTACTTATGTATATCAGGCAATGCGTGTAACAGGTGCAGCAGATCCTACTGTTTCTGTAAAAGAAACTCTCAAGGGTAAACTTCCGCAGAAGAAACTGGTAAGAAGCGCAGCTCATGGCTACAGCTCCTATGGAAACCAGATCGGTCTTGCAACAGGCTATGTAAAAGAAGTTTATCATCCAAATTATGTGGCAAAACGTATGGAGATCGGTGCTGTTATGGGGGCTGCTCCCAGACGTGCGGTTATCCGTGAGAATTCTGATCCGGGAGATATCATTATCTTGCTTGGAGGACGTACAGGACGTGACGGTATCGGTGGTGCTACCGGTTCTTCCAAGGTTCATACAGAAGCTTCTATTGAAGTATGTGGCGCTGAGGTACAGAAAGGTAATGCTCCTACTGAGCGTAAGATCCAGCGTATGTTCCGTCGTGAGGAAGTCAGCCATATTATCAAAAAATGTAATGACTTTGGTGCAGGCGGTGTTTCCGTTGCTATCGGTGAGCTGGCAGCAGGTCTGAGGGTAGATCTTGACAAGGTTCCGAAGAAATATGCAGGTCTTGACGGAACTGAGATCGCAATCTCCGAATCTCAGGAACGTATGGCTGTAGTAGTTGACCCGAAAGATGTAGATACTTTCCTTGGCTATGCAAATGAAGAGAACCTGGAGGCAATTCCTGTTGCAGTTGTAACAGAGGATCCTCGTCTGGTACTTGTATGGAGAGGAAAAGAAATCGTAAATATTTCCCGTGCATTCCTGGATACTAACGGTGCACATCAGGAAACAACTGTAGAAGTAGAAATCCCGAATAAAGAAGGTAATCTCTTTGAAGAGCGCCCGGATGTAGCTGATGTAAAAGCTAAATGGATGGAAACTCTGGCAGACTTAAATGTATGCTCTCAGAAGGGACTTGTGGAAATGTTCGATGGTTCTATCGGAGCAGGCAGCGTATTTATGCCATACGGTGGTAAATATCAGCTTACAGAGACTCAGTCCATGGTAGCAAAGGTTCCGGTACAGAATGGTAAAACAGATACTGTAACTATGATGAGCTATGGCTTTGATCCGTATTTATCCTCCTGGAGCCCATATCACGGAGCTGCTTATGCAGTGACAGAGTCCGTTGCAAGAATCGTGGCTACAGGTGGTGACTATAAGAAAATCCGTTTCACATTCCAGGAATACTTCCGCCGTATGACAGAAGATCCTAAGAGATGGAGCCAGCCTTTCGCAGCACTTCTCGGTGCTTATGCAGCACAGATGGGATTTGGACTTCCATCTATCGGTGGTAAGGACAGTATGTCCGGTACATTCAATGATATTGATGTACCTCCGACACTGGTATCTTTCGCAGTTGACGTTGCGAAGATCCAGGATGTGATCACACCGGAATTAAAGAAAGCAGGAAACAAACTGGTATGGCTCCGTGCACCGAAGGATCAGTATGATCTGCCGGATTATGCAGGAATCATGGATCAGTATGAAAAACTTCACAAAGATATGCAGGACGGCAAAGTTGTTTCTGCTTATGCACTTGACCGCCATGGTATTGCAGCAGCAGTTGCAAAGATGGCATTTGGTAATGGCATGGGCGTAAAGATTGAGCATAACCTTGATCCGAGAGATTTCTTTGCACCTGGATTTGGCGATATTATCCTGGAAGTTCCGGATGGTAAGGTTGGAGAGCTTTCCATTACTTATACAGTGATCGGTGAAGTAACTGCTGACGGTAACTTCTCCTATGGAAATACAGTGATCACTGTAGACGAAGCTGAAAATGCATGGAAAGGTACTCTGGAAAAAGTATTTAAGACAGTTTCTTCTGAGAATGATAAAGAGGCAGCTGACAGAGATGAGAAGCTTTATCGTGCAGACAGCATCTATGTATGCAAGAACAAAGTTGCAAAACCTCGTGTATTTATTCCTGTATTCCCTGGAACAAACTGCGAGTATGACAGCACACGTGCATTCGAGCGTGCAGGTGCAGAGGTGGATGTAAAAGTATTCAAGAACCTGACTGCTGAAGATATCCATGACTCTGTAGAGCTCTTTGAGAAAGCAATCGATCAGGCACAGATCATCATGTTCCCGGGCGGATTCTCCGCAGGTGACGAACCGGATGGTTCCGCGAAATTCTTTGCAACTGCATTCCAGAATGCGAAGATCAAAGAAGCTGTTATGAAGCTGATCAATGAGAGAGACGGTCTGGCACTTGGTATTTGTAATGGTTTCCAGGCGCTGATCAAACTTGGTCTTGTACCGTATGGCGAAATCTGCGGACAGAAGGCAGATTCTCCGACACTGACATTCAATACCATTGGACGTCATATTTCCAAGATGGTTTATACAAAAGTTGTAAGTAATAAATCTCCATGGCTGCAGAAAGCACAGCTTGGTGGTGTTTACTGTAACCCGGCTTCACATGGTGAGGGTCGTTTTGTTGCAAATGACGAGTGGCTTGAGAAACTGTTTGCAAATGGACAGGTTGCAACTCAGTATGTGACTCCGGACGGACAGCTTAGCGTTGATGAAGAATGGAATGTCAATGGTTCTTATATGAACATTGAAGGTATTACCAGCCCGGATGGACGTATCCTTGGTAAGATGGCACATAGCGAACGCCGCGGGGACGGAGTTGCCATTAATATCTATGGAGAGCAGGATATTAAAATATTCGAGTCTGGTGTGGAATATTTTAAGTAAAATAGGGGAAAACTTTCCAGACGGAAGGTTCCCAGAGGAAGGACAGAAAGCGCTGTCCCTCCTCTGGACTCCACCCTTGCGCTTTCTTTTTAGGAGCGCCGGGATTGTGGTGTGGAGGAGTGTATTAACTTTGCGTATTCGCCTGGTTGGGTAGCGCCCTTTTTTGAGTGTGAAGGTCGCCACTCAAGTTTGACACCAAAACTAACGGGAAGCCAGTAAAATCAAGGCTTCCCGTATTTTGTCTGCATGTGGTATATTCGTCCGATTTAGACATGAGAAAAATTTTTTTAATATTTTAGCAATCTGCGCATCTGCTCTTGGGTACGGTATTTATGGTTTAATTCCAGATTGAAAACATGTCCGCATTCTCTTAGGATTTCGTCATAATAAACGAACTGGTATATGTTCATTCGTCCATACAAATACCGGTCTGGATTCAAATTCTGTCTTCGATATCTTGAAGGTCTCTTCTATCCGTGCAAGTCCTCTGTAAGTATCCCTGATTTCATAGTCGCTCATATTCAACTCGCTGGTGACGACTGAATAGTATCCATCGTATTTTTCTTCTTCTGTAATCTTTTCTGTATCGAGAGTTAATTCTCTTCCTTCTACAATCTCACCTGTTGCCTTGTCAAAAGCAATATTCCGCACATATGCTCCGGAACCGGCATCTGCACCGCGAACCAACTGTCCATACACATATCCGTCTCGTGGATTATAATCACCTTTATTATCACCATTCAGGAAATATATGTTATCTGATGTGTTAAGTCCCCGGTCGGCAACAAAAATAATACGTCCGCTGTTGAATTCATTTTTCACGCGGTTAATAATGGGACGCATATGAACTTTTTCGGATTCGTTGCCCGGAAACAGGTCAAAGGCGAGGGGAATACCGTTTTTGCCCATGAGTAAACCCATTTTGACGATGGGGTCTGGCCTGTGGTTTTTCTCAGGTTCCTGTTTTCTGTATTTTAATTCAGTAGGATTTCCTTTTTTGTCTATCGGATTACCGTTGTCGTCAAAGGTGTCCATATCAGATCTTCCGATATCGAAATAGAAGTTCGTACAATCAAAATAGGATACGTGAAAATAGCAGAAGCCGAAAAACAGCTTCCAGATCATACTTAATAGAAGTGTTTCGGAGTTTCCGCTTCCAGAATTTATCCAGTTCCAGCTGTTTGTAAAGTTCTTTTAAAACAGAATAACCTGCGTTTTTAAGATTGTCCTCGTTGATATCCATTTCAGCTTCCATATCAATGGGAACAGAAATTTTCTGAGCAGCTTTTTTCTCAAAAGTGCGTTCTTCAGCAATCTTTTTAAAATGTGAAACAGGATCATCGTACTTTATTTGCAGCTCATCGAGACGGCTGAGATTTTCCACACATTTTTGCCTGGTTTTTCCATTTTCGTAATAGGATTCATAAAAGTACAGCCGTGTAACGCCTTTAATTCTTAAAAGTGGCTTATGTGGCCCGCATCGGTCTGCCGATAGCGGCGATGCCCGTGATTTTTGGCCTGGTGTTATGTTGTACGATTATCCTGATCCCGGTAGGTGTAGCAATGAGGCGTATGGCGGGTTGAGTACTGATGCCTTTATAAAATAAGAAGTATTATCCTCATTCAAAGCGCTTGAATTCAGCAGAAAATCAAAATTTCGGTAGCAATCCCGCAGAATCTGGTTGATCTTTTTTCTGGCGCTCTCGAACGTAGTTTCCTTTACATTTGCGAAGGAAAGGAAAATGACGAGATAAGTTCCCTGTATGGATCGGTATTCTTTATTTTTCCAGATATCCGTTTTTTCGAACAAATCCTTGCGGCTGGCGTATTGAACAGAGAAGAATTATGCCAATTGCAGTTGTTTTCAATCAAATCCCATCTTTCTGAGACAGATTAAGGTTCCGTTTTTATATTCTTATCTTAATAGACGGATTAGGCAGTGGCAACAGATTTTTGAAATATTAGATGGTCTGCCAGGGTTGTTTCTGCGGGGAGTGGGAGACGCTTCTTATAGCAGCAACCACGAAGGCGGTTCGACGGGCAGGGGTCCAAAAAGAAAAAACAGCGAAAAGCTTCGGGCGGAGTTCCGTTATTATGTGCTTCCGGAAAAGGACTGGGAGACGGAAAATGTAGGCTTTATCCTCGGCAGTATCGGACAGGCGGAATCAATGCTATTTTTACGTTGAACGGTAAACTTTTATATGATGCATGAGATTTCCTAAGCACAGCTTGAAAACAGGTTCCAGAATAAATTGAGGGACATTGACGTTCTGTTAAAGGACATTTTGTGTTTGATGAAGAATTTAAAATCAGAAAAAATTTAAGTGATACCTAATTTTAAAAGAATCCGGCGTGCATGAAGGAAAAATGGAAACATCGGCAGAAAAAAGGCTGTTAGTTGACAAATCGGTATTGTAGCGACTCTTTAAAGGTTGAACGTATCTATTTGGAACCCGGCGGCTGGGGAAAAGATAAGAGGACGTTTAATATAGCGGGAAGGAGGAAACAGGACATGGAGACAACTATGCTCGATGCCGCTCTGTCGCAGGGGATATGGGCAGTGGTGGCGGTATTTCTGCTCATCTACGTAGTGAAATCGAATGAGCAGAGGGACAAGAAACAGGAAGAACGTGAAAATAATTATCAGTCTGTAATAGAAAAGCTTACAGAAAAATATCAGATTCTTTATACCGTTCAGAATGACCTGAATGAAATAAAGAACCATCTTCTGGCGAAGCAGGATTCACGTTCGGAATGAGATGAAAAAAAGAATTGATGTCCTTAAATGACGAAAAAAGTCCGTGGCCTGTATCCTTGTATGATAGGCCACGGACTTTTTGGAATGATAAAACAGCTATTATTTCTGTTGGAAGACTTTTAGGTGTTATTAGTGCCAGAAATAGGTAATGGGAAGTTATTTAGAGTAAAATAAAAATTGTAAAAAGTAAAAAAGAAAGGATAAAAAATGAGAAAAAAGATTCTGAAAGTGTTTTTTGTGATATTGACAGGTATCACGGTGACCTTGACAGGATGTGAATTGTCAGGAAGCAACGAATCCGCGCAAACGGAAAGCGAAAGTGGTAAGGATGCTGTAAAGTTTATTCCAAATCTTACTACGGCTGTTACCAGGAAGCCAACGCCCACAGCTGTGGCAGCAAATCCAGGAGACAGTGTGCAGAATCAACAGTCTGGAAATAACGCAGAAGCGGAAATTTACCAAAGCCAGGGAGATCCCGCAGATCAGGAATCTGCACAGGAAGAAACTTATGATATCCAATATATCACTGGTAATATTCTGTATTCCGATGAAAATACGATAACAGTAGAAGTGGGCGAATCAGGAAATTATTATAATATGGTTTTTAATATAGAAAACGCCGTCCTGAATATAGCTAATGGGAGTGCTGTACGATCCGGACTGAATGTTGACCTGGAGTATTATAGTCAGAATAACGTTAATATAGTAATCATGCTTACGAGTGATGGGGAGGAATATTTACCTTCCAGTACATTAGAGGAAGCGCAGAAAATGACCGACGAATATGTACCTGATGTGAGTGAATCGGAAAACGAAGATTTTGAAGATACCTCTCCCAGTGAATATTAGATTTTCTCGCATTTTCTCGGAAAAGGCACTGCATATGCAGCGCCTTTTTCTCAGGTGCGCTCGTCAGGCGCATGTTCAAAAATCGTTAAACACCTGCAAGCTTTGCAAAAGTATCTCTTCCCGCAATTCCATCCGCAGTTAATCTCTTAGAAGTCTGGAATTTTTTCACACCTTGCTTTGTGGCGGCTCCAAAGGCATTATCAATCCCGTTATTCAGGGTAATACCATGAGCATAAAGACCAATCTGCAGAACTCCGACATAAAGGTTATTGGCCCCTTCTGAAAGCACATGAGCAGCACAGGCATTGGATGTGTTTGTTCCCCAGATGCCATCGGTTGTAAGGCCAGTGCCGTATACGGAATTAAGTGCAGTCTGGATTGCTTTAATATATGCTTTCTGACTCGCAGATCCCCAGATACCGTCTACAGTCAATCCGGCTTTGAACTTTGAGTTCAATGCAGTCTGAGCTGTTTTAACTGCGGAGGAACCTGTGGAAGCAGTTCCTTTGCCTACATAATCCTGATGCATATAACCGATTCCGATTCCAGACACTTTCACATGAACCCATACACCAGAGTTGGTTCCATCTAGCTCAAGGCTGGTTCCCTTTGATACCGTACCCATGATGGCTCCGCCTGGCGTCTGACGTACATAAACGCCATCTCCAGTACATACCCCAGTGCTTTTCGTTGTCCAGGTAGAAGGAGTTGTTGTTTCGCCAGAGTTATTAATGGAATTAATAATACTATAATCCGGCCTGGCGAATCTTGTACCGGAGGACGCACTCAATGTACGGTTTCTCTGATATACGCCGATCCCTTCAGCTACCACACCGGAACCGTCATTTGTATTGCCTTCAATGGTAGTATAAGAATTACCACTAACAGCAATAACAAGTCCAGTATGATTAAATACCGACCCATTATGATACATTACGATGTCTCCAGCTTTCGGCGTAGAATAATTGGTAAATTTGGTTGAAATGTTTGGAACACTTATATACGGCCAATGCTTTAATAATTCCGAAGCCTTCGACTTGTTAAAGGCTTTCATAAATACCCAGCTTATAAAGCAGGCACACCATGCCTGACCCTGGTATTCTGGTGCAACATCCCGCCAATACTTTGTATAATTAGCGGTTCCTGCATTTGCGGTCTTGCTGTCAAGATTTGCATTCGATGCTTTCTCACGATAACCGATTTCTGCTTTTGCAATATTTATCGCTGCCTGAATTGCATCGGCTGCTGTCACCTTATAATTAGTGATATAGGTCTTTAATGCATTATATACCATTTTCTGTCGGCTCTTATATGCTCCGACCTGATTTCCGGTATCTGTCTGGCAGGCAGTATAAAGATGATCCAGTGTGTAAGGCTTTGTAGTCTTGGCAAGAATCCTTTTCGCCGCAGAAAGTCCACCCTGATGGCGAAAATTTGCACACATCATTTTGGCATCCATTGCTGTAACGCCCAGAGAAGCTGCTTCCTTCACATAAGTTTCCATCTGTCCATCCATAAGCTGATCCTGGCAGCGATGACCAACTGTTGAATTGATAATATGTACAATTGCCTTCGCTTTTGCCGAGGTTTTTGAGAGCTGATAGTTTGACCAGTCTGTTTTATTAAGATCCGCCGCGACACCGGCCGTATCATACTTGCTGAAAGTTGCGGCATCAGTAGTTTTAATCTTAAGAAGAAGTGTACGAGCCTCATTGCCATACCACTGTCCGGCACCGATTGTGATCGCATGTTCCGCAGAACTGTTGGTATATGCTTCTGTAAAATCAGCATAGTCCTTTTGTCCATATACTTGTCCGCCAGTTTCCACTGCATAAATAATATTTCGCATTACAAGTTTTTCATGATCTGTCATTGTGTTTTTTCTCCTTTTGAAATTTTGGAATTTGCAAATTCATTTTATAAGGAGAAAAATAGTCTCAAAATGTAAACCGCTAATCAAGATTTTTGACAAAAAAGTGCCGTGAAATCCAATGAGCAGAAGTGCAAAAGCAGGATTCATGTTCGGCAAGTGATGAAAAGCAAATTTGATGGCTGAAAACGAAAAAAGCCCTTGGGCTGTACCGTATGCTACTGCGCAATGACTTTTGAGAATGAAAATGAGACAGTTGTTACTGTTGGAAGACTTTTAGGTGTTGTTAGTGCCAGAAATATATTATGGGGTGTTGTATGAGGTAAAATAAAGAAGTAAAGGTTGACAACAAGGATAAACGATATGAAAATGTAACTATTGACTGTATAGATGGGAATGGGATGAGGGGAATACTTCTTAGATGTCCTTACCTCTATACCATAAAAAGAAATAAGTCTGTAAGTGATTTCTCTTGCTTACAAACTTATTATACGAGATGGAGAAAAGCATGTGCGGAATTTGTGGATTTTTCGGAAAGAAAAAGAACAAAAGAGAGATTGTGGAAAAAATGAAGGAAAAGCTGGTACATCGAGGTCCAGATGCGCAGGGCAGTTTTGTAAATGACAGCGTGGCCCTTGGATTTCGCCGCCTGAGTATCATCGACCTGGAAGGCGGCCTGCAGCCTATGAAAAGCATCAGTCAGAACCTGACAGTGGTGTTTAACGGAGAAATCTATAATTACCAGGAACTGCGGGAGCAGATGGAACGGGAAAAGAAGATTCTTTTTGTCACTCGCTCGGACACGGAGACGCTGGTGAATGGCCTTGAGGCATACGGCCCGGCGTTTGTGGAGCAGCTTCGTGGAATGTTTGCCTTTGCTGTCTGGAATGAGGAAAAAGAAGAACTGATGCTGGCGAGGGATTTTTTCGGAATCAAGCCGTTGTTTTACACAGTGGTGGATGGGAATTTCGTGTTTGCGTCGGAGATTAAGAGCATCCTGCAGTTCCCGGGCGTCCCGAAAAAGTTGAATGAACGGGCGCTGGAGCAGTATCTTTCTTTTCAGTATTCCGTGCTGGAGGAAACTTTTTTTGAGGGAATCTACCGCCTTCCGCCGGGCTGTATGCTGTTTTACCGCCAGGGAAAGTATGAAATCTGCAGATATTTTCAGCCGAAGCTGCAGCCAGAGGCGGGGTGTTCGCTGGCGGATACGGAGAAAAAACTGGAGAGCGTGCTTAAAAAATCCGTCCGCCGCCATATGGTCAGTGATGTGGAAGTGGGAACTTTCTTGTCCGGCGGTGTGGATTCGGGTTTTATTGCCGTGTCATCTGGGGCAAAAATGGCGTTTACGGTGGGATTTCTGGATGGGAACAGCGGCTACAACGAGGAAAACATGGCCAGGGAGGTGGCCCGGTATGCGCATCTTTCTTATCACATGCACACTATCGGGAAAAAGGAGTTCTGGGATGTGCTTCCAAAGGTGATGTACGCCCTCGACGAGCCCAGCGGTGATGCTTCTGCCGTCGCCATGTATTTTCTGGCTGCCGAGGCGTCTCGTTATGTGAAGGTGGTGCTTTCCGGGGAGGGTGCGGACGAACTATTTGGCGGTTATAATATCTACCGGGAGCCTCTGGCTCTTCAGAAAGTGGCCTGGATTCCTGAAAAGATCCGGCGTGCGGTTTCCCGGCAGGCGAAAAAACTGCCGGACCGCCGCGGCAAGAGCTTTCTGATCCGGGCCGGCCAACGGGTGGAGGAACGGTTTATCGGGAACGCCCATATTTTCACCGACGAGGAGCGCCGGGAGCTTTTGAAAAATCCGACTGACACGCCGTCCTGTCAGGAGTTTCTGCGAAAGACTTATGAAGAAGCCGCCGAACTTTCCGACCCGGAGAAAATGCAGACCATCGACCTGAATTACTGGTTGGCCGGAGATATTTTGCAGAAAACCGACCGCATGAGCATGGCCCATTCGCTGGAGGTGCGCGTGCCCTTCCTGGACCGGGATGTGTTCGAGGCTGCCCGGACACTTCCGCCGGAGGCAAAATTCGCCCACGGAAAGACGAAGCATCTGTTTCGGAAGGTGGCCCGGAAATACATCCCGGAAGACACGGCCGCGCGGAAAAAGCTGGGATTTCCGGTGCCTGTTCGTGTCTGGCTGCGGGACGACGACTGGTACGGGAGAGTTAAAAAAATGTTTCAAAGCCCCATATCCCGTCAGTATTTCCACACGGAAAAGCTGACGGCGCTTCTGGAGGAGCATCACGCGGGAAAGAAGGACAACAGCCGGAAAATCTGGACGGTGCTGGCGTTTTTGTTCTGGTATCAGGAATATTTTGATGAGTAAAAATAATAAGAATAAACCAAAAAGGATTGTAAAAATAGATTTTGAAAGTGTTTTTGGTAATGATGTCAGGAAACAGCTGTAAAATATATAGTTTCTGTAGTGAGGATTATATGCAGAATGTAAATTGGGAATGTTGTTTAAATACAATATTCCTTTTTTTATAGATATAAGAAACCCTTGATTCTGAACGAAAAAATAAAAAATAAGTTTACATTTTTATGCCCAGATACTCTTTAAAAAATAAAAGGGTATATGATGCAGGAATATAAAGATTTGGTTATACAGGCAAAAAATGATTCAAAATACATGCAAAGCTTACTTTGCATAATGGAACCTTTAGTAAAATCATATGCAAAAAAAATATTCTTTCTAGATTGGGATGACGCAACTCAAGAATTGAATTTGGCAATTATAGAAGCAGTAAAAACAATCGCCACTTGTGAAGACGATTATCAGTGTTTGAAATTCATTACCAATTCAGTGAAATATAAATTTGCTCATCTTTGCAAGAGAAACTTAAAAAAAGAAAAATACGAATGTGCATATATGGATAATGAAGGTGATTTACAAGAAAGCTATAGAGCGGATTATTCATCTGTGGAATTAGCATTTGATCTAAAAAATATAACCTTAAAAATGACTTCAAACCAAAGGGATATTTTAAAATACTTGATTTTAGGGTGGTCAGATAGTGAAATCGCATCTTTCTTACACTTTAGCCGTCAATATGTAAACAGAGAAAAGAAAAAAATATATCAATTTCTGAAATGATTTTTTACATAAATAGTAAGTACTGAATATTGCTTGAATTTGTGACATAAACATATTTGCAGCAGTCAAAAGAAGAAGCAACATGTTTAAAAGAAAAATTAAGTCAAAAATGCCGCAGCCTTTGAAAATATTGGCTGCGGCATTTAAAATATATGATATGTTTGATGTAAAAAACATCAGGTTCTCAACCAGACATTTGGGTAAGTCAAGATGATGCTTCTGATATAAGATATGCAACATTAAAATCATCATATACTTGAGAATTTAAATGCATATCTTCATATAACTTGATATAGTCGCCGATTGTTTTGACAAAAACAGAACTATTACAATTATTGCATGTGTTATCCTCTGCATATATATGAGTGTTTCCATCGTTGTCCTCAACAAATAAGAGAGTAACATCTATTTTATCTTCTGTTAACCAGAAAGAGATATATTTTGAAAGAGTCCCATCAATTTCTGTGGCACCATCCGGAATTTGTTCATCTGATTCCAGCTCATTAATATGTTCCCAAAAAATTTGAGGAGAGAACACAAGTAATTTTAAGTTTTTTTGAGAGTCTTCTGAGTACCATATATGTGCTTCTGTGTTGAGATAGTCGGTTATATTAATATCCGTATCTGCCGGTAACTCATAAGTTTCACCGACGTCGGAAGTCAGTGAAAAGGTTTTGGTATGATTAGAATAAGAAGTGACAATCCCCTTGACAAAATAGTAAGTTGTATCTGACTCACTGTCATAATAAGAGCCGGAACCATCTATATCATAAGATACATGTTGCCCCTCAGGCTCCTTAGGGGCGGAAAGGGTGATTAGATCTGAGGGGGCTTTGCCAAAAGCTTGTCCGGATAGCAATATACTACCGAGTACGATACTGCCTGCGATACATAGAATTTTTACATTATTCATGGTTAAATGGCCTCCTTGTTTAGTTGTTGAATATTATATCAATTAAAGTGTGAAAATTGTAATTTTGACTTATCGAAATATGTTTTAGAAATGAGTAGGATTTCGGTTATTTTTGAATATGATAAAGAATAAAGACACAAGTATTGTTCGGTTTATTAGTCGTGTTCCAATGGTTACTGGAAAATAATTGATGATTACAAATACAACGTAATATTATCAATAGCAAAGCTATAGGATTTCAAAAATGAAGTCTTATAGCTATTTTTGTGTAGCAGTAAAAATTGTGAAGGGTATGTTTGGGAAAAATATTTTTGATTACTTGATTTGAATCAAGCGGTGAAATTGCTATTTGTCAGACAATAAGATATAATTAGAGAAAATCTTGTTTGCAAAAGAACAGGATAAACAGTAACTTTAAGCAAGATGGTTTTGTCTGGTGATTTTGAGAGTGTAAAAAGGAAAAAGTATGAGTGATGAAAGAAAAAGGGAAAATGAAGAGGAAAAACTGAAAGATTTTTTTCATAATGTGATAGGAATAAAATCGGAAGCTGTGCTGGAGGTGTTGGCGGAGAACTCGGAAATCTGTAAGTTGAAAGCAAAAACTTTGCTGATGAAAGAGAACGAGAAGGTAAAGCTTTGGTAGGGATCATGAATTTGGACAAGCAGATAACCTCTTTCCTGACAGTGGAGTTGATAACGGATTGTGAAATTGTAAGGATATCAGCGGATGTTCTTCGAAAGCTGGCTATGGAGAATATAGAAATTGCTCTGGTCTGTAATCGAATGCAGAGTGTGGCATCTATGAGGGAATATGAATACAGAAAAATGATTCTTACCTGTAATCCGGTACAGAGATATGAATATTTCCTGGAAACCTATCCGGGGCTGGAAAAATATGATGGGGCTTGACAGAGCTGGAAAGTAACCTGGGCCAAGACAAAAGGTGCATCTGGTTATGAAGTATACAAACTGACTGGAAAGACATGGAAAAAAGTCAGTGACACAAGATCCACTTCTTTTACAGATAAGGGATTAAAAAAGAATACTACTTATCAGTATAAAATCCGCGCATATCAGACAGTGAAAGGAAAGAAAGTTTACAGTGCGTTCTCATCTGTGAAAAAAATTAAAAGATAAGGAGCTAAGAGGAAGAAAAAGTTCTCAGCGATTTTGACAGGTGTTTTTTGATACTGTTTTGTATGGTAATGTCAGTAACTGTAAATGCTGCGCAAAAAATACCTGGAAGAGTAAAAATGGTAAGTGCGTATTCTGGATCCGGATTGCGAATATCCGCTTGACTCAGGTTCATGTTACATGGGACAAAACGACAAATTATTCTCAGATGGATTATCCAAGTCAAAATGAATATAGCAGAGGATGACCTGTAATGGATGCAAAAGTGCAAATCCCAAAGAACCGGATGTGGATGATGGAATTTAATGAATATTACGTTTTCAAAGCAGTAGGATGAAAGGAATATGACCTTTCTCCTGCTGTTTTTCTTTCTGAATAAATCCAGGAGATATAGAATTTGATGTGGTAAAGCGATAAAAATATAGTTTTAAACTATAACTGGTGCTAGATATTATGAATTGGCATATTTGGAAGTGTAGTGGTATAGTATGTTCATGCTCAACGGAGCGGGGAATAAGAGAGAGGGAGAATGAGATGTCTGGGATTGTGATTGAGAAGGTCCGGAAGTCTTTTGACACGAAAGATGGCGTGGTCGAGGCTTTGAAGGATGTGAACCTGAATATCGATTCCGGTGATATATATGGGATTATCGGTATGTCGGGGGCAGGTAAGAGTACATTGGTACGATGTATGAATTTTCTGGAGGTTCCCACAGAGGGACAGGTTCTGATAGATGGGAAGGCTCTTGGAGATTTGACAGAGAAGGAATTGAGAAAACAGAGGGAAGAGATTGGTATGATCTTCCAGCATTTCAATCTGCTGATGCAGAAGTCAGTGATCGATAATGTCTGTTTTCCACTTTATATAAAAGGAAAGAAGAAGGCAGAGGCCAGAAAGAGGGCAGCAGAGCTTTTGGAGATCGTTGGTCTGGGGGACAGGCAGAATGCTTATCCTGCACAGCTCTCCGGTGGTCAGAAGCAGAGGGTTGCCATTGCAAGAGCACTTGCATCGGATCCGAAGATCTTACTTTGTGATGAGGCTACCAGTGCACTGGATCCGCAGACTACTTCTTCCATTCTGGAATTGCTGAAAAAGATTAATAAGCAGTTTGGAATCACCATAGTGATCATTACTCATCAGATGTCGGTTGTGCGTGAAATTTGTACACATGTGGCGATCATGTATGAGGGTGAAGTGGTTGAGAAAGGACTGGTTGCAGATATTTTTGCAAATCCTCAGTCGGAGGTTGCCAAAGAACTGATCCGAAAGGATACAGGCTCTGATATCGACGCAGACAGCAGACTGGATGCAGTCAGGGAAAAAGGACAGGCAGAGATTAAAAGCGGTGAGAAGATACGAATTGTATTCTCCGAGAATTCAGCTTTTGAGCCTGTGATCGCAAATCTGATCCTTACCTTCGGAGAACCGGTAAATATCCTGAAGGCAGATACCAAGAATGTAGGTGGTGTAGCCAAGGGAGAGATGATACTGGAGTTTATGGAGGGCAGTACCAGGACAGAAATGATGAAACAGTATCTGAAAGAAAAAGGTTTAGCAATCGGGGAGGTGACAGAATATGTGGGATCATGAGACAATAATGATGATCGTTCAGGGTGTGGGAGAAACACTTTACATGACAGTTCTTTCCACAGTTCTGGGATATCTGTTCGGACTTCCCATGGGAGTGCTGCTGGCAGTGTCTGATAAAGAGGGACTGAAACCAAATGCAGTGTTGTATAAGATACTGGATGCAATTGCAAATATTGTGAGAAGTATTCCGTTTCTGATCTTACTGATCCTGCTGATTCCTTTTACCAGAGCAGTGGTGGGAAAGAGCTATGGATCAACAGCAACTGTAGTTCCTCTGGTAGTGGCTGCCATTCCTTTTATCGCACGAATGGTGGAATCTTCTATTAAAGAGGTGGATGCAGGTGTGATCGAGGCAGCCAGAGCTATGGGCGCCAGCAATATAAGGATCATTGTGAAGGTTCTTCTGGTAGAAGCCAGAACTTCACTGATCACAGGAGCAACGATTGCAATCGGAACTATCCTTGGTTATTCAGCCATGTCCGGTGCAGTAGGTGGAGGCGGACTTGGTGATATCGCCATCCGCTATGGATATTATAGATATCAGTCAGATATTATGATCGTCACAGTTATCCTGCTGGTGGTGCTGGTACAGATTTTCCAGTCAGTGGGAATGATGATCGCAAATAAGATTGACAGAAGAAAGTAGTTTTAAGAAATCGTTGATTATAAAATGGTTATGAAAAAAGTTAAAATATAAAATTCAGGAGGACAATTATTATGAAAAAATTAGTGGCAGCAGTTTTAACAGGAGTATTAGTAGCAGGAACTTTAAGCACAGGAGTTTACGCAAAGGATGATGACAAGACAATCACAGTTGCAGCGTCTGCAACACCTCACGCAGAGATCCTTGAGGAGGCAAAACCACTTCTTGAGAAAGAAGGATATGAACTTGAAGTTACTGTATTTGATGACTATGTAAGACCAAACGAGGTAGTTGAGAGCGGTGAGTTTGATGCAAACTACTTCCAGCATATTCCATATCTGGATCAGTTTAATGAGGAGAAGGGGACACACCTTGTAAATGCAGGTGGCATTCATTATGAGCCATTCGGAATCTATCCTGGAACAAAAGACAGCCTGGATGATCTGGAAGACGGAGATTCCATTGCAGTACCAAATGATACCACAAACGAAGCAAGAGCACTTCTTCTTCTCCAGGATAACGGAATCATCACACTGAAAGAGGGTGCAGGATTAAATGCAACTGTTAAGGATATTGCAGAGAATCCTCACAATGTAGAAATCGTAGAGCTGGAAGCAGCACAGGTAGCACGTGTTACAGGTGAGACAGCTTATGTGGTATTAAACGGAAACTATGCTCTGGAAGCTGGCTTCTCAGTAGGGAAAGATGCACTTGCATATGAGAAATCTGATTCTGAAGCAGCGAAAACATATGTAAATGTGATCGCAGTAAAAGAAGGTAATGAAGACAGCGAAAAGATCCAGGCACTTGTAGACGTACTGAAATCTGATGAGATTAAAGATTTTATCAACGAGAAATATGACGGTGCAGTAATTCCTTTCGATGACAGCGCAGACACTGAAGAAGCTGATGCAGAAGAAACAGACAGCAAGGATGAAGCAAAAGAGGATGTTGCAGAAGAAAATGCAGAAACAACTGAAGCAGCAGAAGATGCTGAATAATAACAGATAATAATGACAGATAACAAGAGATTCCTTTTTCAGGTAAAACTGGAGAAGGAATCTTTTTTTGAATAAACTGCGAAGCAGTTATTCGGTTATGAGCAAGTAATTATAGATGCAGCAGTGAAGAGTCTGGAGTGTAAGGAACTGGTTGCCGCTTTGGGTGGCAGACTGATCATATCAGAGTATCTGAAATTTGATAAAGCATTCCTTGAGCCGGAGGGAATGGTGATTTACGGACAGCCGGGTGCCGATTTATTTTGGCAGCAATATAGATTCAGGAAAACCTGAGCCTTAAAGATGACAAGGGAGAACAGAGATATTGTCAGGTTGCATCACGTTGTCTGTATCTGGATGATTATAAAAATCCTACAGAGGGAATTGATGGAAATAAGAGACTTGCATTTGTCTTGTAATTTTTGAGTTTTTTGTGTCAGAAATGCTTTAAAATGTACGAATAATTAAAAAAATAAAAAAAATTAAAAAATTTCAAAAAAGGTGTTGACATCCGACAAAATCCATTATATAATAGCAAAGCAAGTTACGGAGCGGACAACAAATAAGCCGCCTGAAACAAGCACAATATGGAATCTTAGCTCAGCTGGGAGAGCATCTGCCTTACAAGCAGAGGGTCATAGGTTCGA
>OFLY01000794.1_pt1 | contig 22989 bp, 18 predicted proteins | sample 1541161 | NCBI WGS metagenome assembly OFLY01 (sample SAMN04209247, study PRJEB22552) | human gut metagenome | biome: gut; material: feces | host: Homo sapiens | place: USA: Oklahoma | reverse complement strand
CCTGACGGCGTGCCACCTCTCCTGACAGGAGAGGCCTTGGCAGGGCGGTCAAGCTTCGATGTTGTTCCGTTAAATTCTGCGAAACGAAATCTCTTTGCCAAAGGCTCCCCTTCGTAGGGGAGCTGGCGCGAAGCGCCTGAGAGGTTTGGCCCAAGCACTGCTAGTCAAACCTCTCCGTCACGGCTTACGCCGTGCCACCTCCCCTACAAAGGGGAGGCTTGGCGATGCCGTAAAGTTTCTATGTAGCTTCGCAAAATTCTGTAAAACGAAATCTCTTTGCCAAAGGCTCCCCTGACAGGGGAGCTGGCGCGAAGCGCCTGAGAGGTTTGGCCAGCAGAAGCTCCGAGCGGATGTGAAACGGAGAGGGCTAGGCCGCTTTTACTTTCTGAGCCGCTTATCGCTCTTGGTGGCCCACAGGGTGCCCACGGTCTGGAACGCCTGCACCAGCAGCACCAGCAGGATGACGCAGACGACCATGATGTTGGTCTGGTAACGGTAGTAGCCGTAGGACAGAGCGATCTTACCCAGGCCGCCGCCGCCAATGACGCCGGACATGGCCGAGTAACCCAGAATGGTGGTCAGCGCGGTGGTCATGCTGGAAATAAGGCCGGGCAGGCACTCGGGGATCATGACCTTGGTGATGATCTGGAACGGGGTCGCGCCCATGCTCTGGGCCGCCTCCACCACACCCTCGTCCAGCTCGCGGAGACTGGTCTCCACCAGACGGGCCACGAACGGGAACGCCGCGACCACCAGCGGAACGATGGTGGCCTTGGTGCCCACGGTAGTGCCCACGATGGCGCGGGTGAGCGGGAAGACGCAGATCATCAGGATCAGGAACGGGACGCTGCGCAGGATGTTGATGATGATGTTGAGAACATGCATCAGCCAGCCGGGCAGGGGCAGAACACCGTCCTTATCCCCGGCCACCAGCAGCACGCCCAGCGGCAGACCGATGACCAGCGAAAACGCCGTGGAGAGCACCGTTACATAGAACGTCTCCCAGATGGCAAAGCTATAATCCGCAATACTCATTCACCAGTCACCTCCTCTACCGTGACACCGGGCTGGGCCCGCATATAGGCCGTTGCCTGTTTTGCCTGCTCGATCTCCCGCGGCAGCTTGAGCAGCATACTGCCGTAGCACTGGCCGCTCAGATCACGGGTATCCGCACTGAGCACGCTGACCAGAATCCCTTTTTCGGCTGCCAGGCTGGCCACAAGAGGCTTTGCCGTGGACGAGCCGTTGAACGTAACACGGACGACGTGATCGTCAGGCGCAAAGCTCGAAAGGTCGCGGGCCGCGCTGCCGCCGTTGGGGGCAACAAGGCGCTTGGCCGCGGCCGTCTTCGGGTTCGCAAAGATCTCCTTGACCTCTCCCTGTTCCACGACCACACCGCTGTCCAGAATGGCCACATGGTCGCAGATCTCTTCGACCACGCTCATCTGGTGGGTGATGACCACCACCGTGATGCCCAGCTTCCGGTTGATGTCCTTGATGAGCGTCAGGATCGAGTGGGTGGTGTTGGGGTCCAGCGCGCTGGTGGCCTCATCGCAGAGCAACACTTTGGGGTTGGTTGCCAGTGCGCGGGCAATGGCAATGCGCTGCTTCTGGCCGCCGGAAAGCTGGGCCGGGTAGGCGTTGGCCTTATCGGGCAGGCCTACCATCTCCAGCAGTTCCCTGGCGCGCTTTTCCGCATCCGCCTTTTTTACCCCGGCCAGCTCCATAGGGAAGCAGATGTTCTTCAGGCAGCTGCGCTGCATCAGCAGGTTGAACTGCTGGAAGATCATCGTGATCTCCCGGCGGCGCTGGCGCAGCTGGGCGGGCGTGAGCTTTTCCATCTCCACGCCGTCAATGACCACGCTGCCCTCGGTGGGGCGCTCCAGCAGGTTGATGCAGCGCACCAGCGTGGATTTGCCCGCGCCGGACATACCGATGATGCCGTAAATCGAGCCATCCGGGATGGTCAGGTTGATGTCCTTCAGCGCATTCACTGCGCCGTCCTTCATCTGGAAGGTCTTGGAAAGGTGTTTGATCTCGATCACAAAAATTGCTCCTTGCTGTTGAATAAGCTCCTTCAGTCAAATCCTTACGGATTTGCCAGCTCCCTCATAGAGGGAGCCTGAAACAGAACGGTCATGCAAAGGCCCCCTCCCCGAGGGGGCTGTCACCGCAAGGTGACTGGGGGAGTTCGCTTAACCCTCGATCGGGCTCAGGTCACTCTGCTTGCCGCCGTAGATGCCCATGGGCTCAACGTGGATGCCTGCAACGGAGACCAGGTGGGTACCCTTCTCCTCATTGAAGTTGTCCAGGTAGGGCTGATGCTGGAAGTAGTTGGTGTCGCACTGGCCATCCTCAACGATGGTGTTGGGGATCACATAGTCATCGTACTCCTGGATGTCCAGCGTAATGCCCTTGTCGGCCAGGATCTGCTTGCAGACCTCCAGGATCTCGCAGTGGGGAGCGGGGGTGGCAGCGCAGCTGACGGTCTCGCCGTTCAGTGCGTCATAATCGATGGAAGGATCATAGCCGTCGGTGGGGTCTTCCACAACGGAGACCACAGCGCCGCCGTAGCTCTCGGTCATAAAGTCCTTGACCTGCTGGCTCTGCAGGGCAGCGACCAGAGCCTTGATCTTGGGCTCCTCCTCATTGCCTTCCTTGCAGACCAGAACGTTGACGTAGGCAGAGGTGCCATCCTCCATGGCCAGAGCGTCGGTCATGGGGTCCAGACCGGCGGAGATGGCGTAGTTGGAGTTGATGACGGCGTAGTCCTCATCCTGCAGGACGTTGGGCACCTGGGCAGCCTCGACCTCGTCCACATTGACGTTCAGGGGGTTCTCCTCGATATCGTTCTTGGTGGCGGTCAGGCCTGCATCTGCCTTCAGCTTGAAGAAGCCGTTCTTCTCCAGCAGGGTCAGAGCGCGGGCCTCGTTGGTGGTGTCGTTGGGAACGGCGACCTTGATCTTGTCCAGCTTGGCAGCGGTGGAGGCAGCCTCAGAGGATGCAGCGCCGGAAGCGGCGGAGCTTGCGGTGGAGGAAGAGCCGCCGCAGGCGGTCAGGGCAGCGGCAGCAGCGGCCACGCCGGAAACTTTCAGAAAATTACGACGAGTGATCTTAGACATTTTGTTTTCCCTCTCTACTTTTACAAAAAAGTTTTTGTGCGGTGCGGCACAATCCGCACCCTTTTGCACCGGAAGCAAAATAAAAAACGCTTCCGTCCTCAGCGGGCATACACCCACAAGGACGAAAGCGTAAAACTTCCGTGGTACCACCTTGGTTTACTGTCCCCTCACAGAGACAGCCTCACTGCTGCGGCGTTTTGCAACGCGACAACCGGACGCTGTAACGGGCGCTCCCGTCGCAGGCTTAGCACTCTTGCACTTCGCCCCCGCGGCTCCGAGACCATTTTCAGTTCCCTGTTTCCTGCCCTTTTCCACCGCCCGGGCTCTCTGGAAGGATCAATGCGAAAACCTACTCTTCTCTTCACAGCCATTTTTGTGATATTGCATACATAATACCCCACTCTTCCGGGTTTGTCAACCCTTTCAACGAAGTTTTTCAGTAGGGAATTGCCCGCTTACTGCCGGCCGGCATCCTGCTCCGTGCTGTACAGCACCATCAGGTGGTTGGCGCTGGCTTCCAGCTGGGATTTTGCCTGACGGAGGTTCGCTTCTTCGGTCTCGTTCATCTTTTCGGGCTTATCCTTGCGCAGGCAGCGGCGCAGGCTGGCAAGGTCGTTCTTGACTCGGTTCTTCTCGTCCTTGTCCAGCTCCTTTTTGCACTTGGAGAGGGCCTCATCCACCTTGTAAGCCAGCATCTCGGCCTGATTGTGGAGCTCCAGCCGCTCCCTGCGGCGGGTATCCTCCTCCTCGTAGGCGGCGGCATCGGCCATGGCGCGCTGGATCTCGTTCTCAGAAAGATTGGTACTGCCGGTGATGGTGATGTTCTGCTCCCGGCCGGTGCCCAGATCCTTTGCGGACACCTTGACCACGCCATTCACGTCGATGTCAAAGGTGACCTCGATCTGGGGCTTGGAGGAGAAGCCGGAGCGGATGCCGGTGAGCTTGAATTTGCCCAGGCTCTTGTTGTCGCGGGCAAAGTGGCGCTCACCCTGCAGCACGTTGATCTCCACGCTGGTCTGCATGGGGCGGGCCGTGGTAAAGATCTGGCTCTTGCGGGTGGGGATCATGCTGTTGCGGGTGATGAGGGGGGTGGCCACGCCGCCCAGCGTCTCAATGGACAGCGTCAGCGGGGTGACATCCATCAGCACAAGGCCCTGCGCGGCCGCGCCGGTGGCACCGGCCAGCTTTCCGCCGCCCTGCAGCAGGCCGCCCTGCACGGCGGCACCCATGGCCACGCATTCATCGGGGTTCAGGGTGTGGCTGGGCTCACAGCCCAGCAGCTCCCGGACCTGCCGCTCCACAGCGGGCATCCGGGTGCTGCCGCCCACCAGCAGGACTTTGCCCAGCTGGCTGGCGGAAAGCCCGGCATCCCGCAGGGCGTTCTGCACCGGCTGAACGGTGCGGGCCAGCAGGTCACCGGTCATCATCTCAAACTGGGGGCGGCCCAGGCTCAGATCCAGATGGTGAGGGCCATCCTTGCCCACCGCGATAAACGGCAGGTTCAGCTGGGCGGAAAGCGCACTGGAAAGCTCCTTCTTGGCCTTTTCCGCTTCCTCCTTCAGGCGGCCCATGGCAGCGGGGTCCTTGGTCAGATCGATGCGGTCAGACCTGCGGAACTCCGCCACAGCCCACTCAACGATGCGCTCGTCAAAGTCATCGCCGCCCAGATGGGTATCGCCGCCGGTGGCCAGCACCGTAAAGGTGCCGTCCTCGATCTCGATGATCGAAACATCAAAGGTGCCGCCACCCAGATCGTAGACCAGGATCTTCTGGGGAGCTTCGTTGTCCAGACCGTAGGCCACTGCGGCGGCGGTGGGCTCATTGATGATGCGCAGAACATTCAGGCCCGCAATGCGGCCCGCATCCTGCGTGGCCTTGCGCTGGCTGTCGTCAAAATAGGCAGGCACCGTGATGACGGCCTCGGTCACCGGTTCGCCCAGGTAGCTCTCGGCATCGCGGCGGATCTTGGTCAGGATCATGGCGCTGATCTCCTGCGGGGTCAGGTCCCTGCCATCGATATGCACCCGGTGATCAGAACCCATGTACCGCTTGATGCTGGACACCGTGCGGCCGGAGTTTGTGGCGATCTGGCGCTTTGCCGCGCCGCCCACCAAACGCTCGCCATCCTTGGTAAAGGCCACCACGCTGGGGGTGGTGCGCTCGCCTTCGGCGTTGGTGATGACCACAGGCTTGCCGCCCTCCACCACCGCCACGCAGGAGTTGGTGGTGCCAAGGTCGATTCCGATCACTTTGCTCATAGTGCTTGTCCTCTTTTCTTCGGCGCAGAATATTTCCTTGAATATCTTACCGGTTTCCTATGACGATTTCTTAGAACAAATGTAAAGAAACTGTGTTTCAGGCGTTTTTATCGTCGGCCAGCAGCTGATCGGTCAGCAGTTCAGCCTCCCGCAGCCAGTCGGCAGCATCCGTTTCGCCCTCGGCCTGCAGGATCCGAAACCCCTGCACGGCTTCAGCCACCTGCAGCAGCGCCTTTTTGCGGGAAAGGTACTGGGTCTCGTACTGGGCAAGGCGCAGGCAGACCTGCGGGGTGTAAGCGATGTCCGGCACCTCCCGGGCAGCGCTCTGGGCGCGGCGGTAGTATTGCAGGGTCTCCGCCATCTCCCCGCCCGATGCGGCACAGTCATCCCCCAGGGCGATCATGGCCTGCACTTCCCCGGCCTGTGCGGCCTTTTTCCACATCCGCCGGGCCTGGGTCTTATTCTTCCGGGTACCCCGGCCATAATACAGGCAGTCCCCCAGGGCAGAAAGCGCCTCGGCGCTGCCCGCCTCGGCGGCGGCAGTGTAGCGGGCCGCCGCTTCCTGCCAATCCCCGGCCCGGGCGGCGGCGTGCCCGGCTTCCAGCTCCTGAGCGCCGGGGTTGTCGCTCCCCCGCTCCGATCTCAGCAGCCCGCTGAGCAGGGAGACATCCAGCGTGGCAGAGCTTGTCCACGGGTCCAGCACCACACCATCGATGCCGTCCGTTTCCAGCGCATACTCCATGGCGCTGCGCAGGCTGCGCTCCACCATGGGACGGGTGGCGCTGGCCTTTTCCGCCTCGGCGTTCTTTACCGAGGTGAACAGCGGCAGATAGTGCCGCTCCTTCCGGGTGTGGAGCAGCCAGGGCTGCAGTCCCTCGGCCCGCTCCTCCGGGATGGGCAGATGCGCCCAGGGGGCGGCCCCGCTCTGGGGGTCCACCGCCGCATCCAGCGGAACCAGCACCTTGGTCTGCAATTCCAGCGCATAGTTCAGGGCGTTCATCAGACTCCAGAAATGTTCCTCGTTCTGCTCCCGGTACAGCCGCGCCACGGCCTCCTCCACAAACGGGCAGCCTGTGCCCACCGGCCCGTACTGCGGCGCAGTCCGCTTTTTTCCGCTGCCCACCGGCCGGAAGCGCCGACCGCCCATGTTGTATGCCATTTATCTCACCCTTCTTTTTCATCAATAGGATAAGTATAGCAGGAATCCGCAAATTTCACAATATTTTCCCGCAGGCAGCCGAACGCAGAAACAGCAGGCGGCTGCACATGGCCGTCTGCTGTTCGGTTCACTCTTCTGCCGGTTTCGCCGCATCGTCCAGATAGTCCTCGATGCTGCCGATGCTGTACCGGTTCTCGTTGGCTTTCACGCTCCGTGCACTGGCATCGTAGCAGGCTTCCAGAATGGGCATCACTGGCTGCTGGCCCTCCGGGTCGGTCAGATGTCCGATGGCCCGGGCCTCATAGTAGTTGTCGATGATCTGGTTCACGATCCGTTTGCGGTCACGGAGCGGAGTCTGCAGGTTGGCCAGCAGCTCCTGCCGGATTCCGCAGCTGTTGCTGCCGTGGTCGCCGAACAGGATGTAATACTCCTGCTCGATCTCCAGCGGTGCAGCCTGATGCAGATAATAATCCGCCAGTGTCCTCCGCTTCTTTTCGGTGCTGAAGCCCTTGATATCCTCCATGCCGCGCGGAAAGAGTTCCGGATGCAGGATCCACATTTCATAGGGCCTCACCGGCAGGTGCAGAGTATCGAATACATCCAGAAAATCCTCCAGCGCAATGCGGATCTCGCCCCGCTCCCATTTCTGAATGGTGCGCTTGTCCCGCCCCAGCATATCCGCAAGCTCCTGCTGGGATCTGCCCGCCACGTTCCGGGCAAAGGCAATGGCTTCCCCGATTCGGTTCCGGTAGTTGGTCATATTCTTTCCCTCCTGACACACACTTGTACACCAGGCATTCCAACGTCTGGCGACATAAAATACTTTCCTCTGATAAAAGGATAATGGTTTGTCCCGCCTTCTGTCAAGAGTTGCAAATTCAATCACTTCACGTCAAATTTTTGTTAAATGTGTCATTCAAGCCGGACAGCCGCCTTTTTTTGCAGAGATTTCGCCGCTCCGTGGGGCATCCGCCCCCTGTCTTAAACAACGTTCGGGCCATTTTGTCCTTTTTCACCTGCCGGAGGCAGCCGGATGTGTCAGGTACACCGCAACACGCAACGCAAAATATTTTTTGCAAAAAATTCCTCCTCGGCAAGTTTTTCCCAGCGCATCTGTTTCCATACACGCAAAAACCGCCCATAGCCGTCAAAAACAGCCATGGGCGGGTGCTTTTTCTTTATGCCAGTTTGTTCAGCCTTACGGCAACGTAGGGGTCAGGGAGCTTGAGTTCGTCGGCAAGGTCGGCTTCAGATTCGTACTTCTCCGCCGCCATGCCCACCACAACGCTGCACACGTCAAAGCGTCCGGCAGGCGAAAGGGCCGTGACCTTGGCTTCTCCATCGGCAATGGCGGTCACCACGCCATCCGCATCCACGGTAACGACACCGGGGTTGCTGCTGACCCATGTAATGGGCACACTGCCGCCGCCTTCCACCGCAACGGTGGCCGTCAGACGTTCCTGGGTGCCCACGGTGCGGAGCAGCAGGTCACTCTTGTTCAAGGTCACCTTGCCGATATCCGAAGTCACCGTGACGCTGCACCGCAGAGCCTGGCCGTTGGAGACCATTGCCGTGATGGTGGTGGTGCCCGCCGCCTGAGCCGTGACAAGGCCCTTGTCGCTGACTGTGGCAACCTCAGGGTTGCTGCTCATCCACTGGTAGACATAGAGGAAGGAATGGTCGCTGTTGGTCAGCTGGAGCTGGTGGGTGGGGTGCAGGTCATTGTACTGCAGCACAAGACTCAGGCTGGTGGTATCCAGCGTGGGCTTTTTTCTGGCTGCTTCTTCATTTTTGCGGGTCACGGTCACCTTGCAGGCGGCGCGTTCGCCGTGGTCGGAGATGGCGGTGATGATGGCAGTGCCTGCATTGCGGCCCGTCACCTTGCCGTCGCCATCCACCGTGGCAACATTGGAGTTGCTGCTCATCCAGACGATGAAGTAATAATCGCTCTGTCCGCTGGTGTACAGGTAGCCCTTGGGGCGGGGGTCATCATCGGTGATCTCCAGCTCCATCTCGGTCAGCTCCAGTTCCAGCTTGGAGCCGGTTCCGGTCAGGCCTGTCAGCACACCGGGCGCGGCCTGCGCGGGCAAAGGGGCAGCCAGCAGGGCCCCGCTCAGAGCCAGCAGGGCCAGAAGCCGCCCCGCGGTTTGGAATTTCCATTTCATTGGGTCGAACTTCCCTCCTTATTTCATCCCATGGGATCAAAGGAATGCCGCACACATGGAAAAATTTCGCGTCCATGATTTTTCTCACTATTGATTTATTTTACACGTCCGGCCAATGTGGGTCAAGTTTTTCGCCCAAAGTGCTGTGCTTTCGCACCCGATTTCGTCGGGAATTCCAGTTTTTTCCGATTTTTTTGTGCAGAACATCAGGGCCAAAAAGCGCTCAGTCACCTCCGGTGACAGCTCCCCTGATAGGGAGGCCAGGTTCACGCGCTTTCTTCGGTGTAATACTGTGCCTGGGCGTTCCACAGTTCGTAATACTTTCCATCCGGCTCCCCCAGCAGTTCCTCATGGGTTCCCTGCTGGACGACCTCGCCGTGGTCGAACACGGCGATCTCATCACAGAACTTGCAGGAGGACAGCCGGTGGCTGATATAAATTGCAGTCTTATCGCCCGCGATCTCGTTGAACTTTGCGTAGATCTCCGCTTCAGCCACCGGGTCCAGGGCGGCGGTAGGCTCATCCAGCACGATGAAAGGTGCATCCTTGTACAGGGCCCGGGCAATGGCGATCTTCTGGGCCTCGCCGCCCGAGATGGTCACGCCATCCTCGTCCAAATCTTTATAAAGGCAGGTGTCCAGCCCCTTGGGCATCCGGGCCAACCGGTCGGAAAAGCCCGCTTTTTGCAGGCAGTCGGCGGCACGGGCGGCATCATAATGCTGGGCCGTGGCAACATTCTGGCCCAGCGGCAGGGAGAACAGCTTGAAATCCTGGAACACCACCGAGAAGATATCCATGTACTCATCGTAGCGGTACTTACGGATGTCGATGCCGTTGAGCAGGATGACACCCTCGGTGGGGTCGTATAGGCGGCAGAGCAGCTTGATGAAGGTGGTCTTGCCGCTGCCGTTCATGCCCACCACGGCCAGCCGCTCCCCCACCTTGAAGGTCATGCTCAGGTGGCGCAGGGCATATTGCTCGCTGCCGGGGTACCGGAACGAGACATCCCGGAACTCCACGGTATACTGGCGGTCGCTCCGCTTTTCGGTGGTCAGGCTGCCCTTGTACATCTTGTTGGGCAGGTCAAGATAGTCATAGAGCGTTTTCAGGTAGGGGGCGTTGAATCTGCAGTCGCCCACGGCGGTGAACAGCCCGCCGATGCCCACAAAAAAGTTGGTGGCTGCGCCCACATACTGGGTCACAGCGCCCAGACCAAAGGCCCCGCCGTAGGCCTTCAGGCATACAAAGAGGTAGGCAAGACCCATGAGCAGAGCCGAAACGGCGTTGCCCGTGGCATTCAGGATGCCGAATTTCCCCTTGCGGGCCCGCTCAAAGGCAGGCATGGAGACGGCGGCGTGATCTTTCAAAAACTCGAACTGGTCGTACATCCGCACGTCCAGCGCCTTTTTGTCGTCCCGACATACCCCCATGAGGAAGGCCCAGAGCCGGTTGCCCCAGCGGCCCTCCTCCTCGATATCCGGGCTGCTGATGCCCGCGCTGGAAGCGCACACCGGCGAGAGCCACGCCACGGCCAGGATCAGCACCAGCACTGCCGGAACACAGAGCGGGCTGTTGAGGACTGTCAGCGGGCCGGCGGGCACTCTGGCCGTGAACAGCCCCACCGACAGCACCGCACCGCCCAGAATACGGAATACCGCCGCGGATACACTGTCCAGCAGCGCCACAGCGTTGGGATTGCCGCCGCAGCAGAAGCTTTCGCTCTGCTGGATGAAATTGTAGAGGTCGTAGACCTGCTGGCTGTCCTCGTCGGCATAATCCATGGACATCTGCTTTTCCATAAAGCAGTCATGGCCCAGCTGCCAGTTCAGCTGTTCCCGCTCCACGCCCTTCCAGTGGAGCAGGACCGACCGCACCAGCGTGAGCAGAGCGGTCACGCCCAGCACCCACGCCACATCCACGGCAAGGGCCTGCGGGTCCCGCGCGTCCGACAGCTCAGCCACCAGCCGGGCCGAGAACCAGACCACGGCATAGGGGCTGACGGCATCCGCCAGTGCCCACAGCACGGTGGACAGCACAAAGCGGGGCGTATTTTTCCAGTAAAAGCGCCAGGCCCGCAGGGTCAGCCGGACGCTTTCCTTCAGGGTCATTTTTTCTTCGTTCATACGGCCTTGCCCTCCTTGTAATATTTGCTCTGCACCGCAAACAGCTTGGCATAGCCGCCGTTTTGGGCCATCAGCTGGTCGTGGGTCCCCTCCTCGGCCACACGGCCGTTTTCAAGGAAGAGAATGCGGTCACAGAAACGGGTGGAGGCCAGCCGGTGGCTGATGAACAGGCTGGTGCGGCCCCGGGTCATCTCGTTGTACTTCTGGTAGATATCATCCTCGGCGATGGGGTCAAGGGCGGCAGTGGGCTCATCCAGCACAAGAATAGGCGCGTCTTTATACAAGGCCCGGGCCAGCATCAGGCGCTGGGTCTGGCCGCCGGAGAACTCCACGCCGTCCAGATAGACATCCCGGCCCACATGGGTCTTGATCCCCGCCGGGAGGGATGTGATTTTTTCCGTCAGCCCTGCCTGGTCAAGACAGTACCGCACCTTTTCCTCGTCGATGCCGTCCATGGCCTGGGCCACATTCTCGGCCACCGTGCAGGAGAGCATGCTGAAATCCTGAAAGACCGCTTCAAACAGCTTGTAGTAATCCCGGCGGTTATACTGCCGGATATCCTGCCCGTTCAGCAGAACACGCCCCCCGGTGGGGTCAAGGAAGCCGCAGATCAGCTTGACCAGTGTCGTCTTGCCAGCGCCATTCAAGCCCACGATGGCCAGGTTCTCGCCGGGGTGCAGTGTCAGGCTCATGTGGGCGATGGTGTTTTTCTCCGCACCGGGGTAGCGGTAGCTCACATCCTCCAGCTGCAGCTCATAGGGCATATCCAGCCGCTTTTCCAGCGGGATGCCCTCCTCAAACCGGAAGGGTTCCGGCAGCTCGAGGAACTCCCGGATGGTGGAGATGTCCAGGCTCTGCTTGCGCAGGAGGGCAAACTGCTCCATCAGGCCTGTGACCCACTGGGCAAAGCCGGAGGCCGCACCGAAGTAGAGCAGGAATTCCGACACCGGCAGGCCCCTGGTCACGGTGAGCCAGAGCAGATAAGCATAGGCCGCACCGTTGCGCACCAGCAGCAGGGCCAGGTCGATGAGGTTGGCGGTCAGGTAGGCGCGCTCCCGCTTTTCGAGAAAGGCATAGTTGAGCCGCAAAGCAGAATCGTACAGGTCAGTGAGCCACTGCCGCAGGCCGAAGATGCGAATATCCTTGCCGAACTCGCGTCCCTCGGCGGTGTTGCGCAGGTAATGCAGGCTCCGGGTGATCTTTGCCCCCTCCTCCCGGTGGCGGTAGCCCCACTCGTTGATATTCCTGGTGGAAAAATAGCTCACCACAGCGGTCAGGGCCGTCAGGACACAGAGCCAGGGGTTCAGCCCGGACAGCAGAGCCAGATACACCCCGAAGCCGATGAGATTTGTCATGATATCCGTCCAACTTTTCCAAAAAGCCTCTCCGGAAGCACGGTTGTTCATACAGGCATCGTGGCCCTTCTGATACATCAGACGGAAGGCTTCATCCAGCAGGTTGGCATAGGCCGTGCGGGTGCGTTTGGTGTTGATGCGCTTCAGCAGCTCCAGCCGCACGCCGCACCGGCCAAACATGGTGAGGTGGTCGATGTAGTAGCACAGCGCGGTCAGGGCAAACAGCAGGATGGTGAACCCGCCGATGGCACCCAGCAGCTGGCCCAGCGGTGCGCCGCTTTCCAGTTTGCCCAGCACCGCCGGGCTGATGAGCATTTCGGCAGTGGTCTTGCCTGCCGTGCAGACGGCCAGCAGCACCACCAGCAGCGGCACGCTCCGTCGGGTGTCCCAGGCCACCGAGAGCATGTAGGCAGTGTTCTGCCAGACATTGTATTTGGGCTTTGGCTTTTTGGTTTTCTCGTTCTTTCCCATTTTGGAATCCCCTTTCACTTGTCTGGCAATGATCCTAACACAAAAAATCGCCCCCGACACATTCCGGGGACGAAACGCCTGATTTGGGGGATGAATTGCAGGAACCTCTCCGTCAATGCTTCGCATTGCCACCTCTCCTAGTAGGAGAGGCAAGCCAGTAGCAGCGTGAACTTGGCTCCCCAATCAGGGGAGCTGGCGCGGAGCGCCTGAGAGGTTTACACCTGTGGAATCAATATCTCCGTCGTGAATGCCCCATCCTCGCTGTTGCGGCTGAGGTAGCCATCCAGCTTTTCCACGATGGCATCAATGCGCACCAGCCCGAAGCCGTGGCCCTCGCCCTTGGTGGTGACAAAACGGCCCGCAAGCTTTTTCTGCTTTTTAGTTGCCGTGAAATTGGTGAAGGAGATATAGAGCTGTGTGCCCTTCATATCCATATATACCCGGATGAGCCGCTCCTCCTCGGGCAGCTCCGCACTGGCATCCATGGCGTTATCAAAAAGGTTGCCCAGGATGCAGCAGAGGTCAAGCTCACTCATTTTCAGTTTGACCGGGATATGGGCATCGATCTGCACCGGGATATTTCGGCTCTTGGCAAGGGAGATCTTGCTGTTGATGATGGCATCAGCCATGGCATTGCCGGTTTTTACAGCCAGATCAACAGTGTTCAGGTCGGTATCCAATGCATCCAGGTAGGCTTTGATGCCGTCCAGATCCCCCTGTGCCGCCAGCACCTTCATGGTCTGGATGTGTCCCCGGTAATCGTGCCGCCATCCCCGCATCTGGCGGTACATGTTGTCCACCTCTTTGTAGTGGGTCTCGATGAGCTCCCGCTGGTAAGCGGCGATGCGTTTATCGAGGAGCTTTGAAAAGAATTTAAGTTTCATCATTAAGTCCTCTCAATGATTGCCCGGTTCAGGGGCTCATAGGCACCCCGGGGCAATGGGAGGGCGGTACCATCGGCCAGCACGACTTCCTTTTTGGTCACACGGCGGATCTGTTTCAGGTTCAGGATCATCCCCCGCCCCACCCGGAGGAAGCCTTCGTCCAGCTGGGCCTCGAACTCACCAAGCGTCCGCTTGACGGTGTAATCCTGCCTGGCATGAACCGTGACGTAATTCTGGTGCACGTCCAGATACCGCACCTCATACAGCGGCAGGCGCACCAGCTCGCCGGAAAGCTCCAGGTTCAGGCACCGGGCGTTGCGGCGGTGCTTTTCCCAGGCACGGTCGAGAACAGCAAAGAGCTTTTCGCGGCTGACCGGCTTCACCAGGTAGTGGAGGGCAGCCACGTCATAGCCCTCGGCAATGTAATCGGAGTAGCCGGTGATGAACACGATCTGCACGGCTTCATTCTCCTGCCGCACCGTTTTGGCCAGCGTCACACCGTCCGTGCCCGGCATTTCCACGTCCAGAAGTAATAGGTCAAAGCTTTTGTCCTCTGCGTAGCGAAAAAGAAAGGCATCCGCCGAGGCAAAGCGCTCACTCTCCACCTCAATGCCACGCTCTGCGGCCCACTGGTGCAGAATGCTCCCCACAAATTCAGCATCGGTCGTGCTGTCATCACAGATCGCGGCACGGTATGACATAGCGGGCTCCCCTCTCTTTCCGTAAACTCTGGGTAGAAGTATGACACACTTTATCCGCAATTGCAACAAAAAGAAGCGGCTGACACGACAGCCGCTTCTTTTTGTACGATTTCATTTTATGAATTATTTTCAGTTGTGCTGTTTCAGGGCGCAGACCGCAACGCTCAAAGCGCTCCAAGCTGCCTGATACATCAGGACAGCGGCCACCGACAGGGTGCCGATGCTGCCCGCGTAGGTCAGCAGAACACCGATGACCACCGAGAACCAGACCGAGACCATCTGCACCGTGGTGGCGCTCGTCTCGGCGTTCTGGGCCTTTTCCGCCGCGCGCAGGCCGCCGATCAGGCTGGCAAAGCCCTTATCATGCAGCATACAGCAGCGGGCCGTCTCGTCCGGCTGGGCAGGGGTCAGCGCACTGCACTGCTCCTGATCCAGCAGAGTGATCATCCCCTCGGGCAGATGGTAAGCCTCAGTGATGTGGCGGGCCGTCAGGCTGGGGTCCTCACAGGTGACCAGCAGGCGGATGTTCTCCCGCTGCAGCACCTCCAGCCCGCGGGCGGCGTTGCGGCCGCCCACATAATGGAGCACGAACATGGCGTGCAGGCTGCCAGAAACAGCCAGATACAGGATCTGCAGCGCGCCGTTTTGGGAGTGCTCATCCTCATACTCCTGCTCAGGCAGGGGCACGCCCTCCCGCTCCATGTACAGCCGGTTGCCGATGAGCACCCGGTTGTTATCGCACCAGGCGGCAAAACCGAGGCCGTGGTGGACCTCCAAGTCCTTCACAGGGTACAGGATCTCGGTGCGGTCCTCGATGATCTGACGGAACAGGCCCCGCAGGGTCTCACAGCTGTGGTTGAGGATGCTGGCCGCATAGAGGATGGCACGGTCGATGCGGCCGCCCTTGAAGATGCGGATATCCTCCAGATTCACGCTGTCAGCGGTAAAGAGCTCGTCGGCATCCACCTGCACGGTATCCACACCGCCCAGCTCCTCAATGGCAGCCCAGCCGGGCACCACAGCACCGGCGGCGGCAGCGGTCTTTTGCAGGCGCAGAGAAGCGACGCCCGCAACCAGGGTGGAGGACAGCGGTGCACCCATGCAGAGCATAGAGGTCAGGGCTGCGGCCATGCCGTTGGGCCCGCCGCCAAACAGCAGGAACACCAGCCCGCTGAGCACGGCGGCACCCAGCAGGATCAGGGCTGTCTTGCGGGCGCGGCGCTCACTGGCGCGCTCCCCGAAGCTCTGCTCCACCAGTGCTTCGTCCCACTGGACAGGGCGGCTGAGCAGCACCCAGGGGTCTTTCTGATCCAGGCTCCGGGCCAGCACCCGGATCAGGTCCTTATCCCGGACACGGAACGCGCCCTGCAGCCCCTCAGGGGATCGGGCGGCGAGGTCGTAGCCATTTCTGACGGCAGTCAGCAGGACACGGCTGCCCAGCAGGGCCAGGAACAGGCCCAGTGCAGCCACGCCGGAAAGCAGCGTCCAGCTGGAATTCTGATAGCTCTGGGCGTTGAGCAGGGCGACCGCAGCCTGCACCAGCGCACCGCAGGCGGCCAGCGCCGGCATGGTGTCTGCACTGGGGCGGCCCTTGAGGCCCTGCAGGCCATCCCGCAGGACAGGCCAGCCCACAGCCAGCGCACCGGCCAGGAAGAGCAGATTGGCGGCATAGAACGCCGCCGGGGCGATCACGGGGTCAAGGGAGGCCACAGGGGCCAGCAGCCCCTCGGCAACAAGGCCAAAGTGGAGCAGCACCACGGCTAGGATGCCCTCCAGCACACACCGCAGCGTCAGCTCCGCGCCCATCCGGCGGAGCTTCTCCCCCACCTGCTCGGGCGTTTCCGGCTCGGCTTCCTCTTCAGGCTTCTCCTCAGCCTCCGATGCGGCAGGGGCCGCTTCCTCAGCAGGCTGGGCCGGGGCCTCCTCTGCCGGGGCGGCAGGCCGGGCGGGTGCTTCGTCCTCTTCCAGCCCCATCAGCGGCAGGCTCATGCTGTCGTCCTTGCTGGGGGCCTCGGTGCGGGTAGGGGCCTGCGGCTCGTTCTCGTCCGCGCCCTTGTCAAAGAACTGGAACGCCGTTTCCGGTTCCGGCTCAACCTCTGGCGCGGCTTCCGGGGCAGACTTCGCCTGCTTTACCGACTGATCCTCGGCAAACACCATGGGGATGGCCGGGCCCTCAGGCGCTGCGGGAGCTTCCGGCTCCACGGCCAGCACCTCTTCGGGGGCATCCTGCACCTCCTCCACCGGGGCGGGCTTGGGGGTGCCATAGAGCATGGCCTTGAGTTCGGCCATCTCTGCATCCTCCTGCTGCTCCTGCGGGGTCAGGGGTTCCCGGCGGCGGGGCGGCTCCGGCTTTTTCTCGGGCTGGGGTGCGGGCCGGGGTTCCGGCTTCGGCGCTGCGGGGGCTTCCGGCGCGGTGGGCAGAGCCACAGGCTCTGCTTCCTCCAGCTCTCCGGGCTCCAATGCCAGCTCCAGACCGGCCTCGGCTTCTTCCTCATGGCCCAGCACGATCTCACCCGTGGGCGGCAGTTCATTCTGCACGGCCGGGGCGGCGGCTGGCTCCTCTTTGTCCTTTTCGCGGTGAAAGAGCTTGCCCAGCAGGCTGCCGGTGCTCTCCTTTTCCTCATCGCGGCGCTTCATCTCTTCGGGCACCTGTGCCACGCTGGTGCTGAAAAACGTGCGGAACTTCTCGTTCTGCGCATCGATCTCTTCCTGTGTCAGCTCTTTGCGCTTATCATCCTTTGGCATCCTAGTCCCTCCCTGTTCTGGTCACGGCGGTCTGGCCGCTGTTTCTTACTCTGCGGCGCGCTGGCTCTGGATCTCGTACAGGATGATGCCAGCCGCCACCGAGACATTGAAGCTGTCCACACCGGTGCCCTGAGCGGCCATATCCAGCCGCACCACACCATCGCAGAGCTTTTTCACCAGCTGGGATACACCGCTGCCCTCGCTGCCCAGCACCAGTGCGATGGGGCCGGTCAGGTTGTTCTTGCGCAGGGGCACACCGTCCATATCGGCGCAGTAGACGAACACCCCCTGATCCTTCAGGCGGCGGATGGTCTCGCCGATGTTGGCCACGCGGGCCACAGGCAGGCGCTCGGCCGCACCGGCGCTGGACTTGATAACGGTGGGGGTCACGGACGCGCCGCCCCGCTTGGGGATGACGATGCCGTGGGCTCCGCACAGCAGAGCAGAGCGCATCACCGCGCCCAGATTATGGGGGTCCTCGATGCCGTCACTCAGCACCAGGAAAGGCGGCTCCCCCTTCTCTCTGGCAGCGTTCAGCAGATCCTCCACGGTCGCATATTCGATCTCGCTGGCAAAGGCAGCCACGCCCTGGTGGCTCTCGGTGCCGGTCATCAGGCGCAGCTTGTTGGGATGCACCCGCTTGACCGTGGCCCCGGCCTCCTTGGCCATGGCGGTATAGTAAGCTGCCACAGCGGGGGCCATGCCCTCCGCGATCAGCACGGTATCCACGCCGGAACCGCTCTTGAGCAGCTCGGTCACGGGGTTTTTGCCGTAGACCAGGCTCTCATTCTTGGGCTGCTCCTCCGTGCTGCTGCGGCGGGGACGGCGCGGCATTTTCTGTTCGTCCATTGATGTGTTCTCCTTCCATTCTATGGCAAGGCGGGCCGTTTGAGCCGCGCCATGGTTTCGTTCTGTTTCAGTTTTACTATATTTTGACACTGATACATCTTAAAGTATAGCATACCCCGGCATTCTTCGCAATGTTTGCCGAAGGCAAAAGTTTTCCACATTCAGCGGGCTATACAATCGGTAATTCGGCTCAAATTTTTCCACATGTTGAAAACCCGGTGGAAAATGTTCAAAAATCAAGTTTGTACGCCCACTTTCCGGGTGGAATTCCACAGTTTCCACCGAGTTTTTAACCGTCCAGGTTCGACACGCAAACTTTTCGCCGTACTTTTTGTAAAATTCAAGTCGGAATTATGACAATTTTTTGAAGGGAGATCCAGTGGTTTTTGCCAGAATCTCCAACATCAAAATGCCCAATGTGAATTTGTGTTGAAAACGCCGCGGGAACCGCCTTGATTTTATCCTGTAATTGGGGTATACTACCCTTAGGTTCGTTAAAGGATGCGCAATCTTGTATCCAAAACGGCTTTTTCACCCCAAAATGATTTTGCGGAGGTAATGAATAATGTTGGTAAATGCAACCGAAATGCTGATCAAGGCACGCGATGGCCACTACGGTGTGCCCCAGTTCAACATCAACAATCTGGAGTGGACCAAGGCAGTCCTGACCGCCTGCGAGGAAATGAAGAGCCCCGTTATCCTGGGTGTCTCTGAGGGTGCAGGCAAATACATGACCGGCTTCAAGACCGTTGCCGCCATGGTCAGCTCCATGGTGGAGACCATGGGCATCACCGTTCCCGTTGCCCTGCACCTGGACCACGGCACCTACGAGGGCTGCAAGGCCTGCGTTGAGGCCGGCTTCTCCTCCATCATGTTCGACGGCAGCCACTACTCCATCGAGGAGAACGTGGAAAAGACCAAGGAGCTGGTCGCTCTGGCACACTCCAAGGGCCTGAGCATCGAGGCCGAGGTCGGCTCCATCGGCGGCGTTGAGGACGGCGTTGTGGGCGCTGGCGAGATCGCAGACCCCGCTGAGTGCGCAAAGATCACCGATCTGGGCATCGACTTCCTGGCTGCCGGCATCGGCAACATCCACGGCGTTTACCCCGCCAACTGGAAGGGCCTGGACTTTGAGGCTCTGGACCGCATCCACAAGGCTACCAACAACATTCCTCTGGTCCTGCACGGCGGCACCGGCATCCCCGACGAGATGATCCAGAAGGCCATCAGCCTGGGCGTTTCCAAGATCAACATCAACACCGAGTGCCAGCTGGTCTTTGCTGAGGCCACCCGCAAGTACATCGAGGCTGGCAAGGATCAGCAGGGCAAGGGCTTCGACCCCCGCAAGCTGCTGGCTCCCGGCGCTCAGGCCATCATCGACAAGTGCAAGGAAAAGATCGAGCTGTTCGGCTGCGCAGGCAAGGCCTGAGCAGAAGCGCATCTCCTGAGCACATTCCCGCCCCATAAATGATACCGCCCCGCTGTTCTGTGCATCACAAAACAGCGGGGCATTTTTTTGTAAGCCAGTCCGCAAAAAGGGGGCTGCTGCACCGGTTTTCCCGTGTGCCGCAGCCCCTCTTCTTTACTGGTTCAATTTTGCAAACGCTTCCCGCACATCGCCGGAGAAGTAGAGCGTGCCCAGCGCGCACACGGGGCCGGTGCCCCCAAGGGCGACCGCCCGGGCCACACCGGCTTCAATGGTGGAAGCGGGCTCGGCCCTGCCGCCCCGGGCGCGGATCTGTTCGGCCAGCATCTCAGCGGGCATGGCGCGGGGGGTATGGGCCGCTACGGTGACAAACTGCCCGGCCAGCGGCAGGAGCAGTGCCAGCATCTCGTCCACATCCTTGTCCGCCATGATGCTGAGCAGGAACACGAACTTCTGCCCCGGAAAGCGGTCCCGCAGGCTCTGCACGGTGGCCCGCATTCCGTGGGCGTTGTGGCTGCCATCCAGCAAAAAGACGGGCGAATGCCGCAGCAGCTCGAACCGGCCCGGCCAGCGCACCTGTTCCAGACCGGCACGGATGGCGCTGTCCGGGATGTTCCAGCCCCGGCTGCGCAGCACCCGCAGGGCCGTAATGGCCGTGGCGGCGTTCCGGGGCTGATAGCTGCCGATCAAGGGCAGGCGGATGCCGTTCAGGCCGTCAAAATCAAAGGTGACAGCATCCAGATCCCCGTCCTCGATGGTCAGTCTGCTGAGGTCCACCACGGTCAGCGGCGCGTGCCGCTCTGCCGCCGTACGGGCGATGACAGCATCGGCCTCGGGCACACCGCCATAGCTCACCACCGGACTGCCCGGCTTGATGATGCCCGCCTTGGCCGACGCGATATCGGCCAGGGTGGGGCCCAGCTCCTTCACATGATCCATGCCCAGCGCCGTGATGACCGCGCACTCCGGCGGGTCGATGACGTTGGTGGAATCCAGCGTGCCGCCCAGGCCCACCTCCAGCACCACGATGTCACATTTCGTCTCAGTGAACCAGAGCATCCCCAACGCCGTGATGATCTCGAACTCAGTGGGGATATCGGTCATGGCATCGGCAGCGGGCTTCACACGCTCCACCAGCCGCACCAGCGCCTCGTCCGGGATCTGTTGGCCGTTTACCTGAATGCGCTCGTTGAACCGGTTGATAAAGGGCGAAGTATACAGGCCCACCCGGTAACCCGCCGCCTGCAGGCAGGAGGCCAGCATGGCCGCCGTGCTGCCCTTGCCGTTGGTGCCCGCCACATGGATGAATTTCAGCTGCTTGTGCGGATCTCCCAGTGCGGCCAGCAGGGTCCGGGTGCGGGTCAGGCCCGGCTTGTGCCCCGCCCACTGGACGGCGTGGATATAGTTCAGCGCTTCTTCGTAGTTCATTGTGCAATGCCTCGGATCGTTTTGTTTTCCAGCAGCAGGCGCACCAGCACGGTGTTCACCGCCGCCAGGACCAGCGCGTTGGGAATGCGGGTCACCAGCACGCTCCACGGATAGTTATAGAAGAGGTGGAGTGCCAGCGAGTTGATGACAATGGAGCCCACCGCATGGCCGGCAAACACGCTGATCTGGGTGCGCAGGCCCAGCCGCAGGTTGGGCAGGGCGCGCCAGAGAAGGCCCGCCGTCAGGCCGATGGAGCCCGCTCCCAGCGTGATCAGCGGGTTGATGGCGTAGCCGGAAAGGGTGCCGCCGATCATATCGGCCACTGCACCCACGGCAAAGCCCTCCACCGGCCCGAACAGCACAGCGGCCAGCAGGGTGGGCAGGCTGCCCAGGTTGAACCGGACAAAGCCGGTGGAAATGCTCAGCACCCGGGCAAACACGATGCTCATGGCAGTGAGCAGGGCCAGCATGGTGAGCTTGCGGACGGAATTTCTGGAATGGTTCATATCAATTGTCCTCCCCTGTTTCGGGAACCGCGGGGCGGGCAATGCAAAACGCCCTCCCCTGTGACAAACCGCACAAAGGAGGGCGTGATTCAACGGTTCACATCCAGACGGGGCCGCAAACGGCCCCGTCTGCACCCAAGTCCATGCAGCAGCGGGATGCAGGCCATGCACCGCGGGTCTTACCTTCGTCCGCAGCACAACTCCCCGTTGATGCGGCACTTAACGCGCATGGCCTTACTCTGTTGATGGTCTTATTATATGCCTTTTTCCGGCCCATTGCAACCACAACTCCCATCATCTTTCCCAATTTGCGGGGCAGATTTTTGGCGGGGTGCACAATTCCGGGCCTACACAAAAAGCCCTCCGGTGCGTCAGCTGGGTGTTCGTAAAACAGTTTTCGAGAAATGACATGGCAACTGCCTGTCAGGATTGGTTACGGAGTACCCGGCTAGGCCGAGGAAGCATCAAGTCCCATGTCCGCACCGTTAAGGTGTTGGGTATGGGGCTTTTTGCATTTCAGGAACGTATACACCTCTGGAAAGGTGTAACACACTAGACTTTGTACCAAAGTCGTGTGCCAAGGGTGCTGCGCCCCTTTGGAATCCCTGCTCACATCGCCTGTGGGCGATGTGGATTCGCCGGACAGAAAGCTCTCACAAAGGTGCACCGGGCTGTCTGCGGCGAGGAAAAGGCACTTCTGCGGAAGTGTAATAACCCACTATGACGCTTTCAGCCCTGCGGTCTGCAAAGTGTAGTGGGCTCTCCGAGGGGGAAACGGCTATATAGGGTGCGCTTCGGGCAAATCGCTGCGTACGTGCGTACCAATCTCTCGTACGCACGTACGCAGTAAAACGGCTAAAATCTCCTATATAGGGGTGTTCTTCTGGAAATCAATATGATATACTCAACTTAACCAACCATCAACTAATAGGAGGCGGTAATATTATGGGAAAAACTTTTGTGTGTAGCTTATGCCGTAATGGAATCATTGGCGGTGGTTTGTACATTGATGAACAGAGCATTACATATTCAACTCAAAAGCTCACAGTCAGTCCACTGTATCGCAACCTTGTATTGCCCATGAACGAGATAAGGGAGCTTTCATGGAGTCAGATGGTCGTTCCTGTTGCAGCAATTTCCATGAAAGATGGAGAATGTTATAAATTTATCATATATAACAAATCAGGATTTGAAAAGGCATATAAGCAATATAGCAACCACCAAGAATGAAATCACCCAGCAGGGTTTGGGGCAGGCACGCCCCAACAAGAAGCTGTCCCAAGGGGGCAAGAATTTTCAAGAATTGAAAATTTGTGGCCACGGGACGATTCTTGCTCTCACGAAAACCCATACTTTTTGAAAATCCGCTTTTCGCAGCCAAAGGAGGATGCACCATGAAAAAAGAGATCGAAGCCTTTGTCAACGCAGCCAGCGAGCAGGAGTTGGAAGCCGCATGGAACAACCTCTCGGCAGAGGAACAGCGAGTTTTCGAGCAGCTCATGGAGGAAGACCCACCCGAAGATGCACTGGCATTTTTCGCTCAGCTGTATGACGATACCCCGAAGGAGCAGACCAGTGAGACCGTGAGCATCTCCGAAAATGAAATCTATTTCAAGCGGCAGTCCTTGACCGAAGATCAGAAGAAGCACGGCTCCTATGTGGATGAGAACGGTAATCTCCATGTCAAGAACCTGTCCGCGTTCTGGATTCCTGAACTGACCACCACGGAGAAAGTCGGACATACCACCTACACCGTGACCGGCAGCTATGAGGGCAAGGAGTCCTTTTTGAAGAAGC
>OFLY01000772.1_pt1 | contig 23458 bp, 6 predicted proteins | sample 1541161 | NCBI WGS metagenome assembly OFLY01 (sample SAMN04209247, study PRJEB22552) | human gut metagenome | biome: gut; material: feces | host: Homo sapiens | place: USA: Oklahoma | reverse complement strand
CTGAGGGAACGCATGAGGGTGTGCTCGGCGTTTTCCAGATGGATACGGGCTGCGTATTGCGCACGTTCTACATCATGTGCGGCAATTGCTTCTACCAGATTGCGGTGCTCGTCCATGGTTTCCACTAAACGTCCCGGGTAGCTCATGGAACGGCCGCGGATAGTAGTCATCTGCTCGCGCAGGTTATTGATGATGCTGCGCAGACGCTCGTTGCGGCTGGCAGTGTATAACATATCGTGGAAAGCAGTATCTACTTCGACGATTTTATCCATATCGTTGTTGGCGATATGCTGGCCGATTTCAATAAGATAACCGTTAAGCTGTTCAAGCTCCTCATCTGTAATACGCTCGGCAGCCAGGCCGGCAGCCAGAATATCAAGGCTGATACGGATTTCGTAAATTTCGGTGATATCCTTAATGGAAATATCGGCAACATAGGTACCGCGACGGGGAATCATAACAACGAAGCCTTCCAGCTCCAGCTTACGGATTGCTTCGCGCACGGGCGTACGGCTTACGCCCATTTCGTCAGCCAGCTGGATTTCCATGAGGCGTTCACCTGGGCTGAAGGTGCCGTCAATAATAGCTTGACGGATATTTTCACAGACAAGCTCACGCAGAGGCTTGTAGCTGTCTAGTTTTATAGGCTGCAAATGTCCGGACATATTAGTTTCTCCTTCCGATAGTTGTCGTAATAGCTGTAAATACGGTCAGATTTAAAATAACAAATGTATCAATAAAGACACTGATCATCGCACAAAGCCCCTGATGATGCGGGCTTTCTGCTTTCGCACGTGCGTGAGCATGCGGTGTGGAACCCATACCTGCCTCATTGGAGAAAAGTCCTCTCGCTACACCAAAACGGATTGCTTCGCGGACGGTGATACCAGCACCAGCACCCATTACCGCTTTCGGATCAAACGCGCCCTTAATGATCATCATAAATGCCGTCGGCACGTGATTGATATGAAGACCAATCAGAATCAGGCTTCCTACAATGTAAACGCCTGCCATAACTGGCACAACTTTCTCTACCACAGCTGCCAGACGTTTGGTTCCACCAATGAAAATGAATCCTGCCAGTACTGCCAGCACAAGGCCGATCGTGATCGGCGGAATATTGATTCCATATACCTGAAATACCTCTGTAAACGCAGCACCGATCGAGTTGGACTGTACCATATTGCCCATAAACCCAAGTGCTAAAACAATAAAGATAGCAAACAGAGTGGATAATACCTTTCCAAAATTACCTTTAAATGCCGCCTTGATGTAGTAGACAGGTCCGCCTGTCACCTCACCATTTACCTCTGTCTTGTAGGTCTGTGCCAGAACCGCCTCGGAGTAGATGGTCGCCATTCCGAAGAACGCGCTCAGCCACATCCAGAAGATTGCACCCGGACCGCCGCCAAACAGCGCTGTCGCCGCACCTGCCAGGTTACCAGTACCAACCTGTGCTGCGATCGCCGTCATGATCGACTGAAACGGGCTCATTTCCCCTTTTTCATGTTTTTCTCCGTTCAGGCTGAAATGTCCAAACACATGCTTGCAGCCCTCGCCAAATTTTCTTACCTGGATGAATTTGAGACGAATCGTGTAATATATGCCCGTTCCACACAGCAGAATCAGCAGAAGAAAACTCCACAGAAAATCATTGCCTTTGTTTACCAGTGTCAAAATCGTGTCCATTTTTTATCCTCCTCTATGTTTTCGTTACGATTCCGGCTCTTTTGTAAATCCGGGATCGAGTAATAAAATAAGAGCTGATACAAATCAGCTCTCCAAAGAGTAGAACATATGCATACAATAGAACTCATCCCCTGGTTCCATTGTGATTGGTTGTATGCCCTGTCCTTTTGCCTGAGAGATCAACGAATACCATGGACGTGCATCCGTCTTACACCTTCGGCGCTCCTTCTTGGAGACTCTCCAGAGTGTCCCTGCCTGACTGACCTTCGATCACTCATCAGGACGGTTCAGTAAACAGGAACGAACTTATGTGAGGTATGCTATCACATTTCTTCTGCTTTTTCAACTGATTTTTATAAATTATACGAAAATCCTCAAAATATTACGGTTCGCGACACGTTTTCCCCCTTTTCATTAAACTGCTCATACTTTTCGCCAATCAAAAGAGAATCCATCTGCGGGTATGCACCATCTTTTAAAATATACGATGGAATTTCCCCTTCTGGCTGCCATCCCGGCTTTTTTCCTCCCCATTCTTCCCGGTTTTGAGCTGCCTCTGCCTCCGTCACGTTCCTCCATGCTGATTCTGCTGCCTGACCACATTTTCCCTGCTTTGTCAGAGGAATCACTTTAAAATGATATACGCCCGCAGTCTGCATCAACGGTACAAAATCGTACTGTTCAGCACTCGTCCGATGCGGATGTCCGACACGCTTCGCATCCCGGTAAAGCATCACCAAATATGCCGAAGCCCCCGGCGCTTTCTTCCACCTGCCAATTCCTCTTTCCGCCCAGACTGCTGCATCCACCGTTCCTATTATCTCTCCGGCATCCTGTAATTCGATCGTCAAAAGCAACGTAGTGCCATTATCTTTCCGAACTGCCTTGCTGCATACCGCGCCAAGCCCTGAAAACTGGATGTCCTCCTGGCGAAGGACGGAAAAAGAATCATCTGCGTCGGATTCCAGTTCTATTTCGTATAGAATTTCCGGAGCAGGTTCTTCTGCATGGATTTCTTCTATCTTTCGTTCTTCTAAAGAAACTTCTTTAGTACCTATATTTTCAGAGTCGGCTTGTATGCTCCCTTTATATTGTTCATTTTCTTTTTTTCCCACCTCTGCCCTATCCATCGCCGGTCCGCTTGCCGGATCACCGGAGATTCGTTCCACACCAGTGACGCTATATGCCTTGTCCCGGCTTTCCGCCTCCAAAACAGGCATTCCCATTTCATCCAGCTCTTCTGCTGCCAGCCGAATCCTGACCCGATCGATGGATGCCGCGGCAGCGGGGAAACATCCCGCAGCCGCCTGGCTCAGTACGGCTGCTCCGAAGAGCAGCCCTTTCGCCATCTGATCCATAAAATCCCTCCCTTCCCTTTTTCTGCCATCTGATCAATTTTGATTTTTCTCTTATTTTTTTACTCCTCCTTGCCCTTATCATTCCTCTCCATATTCTTTTTTATATTTTCCTCCTTTCTTCGCCGTTCTGCGAGCGCCAGCCCTGCCCCAGCGCTCATACATATCAGTCCAATCACCAGTTTCCACTTCCAAATCAGTGAAATTGCTTCATTCAGACGCTCTTTTTCGTCCTCAACCTGATAAGCACCTTCTACTTCCCAGGTGGCTGATTCTCCATATCCCATCTTCGGAAGCGGCTTCATCTGTCTGCCGTCGAGAACAATTTTCCCATCTCCACAGATCGACTCTGGCACGTGAACTGTTAAATAGCCCTCTTTCAGCTCTTCTATCACTTTCTTTGGATGTTCCGGCTGACCGTGTCCCGGTCGCCCCGGCTTCTCCGGCTTCAAACGGTCATACATCCGCACAACCGTCACCGTTCCGCCCTCTGAAACCGTAAATGAAACTGGTTCGGCTTTTTCGTAGCCCTCCGGCGCTTCCAGCTCTTCCAGAATATAGCGGCAGCCCTCCTTTAAAATGCCCTGTATGCATTTCTCCTTTTCTTCAGAAATCCATTCCAATATTACCTTTCCAGTCTCATCAGAAATCCTCAGGTGGGCACCTTTTACAAATTCGCTATCTCCTTTCTGCTCCCTCCATTTCCGCTTCTCCACCTGCACTTCCGTCGGTCTGTCATACATCTTCACCTGATCGACTCGACCGTCCAGTGATACCGTAAATGTCACTTTTTCTGCTTTCCAGTACCCATCCGGCGCTGTTTTTTCTACCAGCACATAGTTTTTTCCAGCGTCTAACTTTCCTTTTATCACATGGGCGCCCCGATCAGATACCCACGAATCAACCAAGGTTCCGCCTTCCTTCTCCTCCCAGAGTTCCATCCGCGCCCCCGGCAGTTCCTTTTCTCCCGTCACACTGTATTTTGTGATTTCCACGTGCGTCGGCTTGTCCTGCATGGAAATCCGCTCGACCGTTCCATCCTCAGAAACAGTAAATGGAATCTCTTCCGCATACGCAAATCCATCCGGCGCTCCCGTCTCGCGCATTATATAACTCTTTCCCGGTGTCAACGTTCCAATTATCTCATGAGGATGATCCGCAGAAATCCATGATTCGATTACATTTCCAGACTGATCCAGAATCTCTATCTGAGCACCCGGAAGCTCCGTTCCGCCCAGATCTGTCTTTGAAAAGACCAGCTTTGTCGGGGAATCTATCATTCCTATTCCATCTATCTGTGCATCGTCCCCCAGAGAAAAAACCATCTGATTCGACTCCACCTCTTCCGTTTTTCCACCGTCCAGTTCCAGCAGTTCAACCAGGCGGTATCTATTCCCACGTTTGAGCACTTCGCGCACCGACCGATCATTCTGATGAAATTCCCAGAGCACTGTATTTCCCTGCCGGGAGGTCCGTCCCGTGCTTCCTGTACTCTTCCACTCGATCGGCAGTCCATCCGGAGTCTGTGCCGGAACTTGTGCCCGAACCTCATAGTTGGTTCCCCACGGCATTCCTGTCAAAACAACCGATTCGCCACAAGAAAGCGTCAGGCTTCCTCCACTTCGCAGCGTTCCCGATTTAGAACCTGTGTACGAAATCAAGCCTGGAAGCTCTTTTCCCTCCGCATTCTTTAAGTATAACGTATATGTTATATCTACCTGCCTTAACAACGCCGCGGCACTTCCCGTCACCCGCCCGGCGATAGCAATTGCGCCCGGAGATAGAATTGGATGGAAGGATTCATAGCTTTTGCCCGTTTTTCCCCATATCGTTGCCGTTACCGTCATACCAGAATGATTTTCCTGTCCGTTTTCATTTATATGCTCTCCAACCAGAACAGCCACCCGCAAAATGCCTCCTGATCCGGCTGCCACATTCTCTATATTCCAATACCAGGATTCACCTATTTGTTCCGCTCCGCCCATCGAAGCCGCTGTCATTAGTTCACACCCAGCTGGAATTTCCAGTCCAATCTTCATATTTTCTTTTTTATCTGACTGGTTCCGATATGTAATTTCATATACAATTACACTTCCCGGCAGCACCGCTGCTCCGTCTTTTCCAATCGGTGAAACGGCGCGGATGCCACAAGGGTCGCTGTATTCCGGATTTCGTATTTCACGGATATATCCCAGGCCATCTCTGTTTTCCGGGATCCAGCTTTCCACTTCCCTGCCATCTGTCTCTTTCTGATGATATTCTTCCAGACGATACCTCGTTCCTTTTAATGTTCGAAGCGTCAGCGGATAATGTCCGTTCTCATCCCAATTCAGACGGAATGTATTTTTTTCTATCGTCCGGCGGCTGCCGTCACTGAACTCAATGATCTCCCGCAATTCGAAACGATGTCCTTCCGCCACCCCCTCTTTTTCACATTTTTCTCGTTCCAGATAAGGCACAGAAGCTTCCATCAGTGAAGAAAGTACAAGTTCTTCCCCACTGTCCAAATCCCACAGAGTTCTCACCAGACGAAGCGCTTTTCTTCCCTGCACCTGCAGAGACGTTATACTGTCAAATAAACCGTCTGCTGTCTCTGTCTCCAGCACATTTGCACCATCTCTGGCTGCGTTAATCCCCCTGCCTGTATCTGACACCGTGAAAATCATCGGTTTCTGCACAGTGTATCCATCCGGCGCTTCCAGTTCTTTCAGAAGATACGTGTGCCCGGCAATCAGCTTTCCTTCTATCACGTGTGTTTTCCCATCGCAGATCCAGGTTTCCAATGCCTCACCCGCTTCAGTGTACACACCATCCAAAACTCCCGCTTCATACACTGCCAGCTTTGCTCCTGACACAAAGAGACCCGTATCGAAATCCAGCTTGGAAATTTTGATTTTCGTTGTTTCATTCGGCACCGTCAGATCATACGTTAGCACCTCGCATTCCTTCTGATCTTCTATCAGCACCTCGTACACGCGCGGAATAAGTTGATATCCATCCGGCGGCATCGTCTCACGGACTTCGTAATGGTACGGAATCCAGCTTCCATTCTCCCCTATCGTTCCGATTGGCAGAAACGGGCTTTCCGCCTGACCGCTCTCGTCTGTCTCCATCTGAACCTTTTCTCCCGTCTCTCTGTTTTTCACTTCAAACACCGCACCTGCCAGTTTTTCCTCTGGCTTTCTCTCATCCACCTTTTCAACCCGAACCCGTCCCTGTTTCAACGTATTAACCGCTTCGATTGTCTCCCCCGAAGCAGCCGCCACCGTAAATTTCTTAGGTTCCATGAGGCGATAACCTGCCGGTGCCGAAAGTTCCACCAGATAATACACTCCATAGGCAATCGGAGAAATCCGATGCGGCTTCCAGTCCCCTGCCTTCCAGCCTGCCGGAATCTCCTGTTTTTCTGCTTCTTCCTCTGTAAATTTTCCATCCGATCCAGAAATCCAGCGTTCCACTAAATATTCTTTTTCCTGCATCAGGCTTCCATCCTGTGCCGCCCGGAAAACAGCAAGTTCTGCGCCTGCCAGATAAATTGCCTCTTCGGATGCCTCTCCTGAGCTTCCCAGCTTGGAAATATAGACAGACTTTGCCCTATTTTCCAGCCCATAAAGCTGAATTTCAGCAGTTTCTTCGACAATCACCGGCTTCGGTGTTGCTTTCTGATAGCCGCTTGGTGTTTTCGTCTCCACCAGAACGTAATAGCCTTTCTTTCTGTTCGAAGCCAAATCATTTTTCGTCGGATTCAGCGGTAAATAATCAATCCGGTGAATCCCATCGGAGGTATCATAACTGACCAGAGTCCCCTCCGTCTGGTAATTCCAGCGGAAATCATAGCTGTAGCCTGCTTTTCCATCCGGCTGCAGATTTTTCGTTACTTGAACAAGCACCTGCGAACCATTTCCCAGATTCCAGAGCTGACGCACTGATTCGCCCTGTTCTGTCGCCGTTTCTTCCTGTTTTTCAGCGGTATATCCACACCATGCAACCGTGTTAAACCTTGTGTGACATTCTGCATACAGCTTCTGATAGCGGGCTGCAAAGCTGTCGCTTCCTTGGCTGTAGGCTTTCGCATCTTCGCTCTTCCAGCTCGTCACCCGTTTTTCCCGGTCATAGCGCGGTGTTCCATCCGCTTCCATGACAATTCCATTTTCATCTGTCACTGCCTCGTACAGGGTCAGCTCCGCCGCATATGCATTCGGCAGACATTCTTTTTTTCCATCCTTCTCCTCATATTTGAAAAAGGCGGTTTTTATATGATCCTCCCGCATCGTGATGAGCTGCAGCTTAGAAGTTTCCTGGATTTCCACCTCTATTTGATTTGTCAGATATCCCGGAGGCGTCTCTATCTCCCCGAGAATATAATCGCCTGCCGGAATCCCCTCCCATGCCATTGGCGTCTTTCCGACGATCCATTTGGCAGTCACTGTCTTTTTCTGGTTTCTCTCATCTAGTACTGTCCAGTTCGCCGGAAGTTCCCCTTTCTTTTCCAGATAATACCCGGACGGATGTGCTTCCAAATCATCACTCGCAACTCTTTTTGCCGGATAGAGCGCTAACACGGCTCCTTCCACACTTGAAAACGTATACCCCCCTTTTCCTTCCTCCCAGGTCTTAGAATCCGATTCATTCAAAATGCGATCATAGTCCCGGACTGGCTGCTGATATTGTTCTGGCGCGTCGATCTTTTCGATCTGCACCGTGATCGGGCGGTTAGTAAGGTACAGCTCCTGTACCTCACAGGTTTCCTCTACCGTAAGACCTGCCGGCATCCGTTTCGCATAGCCGGATGGGGCACGCGTCTCCTCTAAAATATACGTTCCCACCGGGACGCGTTTTAAAACGTCCACCTGCCCATCTCTGATCCGTGTATGGAACGGATCGTTTGGCATTTCATCCCCGGTTATCCAGCTGTTTTCCATCAGATACGCCTCACCCTGACGATGGTACAGTGGTCGGTCATCTTCCCGTTTTTCCGGATCATTTCCAATATCATAGAGCGCTGCTTTCAACTGCAGATCCCATGCATTGGCATTGTAAGCTCTGAGAAGATCGCTGTATCGGTAACGCACATAATCGCCATCCCGATCATAAACGGGATATCCTTTTATATAGGTCTGATCGGAACGCTGGTAATAAACCGGCAGCCCATTTTCATTCAAAACCGGATTGACATGGGGCTGCAGCAGACCTCCGTCATATGTCCCGATCGTGTATTCCTGTTCCGTATCAGCATACATCGTTGCCACGCGGCCAGTCTTTATCTTATCCCTGGCAATCACATTTTCATAGCGATCCTTCGATACCCGGACCACCCACACCAATGTTTTGCCGGTTTTCTCCTCCGTCACATATGCCATTCCCGTGTACGGTTCTACCTCGCTGTCCCGGCTTCCGTCTGATGCCAGATGATAGAATTTTGTCCCGGACGGAACGTATTCAAACCGCCTTTCTTTCCGGCTGTACGCCAGTTCTTCATAGCTGGGGCTTACAATTTCCAGAAATGGAACGCCGTCTTTCATCGCATAGATCGGTTCGCCGTCTTTTGGACGCACCAGTTCGCCCTTTTCGTTATAGGCATACCGCACGCCCCGGAGTGTCGTAAATACCTCCAGAGCCCCGAGATCGTAATATAAAATGTCTGTATCTTCGCGTTCAACCCACTTGAGAATCCATCTGCCTTTCCCCTGGTCGTTGAACCGGTCATCCTGCGTATATCGTGTATAATTGTTATTTTCCCCCTCTTGTTCTTTATCCTTCACATACAGAAGCCGGTTTCCCGCATAACCTTTCTGCACATACATCCGGATCACATTTCCAAACGAATCGCGCACCACATTGACACCGGCATACGCCCGGTCCTCACTGTCCCCGTTCTTCTTTACCTCGATCGCATCATACAGGCACATCGATGCACCTGGAAGATAGCGGTTGAGTGCGTGCGCCGTATCTGGAACCCGATGCCAGATCGCCTTTCCAGTAAAAACCTGATCCTCATAAATCAGGTCAATCCACTCCCCGGCTTCCTGTTTTGCCCTCAGACTATCCAGCCAGCCCTTTGACCACCCATACCCAAGGAACGTTCCCGACGCATTGTACGCCAGTTCCAGATTTTCAAGACCATAACGGTTCGAAAGCTCGGTCAAAGTTCCCTCTCGCCGATCGCTCAACTCAAACAAAATCTCCGTTTCCTCCTGTTTTACTTTCGCGATTTCCAGCCGGATCGGCGTATTTCCTACATAAATCCGCGCCACATCCCCCCGGTCCTGCGGCTTATTGCCATTTGGCTTTGTTCCATCCGAATTCTGGACTGCTTCTCCGTTGCTGCTTATCCGGGTTACCATTTCTCCATACACGGCAGCTGCCACCCGCTGACCGCGCTCTCCGTCCCGATAATACGTCACTTCATCCGAATACACTTCCACCGCTATCGGTTTCGTTCTCACGTATCCTTCTGGTGCAGATAATTCACACAACACATAGGCTCCTGCTCCCAGCGGCTGCGGCGTGATCAGATATCCTGTATTCTGGTTGGACGGCAGAGTTTCCCCCAAACCACCAAAATCCTGCAGCGTCGAATAAACCCGGAATATGCCCGTCCGCGTCCCAAAGGCATCCTGCATCACCACCTGATCGGTTTCACTGCAAATCGGAGTTCCTGCCGGGATTATGCCTGTATATTTTCCTGTATAAGGTGCTTTCCAGGGGTATTTTGACGGAATTAGCGTTTTCAAATCAACCGGCGCGATTTTCTTTGCCCCCATTGCCTCCAAAAATTCCCGGCTGGCTGTCACCTGTGTATCTTTTTCATAAAACTGCACCTCCCCCTCGCTGTATTTCGACGTGTCCCGGCTGGCGGCATAAATAGCGAACACCGCATCATCATGCAGAATATTCTCTCCCGTCTCCGAATCTAGTTTTTCAATCCGAAGCTTTGCAGCATAAAACGTATTCCGGTATTTTCCATCCGCGTAGCCGGTAAATCCCAACGCATCATAGGCGGACTCCGCCGCCGGTTCTGTCACACTGTAAGGCACCAATCCCTGAAAATACCGCCCGTCAAACCCGGTCAGCGCCCCGGTGATTGTCCTGACATGATCTTTCAGATAAAATCCCGCCGGATTGTTATCATCCGCCTTCTCTCCATACGGATATTCCACTGAATCTGCCCACCCTGCCTGCTCTGAGATCGAACCATAACGGTAATAGCTTTCTACCTTCTCGTTGCTCCGGTACCGGCTGTTTGCATTTTCAGACCGATAAATATCCTTGTACGGCGCCATTTCCCTCTGAGCGGGCGAAAATCCGCTGTAGTCATAGCTTCCGCCTGGATAGGAGATCGTTCCCTGCCGTTTATCCGCATCCAGACCATACTTATAAATCTCATAATTTCCATCCTGTCCATGTGCGCGGATCACATATTTCCTCAAATCCGCCTGATTTGTATCTCCCCACTCTTCATTCATCCGGATCTGATAGTTCGCCGCCAGCGTTTCCGGCGATGCCGAGGCGTCATATTGATAATCCGCTGACTTTTTTTCCGGAGATACGAGGTTTCCACCTGCCTCATAAACCGACGGGACTTCTATTTCTTTCGGCTGGTCGATCCGATAATGCTGGTTTTTGAAATCTTCCAGTGCTCCCGAATACGGCTGCTGCTCGACTGCCACATAGGTTCCATAAGGAAGGTATTTCGAAACGCCATAATAATAACCTTCCTCGGATTTTTTTAATTTTTCTGCTGACAACGTTGTTTTGTCCCGATCGGAACCTCCATTTTCCGCGCTGTCCCACTCAATCGCGTATAAATCGTCCAAATCATAGGAGAAAAACGGCTTCAAATATTCCTCTGCTTTTAAAATTGCCTGATGTAATGCTTCATCATAGATATAATCCGGGTAGCCTTCCTGTCCGCCCGATGCTTGAATGTTCTGCTTCTTTACCTCATACTTCAAATACCAGTCCATCGCAAACTGACGGACAGCATCCGACCGTTTTGCATTTTCTATGGCTGCTTCCGACGTACGGCTCTGGTTCTGTATCGCCGCATTGTTATGATGCGCCGGATCTTTTATTTCTCCGCCACCGGTTCCAAAAATGCCCGTACGGATCCACGCAAACGGCTTAAAGGATGTATCTGCTGCATCTGCCCGCTGCCATTTATCCCGGTTCGCCACTGCCATCGCATCGAAAAATTTCTCATACTGATAGCCGGAAACTTCCCGTACCGCTCCCGCTCCATCTTCCTTGGTCCGCATGACCGTCTCAAGAAGTCTTGTATATCCCTGATTGACCTCTTTCGAATCCGCGATCTGCCCGTCTTTTCCATATTCGTACAGACGTTCCTTTGCCGTCACTGCGCTGCCCCAGACATTGTTATTGACGGAACCAGCCGTCTGGGAATCTTTTTTATGAATTACCTGCGTGAAAATTTTCTGAACCGGAGCAAAGGATTCTCTAAGCAGTGGAAAATTCTTTTTTACCTCCGGCAACGAGACGACTTCCCCATCCCGGTTCATCCACACGATTTCGCCATCCGTATTTCGGTACAGACGTTCCAGATTGGATTTCAAATAAAGCTTAAAGCGGAAATTTGGCAGTGCTGAAGCGACATTTTCGTTTCCTCCCTCTTTTTCCGTAAACGGATCGGTGTGCCCACTTTCCGCATAAGTGTTATGTGCATAGGTGCCCTCCGGTGTCGTCGCTATATTTTTGACGATTTTTATCTTCTGGCGGATCACTCGCTCCAGTACACCCAGCGGTTCTTTCCTTGTCCCGGCATCCTGATAGGTGGTCTCCTGCCCCGGGTACGCCAGTGCCACCGGGACCACATAGGAATCATCCCCCGTCAGGCCGGAACGTCCAGAATCGACATATGCCTTTGCCCGCGCCTGTTTTATCCACGTGTAATAGCTGGAACTGTTCATCTGGTGGCCGGCAAAGAAACCATTTCCCAGCATTGCGGCTTCTTCCTCGTTCAGTGTAACCTTCTTCTCTTTCAATACCGCCTTAAATCCCAGCTCTTCCAGCACGCCTGCATTTGTTTTTTTCACGCCAAAACTGTCGGTAAAATTCGCGTTGACCCGCAGTATGTATCTCCCATCTGCATTCCGGGCTGCTGCCTGATGAACCCATTTTGTCTCCGTTACCTCCCGCTGCTGTGTTTCTGTCTTTTCCCGGTAAACAACTACCTGGATCGGCTGCCCATCCGCATCATACGGAATTTCCCCGGTTTTATAATAGACATTTACCTCATTTTCCTTCGGAACAATCGTACCATCTCCCTCAATCACAGCATCGGTCTGCAAAAGTGCCGACGCCATCACCTGATTTCCAGCGGTAGTTTCCCTATAATCAGTATACGTTCCAAATGCGTCCCGCCCTCGATTATTTGAATATGGTATATACACATAACGCGGACACATTTCCATATTCTCCGGCAGCCACTCTGCCCGGTGAAAAATCAGGCTGTCTTTCTCCGGATCACTTCCCAGTACCATGAAATTCTCCGGTATTCCTAAAATTCCTGCATATACCGTAAATTCAAACGAATCCGAAGACTCTTGCACCGCGTCCAGACCGCCATAGCTGATATATGGATGGGTATGATAAAAATCCAGAATGGAAGTGATCACGTCTCCCACTGTCATTGAGATTCCATCTTTTGTTTTCGGTACCGCAATCGTCTGGACCGGCGAACCATACACCGTTTTTTCTGCCTTTTCTCCCGGTGTCACACCGCTGACGCCGTACACGTCCCGCTCTCCTTCCCGGAGGCCCCGGTCAAATACGCCGGTATAGATACTGGAATATGCATTTTCTCCTGCTCCCGGTGTCCTCGGCGTTATTTTCGCATGTCTGCGGAGTACCCGCTCGGCTTTCCCTTTCAAATAACAAAAGTCATCCACATCAAATATCTTTGCCAGCTTGTCCGCATTTTCTTCCTCGGTCATTCCCGTTTCTGCCTGCAAAAGAACCGCTTCCACTGTCTCCGGCACAAGTTCCTGCACCCGGACCTGGCGCATCCACCCCGCCGCATACTCAATCGGAACCTTTTTATTCATCGGCGTGCCATCCGCATTGTACTTTGGATACTGATAGTCGTTCTCTGCCACTGCCAGTTCCCCGGTATAAACTTTTTCATACTCACCTGTCCCAGCTTCCACCGAAACCGTTCCTTTTCCCTCGTCTTTTCGATAAAAGCTCACGCCCTCCGGCAGCCCTGACACCACAATCTCATAAACTCCCTCTTTCGTGTCCTTTGACTCTGCCGAAAAGAAAATTTCATTCGTATCAGCTCCACCATCGCCTGCCTGCTCTTCCCCATACATCTGCATGGAAATATGGGCATATCCTTCTCCCGGTTCCAGGACCGCCGCCTCCAGATCCTGTCCCAGGTTTGTAACTGCGTGAAGTTTATTTCCAACCGAAAGTTCAAAGCCCTCGGATCGGCTTAATTCCTTGACATAATATTCCCCCATCAGAAGTGGGCGTCCAATCCAGGCATTCCCATTCTTTGACGTATTGTTATAATAAATCCGCTCCCAGGCTTTATCTGCCGTATAATCATCGATCGCCGCATCTTGTGTATACAGATTTCCCGGCGCTTTCTTTCGCCATCCATCTGCTGCATCCACAATCGACCCTTTCGAATAATCATAGGTTCGCCCCGGCGCCTCTGTACATGCCAGAAACGAGGCATCTCCATTTTTGTCTGTCGTCGCCACCGCCACCAGATGATTGGCCCGGTAAACTACCCCTGTTTTCCCATCCGGATGCAGCAGATCTTCTGCTGCAAACAAGCCATACACTGCACCTTCCAGCGTTGCATCCCCCTGTGAGTCCCCAAGCGCATTGTAAGACTCATTTTCGCCCTTTTTCAGATCCAGATCCTTTTTATTGATATGTACCTCGCCCTCTGTCCGGTGATCGTAGATCCTCCAGGCATCTTTCTCGCCGTCTGCCCCATTGCAATGGCTGAAATTGCCAGCACTTCCCGGCTCTATCGCTGAACCCACACTCGCGGAAACAAGCGCCGATTCATAGGCAGGGAAAAATAGTGACTCTGCTGCCGCCCCCGCCAGTGTTTCCGTTCTTTGTGACAACTGAGGATTTTGATACAACGAAGAAGGTGAATGCCAGCTTGTATAAAAATCCGCCCCAGTTATCAATAAATCTGAGCCGGTTGCCGTATATCGCCGAATACTTTCACGTTCCGCTTTATCTGCTTCTTCTAAATCATCATCCGCTTCATCAATAAACACAAACCCTTTCTGGACACGATTTACCAGATGGTCCGAAATAGATACTTTCATCTCCGAGGCAGTTGCTTCCTTCTTCTCCTGTGTCAATTTTCTGTCTTTTTCATTTATGTCCTGTTCGTTTTCACTTGTCTTATTCCTCTTTCTCCCCGCTTTGTTTCCTGTATCTTGCAATTTTTCTCCTATCTCCGCCTCCGACGGTGTCCCTTTCCCCAGAAGCGCTGCATCCAATGCCGTAAACAGAACCACCCTCTGCGGCAAAACACGCATTTTTAACGGCCCTGGAAATACAGGACTCTCCCCCGCACTTTCTCCATTCTGATTTCCGGAAGCCTCTCCGATGCCCTGACTCCTTCTCACACTCTTCGTTCCCAGCACCACATCACGCGAATATCCGCCTCCAAAGGCTGCATTTGCCCCATGCTCAGATGCATCGGTTGTGATAATCTCAATTGGCAGGTCATCTGCATGTTCATCATGCAGAATATATCCATCCCGCGCTTTAAATTCTTTCCAGGTATAACTGTACTTCATGGAAATGAACTTCTCATACGTCTGCCCACAGTCCTCCTGGCAGCCAGACTTTGCATACGAAGTTTCCCCGTCTGCCCCTGTCGTCGGTCCCGCATCGGGTGTTTCTCCCTCGGAGCCGCCGTCTGACGCGATACCTTCTATCTCCCCTGCATCGACCTCCTCCATCATCCAGTGAAAATGGACGCCCTCAAAGTCTCCGCCCGCCTTTTCTTCACATTCCTCTTCGCACAAAAGCCAGCTATTTGCCAGGCGGATATTTTCTGCCTGCGCCGCCTCAATCTCATCCTCATTGATGACTTCTCCCTCTTCGTCCTCCTCTTCCTCTGGAACTGGTACAAAGGTCGGTGCCGGATGACCGTCACAGAACGTCTTGTCATAGTGATAACCATGCTCCACCGTCTGGGAGGCGTAGCCATCACCATCTGTTACCGCCGAACCCACTTGTCTGAAACCATCCCAGAGAACCGGCTCATCCTGATAATGGCTGGCATATGGTTCTCCGCCCTCATACAATTCGGCAGCTCCGTCCCGCTCAGTATTTACCCTGTTCTTATCGTCAAAGCGCTCAAAGAAGCCAAACCGCGCCCCTTCCAGCGCTTTCCCTGTCTCATGATCGTATTTGTACATCTGCAGATTATAGGTGGAAGTAAAATCCTCTTCATGCCTAAATACCTCAAATCGAATGCCTCCCTGCTCCGGTACCGGGGTTGGATCGCCCGCCAATGCAGCAAAATAATTGACCGGAACCATTCCGAGCTCCATCCATGCCATCCGCTGATGAATCCACGGATCACTTTTGGCAGGCGTTCCGCCTCCGTGTGTCCCCGAACAGGTCACACACTCCCAGATTTGAAGCGATTGGTCGATCGCCTCCTCCGCCGAAGCATATCCCCCGCCGCCCGAAGCGTATGGGGTTCCTTCCACCCGGAAACGAATCAGGGCTTTCGACGGTTTTGGATTTGGATTTTTAAATATGATCTGCGAGTCGGTTTTTGTATACGTCCATCCATCGGTCGGAACCGGGCTGAATGAAACACCGTCATTGTTTGAAAATTCAAGCGGTACAGAACGGATAAAATCCCAATCCGAGCCATCCGGCGCAAACGACAGCGTCATAGTCGCCGCATCTACCTGTTTTGCCGTTCCCAGCGAGGTGCTGGAAGCTATCACATTTGGAATCTTTCCGCCGCCGACACCGGTATTTTCCTTTCCGCTGCCTCCGCCAGACAGCATTCCTCCCATTTGCATGTACGCCTCACTATTTGACGCAGCTGCCTCCAGCCACGGATATTTTGCCCGCACAGCTGGAACATAGAGGATTGTTTTCAGATCTTCCTCGGACACCATCTTGATAATTTCCGGTTTTCCCTGTGCTTTTGCTGCCACATTGATCGCCCGGATAAATGTATTTGCCTTTTCATCCCCCAGCGCTGCTCTGAGCGAGAGCATCGCCCAAAATACATATTTCTGTTCCTGACTGCTCAGCGGAACGGATGCCTGGGAGGGACGGTGTGCTTCATAGAGATCCCCTTTTTCTGCAATTCCCCAGATCGCATAACCGCCCTTATCGATACAATAAAGCTTGTGTCCCAGCAGCGTATCGCCATGGGCAGTCGTCAGTGTTGTCTGCTGACCGCTCGCAGGTGCCGCTTTCGCCGGAAAAACCGGGAATCCTGGCAAAAAAGCCATTCCTCCCAATATAATTGCCAGTACAAACGCCATCCCCCGTTTCACATTCTCTCTGTACCGATACTCCCCCATAAACTTCCTCCTCGTTTTTACTGCCCCGCGCCCCTTAACACCGGCAGTCCCTCGTTTTCTTTATTTTTCAGTTCCCCAAACTGATTTCAGCAGCGAGATAATCCCCTTTTCATACTCCTGTCTTGATATTTCCTGTCGTCCCCACTGTTCTTCTATCTGCCCCATCGGTGCCTGTATTTTCTCCCAGGCAGCCTCGGAAATCGTCCCTTCTCCCCGCATACTCAAGGTCAGCGCCAGCACATTGGCAAGACTGTCTGGATCCGCTTCATACTCCTTTCTTCTCTGCTCCCGCTCCTTATTCTCATAGCGGTAAAACTCCGTCTCAAAGTCAACCGGATATGTTTTCGCATTTGAAAATAGCGGCAGGCTGGAGGTCGGATCCGTCGCATACCACTGCGTGCCGATCCGCACCAGGCACGCATCATGGAGATATTCCGGCGTGTAGGTCACACACTCCAGCCCTACGATCTGGCATAGGAACTGAAATTCTTCCGCGAAATCCCGGCAGACGCCAACGCCTCCTTCCAAAACTGGGAAATCCTTTGCCTCTTCCGGCGAACCGTAATGATTCTGGTTAAAACCTCCCTCTCCGTTTGCAATCCGGTTATGCACATACAGAAGACGCGTTTTTTCATCCAAATGAATCCAGTCAAAACTATTGACAAATTTCTGCAGTTCTTCGACCGAAGCCCAGCTATAATTTGCTTTCGGTTCTCCCTTCGTATTCCACCCTGGATTTGCTTCCCCCGGATAACGGACTGCCTCTTTCAGGTAATATTCCGGATCGCTGATCTCTGGGTGCTGCTCTGAAAAAATACTTCCATTTCCATAAAAACTCATCTCTCCATTCTGCCACTCCCATCTCAGACTCTCTGTGTCCTTCCATTCACCGCCATGCGTCCCCTGATTGCCCGCATAAGCGCTGAAACCTCCGGCTGCGATCATGGCTGCTGCCAGTACGGCTGTACATCCCGATTTATTGGTTGTTTTCTTATCCTGTTTCATTTTTTATACCCCCATTTTTTATTCTTTTCGTGTCATTCCACTTCATTTTCCTGTTTGCCTCTGTTTTCTTCTCTCCTCCTCTCTCAGCTTCTCGTCTGTACTATTCCGTCCAGCACCCAGGAACCATCCGCATTGACTAAATTCCCATCGGGGGTGTGCGTATTTCGATACAAACGTCCCCTCATTCCATCAGATTTTTCCTGAAAATAGTAACAATGAAACACTCCATCGCTTCCCGGCAGCCAGTTCCAGCCAGTCAGCATACGCCCCTGTGTTCCATCCATTTCCGTCCAGAGATAATATGTGTTTCCATCCACATCCGTATACCAGCCGTTCACCATCCTGCCATCTGCATCAAATCGGAACCAGTCAAACGTACTCTGCCCCTTTGCCGGATCGGCATATGGATTGTGAACAGCCGCCCATTCAGAAGCATAGCTTCTACCGCCCGCTTCAAACTGCCAGCTTCCATCTGCATTCTTCCGCCAGTTTCCAGCTACTACATATTCCGGTATGGCTGCCGCATCCGCATTCTGCCTGGGGCCTGCCTGTCCTTCTGTCAGATTTCCAATACCCGCTCCTGTCAAATCACTGAACCCCGATGCCGGTCCGGTTGCATTCGCTGCACTGCTTCCTGCCGCTGCCCCCTTTCCAGAAGAAGAGCCTCCACCCAAGCCGCCGCCCGAATGAGAACCTCCGCCCGAATGAGAACCTCCGCCCGAATGGGAACCTCCGCTGTATGTCTGATCGACCGCCTCATACTGAATTGTGACTGCCGCCCGGTCCGTGAAGCCACCATCCTCGGTTTTCACGGTCACATATGCCGTATGGCTGCCTGATTTTAAGTATTGACGGTCAAGCTCCTGTATCCAGGAAGCCGTCGTATTGACCGTCACGGTTCCATCCGATGATACATACAACGAATCATCACTTGCCTGATATGTCACTTTCTGGTTAAACGCCTGCGCCGGAAATACCAACGCTGTCAGCTTTTTCGCACCGGTTCCCGTCCATGCCTCCACCGGACGATAACCTGCCCCCGTCCGGGTGCGTTTGATCTCGTATTGCAGCGTTTTCGGTATAAGGCTGATGCCTTCCACACAAATCTTCGATTCGTCCACTGTCTGGAAATCCACCTGTACTCTGCACGATGCCGTCTGCCGGTTTCCAAGCATATCATCGCCGATCACTGTCACCTTCGTCGTGCGGCTGCCGGAAGCTGTCTGTATTTCATATGGTGTATTCACATGTCTGCCCTGATCTGCCGCGATCAGATCCCGGATCCATTTTGCATCCTTTTTCGCCTGCACACCGGCCGACTTGTCCTCTCCGTCCACCGAAATCAGTGCTGCGTCACCGACAGTCCACGATATATCTTTCCGGTCAAAATAATCGGGTGTGAAAGACGCACTCAAGACCTGCGGTGCCGTAACCCGGATCGTTTCATCTGGATGTTTCCGATTTCCGTTTAATGTCCGCACCACCTCAAATTTCAACTGATCCTGATTTAGTGCCGCACCTTCATTGGCTACATAGGTCTGATCCTTGATCTGGAACGTAACCTCAATCCGCGCATTTCCCCGGCACGGCTTCCCATCAAAGCTCGCTGCCGGTTTCGTCTCTGCCATCAGCACCGCTACGCCGCCGTTCTGATACCCTGCTCCGTATATGTCGCTTCCGATCGCATACTGGTATCCGCGGTCTGCCTGCTCTTTTTCCAGTTTCCGGACTATATCAGTGATAAACGAACTATTTAAATTTACCTGGACTGACGCGCTCTTTTTCGTATAACCACTTTCCTCATCGTCATTTGGAAGTAACGTAATCAAATCCGAATCATCGATACTCCAGCGCACCGATGCATCCGCCACATCATTATTCCGATCCACAATCGCCTGCACCGTCACCGGCTGCACCTGTGTTCCCGCCTGCAGATTTCCATGGATGTACGTCGCAATTAATTTTCCATTTCCATCCATCACGCGTGTGACTTTCGTCGGATGTTTCCGGTTTCCGGTCCGCTCCTGCACCACCTGGAATTTCGTCACGCCCGGCGTCAGACCGACCGAAACTGCCACCTTTTTATAAACCGCCGACACCTGCGTATTTTCCTCCGGCATCGTAAAACGGTACTCGCCGCCATTTACATAAGTAGTATCTTTCCGGCTTTTCCCACGCGTATACGTTGGAACTCCCTCCATCTGAAAGCGCGCTTTTTCCGCCTGCTTTGCCGAGGTGCTGACCGTCACCGTCTTTCCCGGTGCCACCGCACCTCGGTGTTTTTTATCGAGTGTCCGGTAATACGCGCCATTTCCCCGTGCTTCCAGCACTGCCACATCGTAATAATTCGTTCCATTGGAGACGGTATCGATCTGCGGAATCGTAATCAGATAACCACGGACCGGGCGTCCCGCATCATTTGGTGCAAAATGGTCAAGATCGTACCCGACCGACTCCGCATCCATCTCCCCGCCCAGCTCTTCATCCACAATTGAGAGAATCCCCTGTTCCAGTTCTTCATAAAAATATCGCTCATCCACATCCCGCGTGACACCGCCGGATACCAGCGTGAAGAAATTGTCCTTCGCGTGGGAATATCCGATGTGCGCCGCGTATGTATACCGGTTATCATCTGAAATGCCGCTTCCACAGACATTGTTTGCGATTTTCGCCTCCGTATCCGCAAACAGGTACGCGATGTCATCCCCATATTTAAAATAATTAGCTGGTGCGCGGTATCCGATGAAAGTTCCTCTGTGTCCGGCAGCCCCGGTTCCCGACTGACCGATCGTTCCCTCAAACCGCCCCACTTTCAAGTCTCCGCTGATTCGTTCTCCAACGAGTCCTCCGACATTCTGGCTGCCAGAACCGCCGATCGTGCCATTTACATAGGTATTGTAGAGAGCCGCCCCATTCTGAAGCCCCACGATTCCGCCGACAGTCGCATCCGTTCCCTGAATCCGCGAGGTACTGTTATCCCCGGTGCGGACCTGACAGTCAATGATACGAGAATCATCCGACGCTTCCCCGGCGATTCCGCCCGCAAGCGCCTGCGCTCCGGCTGCACGTCCCGTCGTTCGGACGGTTACCTGTGCCATTCCGTTTTCCACCGTGCTGCCTTCCATGTGCCCGATTATTCCACCGACCGCTCCGGTTCCTTCCACATCGCCTTTTACCTGACAATTAAAAATCTTGGAATCCTTCGCATTTCCTGCCAAAATTCCCACCTGACGCACTCCTTTGACCGGCTTTCCTGGTTCCAGCATCAGATTTCGGATCTCCGCCCCATCCAGCGCACCAAAGAATCCAACATTCGGCGAACTGCCTCCTGCAAACCGGAAATTTGAAATCTTATAACCGTTTCCATCCAGATTTGCCGTAAACGGGTGCGTCACCTCCCCTGAAAATTCCGAATCATCCCGGTAATAACCGATCGGATTCCAGTCCATTCCTCCCAGATCGATGTTCGCCGTCAGCTCAAACCATGCGCCCCGGTAATCCCCCACGATCTCTTCTTCCACCTCGCCATAATCCGGCTGCATGCCAAACGCCGCCAGGAAGCTAAGTCCCATCAGCTGATGTTTCGTGCGTATCTGATACGGTTTTTGTTTCGTTCCAAGTCCATGTGTTCCATCCAGAAAGCTCAAATCCGCCACATCCCAGTTTTCCCAGAGATTTCCGAGGCTGGCGCTGACGCTAACGCGCGGCATGATTAATTGTGAAGGAGTTGCCTCTATGACTTTGGAAGAACGTAATTCAGAGGGAGTTGCCCTCACATCCGCATTCATAAGCTCACTGGACGATGCAGCCAGTTTCTGCCATTCTTTCCGCCTTTTTATGGCATCGTCTGTATCATCCAACTTTTCCTTCCTTTCCGAAATAATCCCCAAATCCCAATCCTCAAACACAAACCCGCTCGCCGCAAACGCCGGCAGCGTCGCCGACAAAAGCATCGTCGTCATCACCGCAAATGGAATCACTTTTTTCATCTTCTTTTTCCCCATACACGTTCCCCTCTTTCCCCAAACATTAGATTGATTTCCCCTTGTCCAATCTCTTCTCCTAATCAAACTGCCAAACAGCTTCACTCCCGCTTTCCAAGCTCAACAAGTATTCTTTTTTACATCTGTGACAGTGCAAATGCCGGACGTACTCCATATGTCTCACTGTCCGTCCTCACCGGACGCAGACAGCCATTTACCAGATCAACGCCATAAATCTGCTGATTATAAATGAATTTCCCGTTTTCATCCTGCAAATAAAAAGGCGTCCGCAGATAATATCCCTGTGAATAGGCACTGATCTGACTTTGTGGGTTATCGTCCCCGGAATCAAACCGCCATAGATATTCCCGGTACGCAAGTGCCTCTTCCAATGACAGGCAGAAAAGCTGGTCGTTCATAAGCTGAAAACCAATATCATGACGCGCCAGTTCCCGCCCGGACGTCTGCGAAAATGCACCAGCCGCCGTGCTTCCCATGTACGCGGTCTGGATTCCCGTATGGATCGGTTCCAGACAGAAGCTGCTGTTCTGACTGTTTTTCTGCAGCCATGCGCGCACCTGCGAAGTTTTATAATTATTGTCTTTGCCAAACGAGAAAATCTTCATCTTTTTTCCCGGTGCCGTGTCCACATCCGCCCGGATCACGCGGTCACAGAGAAACAGCGCTGCTTTCCGGTGTTCATTCTGCCAGTCATGGTAATCGTCGTCGATACAGGTAAATGACAAAATCTCTCCGCCCACCTCGCGCAGCTGGACATCGCCCTCCTTCCAGATCACTTTTTCGGGCATTTCACTTTCGCTCCAATCCACGCTTCCACAGCGGTCACAGATTTGATCCCCGTTTTCATCCAGGTGCCCCAGCGCCGGAAGGCGCTCTATCTTTTCTTTCTGACATCGTCCGCAGACATACACTGCCCGCCCATTCTTTAAGCAATCATTTTCCTCCCACTCCCATTGGCTCCACTGATGCGTACAAGTACGGTCATCCCAGTTTCTCCGCACCCGGATGCGCGTGATGATATATTCCTTTCCATCCACCGAAAAGGAATCCTCTTCCACCTCAGAATAAACTGCGTCGTATTCCACCCCGATTGTTTTTGCCGACGGTGTAAAATCCTGACCAATCAGATAAAATTCATGCCACGCTGCATCCCCGATCGCAGATACCAGATTCCGGATCCTGGCATCATTTTCCGACTGATTTTGAACGGTCAGACCGGAACCGCTGCCCGATACCGCCGCATCCTCGCGCCCAAATATGGCGCACTCCGCCTCCCATGCACTCTGTTTCCATCGTTCCAGGCGTTTCCGAAGCGCCAGCATGGCGGTATCCTCCTCTGCTCCTATTTCTGGAACCTTGCCGCCTCTTTCATATTTGATATAAATTTTTTCAGTTCCTGTTCCATACAATTCAAATATTTGCGGTGACTGTACCGCTGATTTCCAGATATGCCCGTCGCTCCCTATGATTTGCTCTGGGAAAGATACGTTCAGGGAAGTTCCTTCCAAAACTTTGCCTGTCTGCGTATGAAATATAAGATGATTTGCATTCTCAGCATCTATAAATGAGACGCTGTAGCCGACTATGACAGCTGTTTCTGCCTGTTTCACTGCATTTTCAGCTGCCAGCGCCATTCTACCGGATGAAAATATCAATATCAGTGATATTCCCAAAATGGTACCATTCCGGCAGCGACACCCTTTATGAGTCCCCATGTTTATTTTTAACAACTCAAACCTCCCCTCAAACCCTTTTCACATCCCTTTTCTTATCCTCTTTCGCAAGTTATATAAGGTTACTGTTCACGCATACGTGCCCAGTAACGGAATTTGCCGTGGCTTCGCATTTA
>OFLY01000763.1_pt1 | contig 23631 bp, 25 predicted proteins | sample 1541161 | NCBI WGS metagenome assembly OFLY01 (sample SAMN04209247, study PRJEB22552) | human gut metagenome | biome: gut; material: feces | host: Homo sapiens | place: USA: Oklahoma | reverse complement strand
GCCCTGTCAACCTGTTTGCTGGTGGTAATCCTAGTTCTAACGTGGCTAAGGATCCTAAGAATATGTCATTAGACGAACAGACTGATCTATATCGAAAAGATCCTTCGCAATGGCAAAGTTTGTTCGGCAATAACAATAAATAGAAAGGCGGAATTTTAAATTATGGAAACACATTTATCAGACATGATCATTCCTGAAGTTTTTGGGAATTATGTATTAAATACGGCACTTAAAACCAACCGCTTTGTGCAAAGTGGTATTTTGACACCAGATCCGGATCTTGGACCACATTTGTTGGAAGCAGGTACAAAGATCACAGTACCTTTTATCAACGATCTATCTGGTGATCCAGACAACTGGACCGACACTGACGACATCCCTGTAGATCAACTTACATCAGGTAAACAACTAGGTTTGAAATTTTATCAAAGTAAAGCCTTTGGTTACACTTCATTATCTCAAATGATCTCCGGGGCCCCTATCCAAACAACGATCGGTAATCGCTTTGCAAGCTTCTGGACTCGCGCTGATGAGAAAATGCTATTAGCGGTTTTGGATGGTGTTATGGGCGTAACGAAGGTTAAAAACAGCAAATTCTATGATGCAACTTCTAAGACGCCAACAGACGCAGCTTTCAGTGCCAAAGGTTTTATTGCAGCCATTGGTTTGATGGGCGATCTTCAAGATACTTCATTTGGAGCAATTGCCGTTAACTCTGCTACTTACTCAATGATGAAGCTGCAAGGGCTTATCGAAACTATTCAACCTCAAAATGGCGCTATGCCTTTTGAAGCATATAATGGTTTGCGGATCGTACTTGATGACGATATCCCAGTTGATCTGACTAACAAGCAAAAGCCAACAACAACGTCTTATATCTTTGCTCCAGGAGCAGTTCGTTATTCTAGCGTTTTGGCAAGTACTGAAACTAAGTATGATCCGATCGAAAATGGTGGGACAGATACGATTGTTCAAAAACGTGTAGGAACGATTCACGTTGCTGGTACATCTGTGAAACCATCATTTGCACCAACTAAGAGCACATTCCCAACCATGGAAGAGTTTGGAAAGCCAAGTACTTGGGAAGTAGTTGATGGCATTGATCCGCGTACGATCGGCGTTGTTGCATACAAAGCTGAGTTAGATCCTGCATTAGTTCCAGGCGCAGAAGTTACAACTGCTGGCCCAGGAACTGCAGCTCCTGGTACAGGACATTAGGAAAGGTCGTGAGCTGAATGCTAAGCTTTTCAGAATATCAAGAGCTTGGTGGTAGGCTGACTGATGAAGGTATATACACCAAGTTGGAGCATGATGCAGTTCAACTTTTGAACACTGCGACACAGATGTTTTATGTTAGAAATGACATCAGTACTGATCAAGATGAGTGGCGGGTAAAGATGTTTAAAATGGCTTTAGTTGCACAGATTGATTACACAAATGACGTCGGTGCTTCGACAGAGTATGAAATGGCACAAAAAGCTGTTAAGAGTGTGTCTATTGATGGAACTACTGTTACAACTGACGGAACATTCAAAGATAGTAGCACTGGCGGAATCTATAATATTGCTTTAGATTACCTTCTTCAAACAGGCTTGCTTTTTGGGGGTGTGGACATATGTTAAAGCCACCAAAAAATATGTGCAATCAAAACATTATCCTTAAGCTTAAAGTTGAAGATCCTGACGATATTTACGGTGAGTCTACTGATTTTGACGAGATTAAGTTAGATAATTGTGTGGTCCACGCTCGTACTGTCTACGAGGGATCCAACAACAATCGTCAGATCGTATCAAATGCAACTGTTATGCTATATTCTGGGATCACGACACCATTTATTGAACTGACAAAGGATCATCTTGGCTCAAAGGTCGAGTACAACGGTATTGAATACACGTTGACAAACATCAGCGAGGATAGGGACCCTTTCAGCAATGAGATTTATCAATATAAGTTGGGAGTGATTTAATTGGGAATCAAAGTTGACTTTCATAGCGATGCATTGGACAGGAAACTCAGCCATGATAGTTTAGTGCGTGGCCAAAAGGCGGCAGCCAACGAGGCGCACCAAGCAATGGAAAAGTATGTTCCTATGCTTCATACGGATTCTTCCACAAACCTGCGCAGTATGTCATTTGTCAATAATAACGGAACTAAAATCAATTATAGTGCTGTTTATGCCAAAGCGCAGTTTTATGGCTTTGTTGGCGGATATCCAGGATATCGAGTTCATAATTACACGACCCCGGGTACTTCCAGGCGTTGGGATCTGCGATTAAAAGGAAATAAGCATGATATTTCATTAGTCAAAGAGGCCTTTGTAAAGGGGGCTCAATGGAATGGATCTTGATCTTCAAGAATCATTAGCAAAGTCAATTATAAAAGGGACTGGCCTAAAACTTAAGGTGGCCTACTTATCACCTGATAGCGATATTGGCTTAGTGCCTGTACAAGGATCGCATGTTGTTGAGGCTGATTACTCTGGTAATCAGTTATGGCAGTATAACTATGCGATTACGATTAAAACGAAAAGCGCACGAGAAGCTAAGGAGAAACTCTTTTCGATCAGTAATTACTTGAATAGCTTAGACGGGCTGACAAGTAATAACGATAGTTTCCGATATAGTAATTTAGAAGTATCTAGTGCGCCAAGCGAATTATTAGAAGATGCGACAGGAACGGTAATGTATGAGTTGGACATTGCCGTTTTTGTATATATCAAACGATAGGAGGATGAATACTTATGCCATTAAAAACTGATGTAGTGGCAGATACTACTACAACAAACGGTTTTCAACTGAATTCCACTAACCAATATTTTATTGATACTACAGGAAAGACTGATTTGACGGATATTTCGGGTGCCAAGTGGGCAAAACTAGCAGCGGGCATTTCTTCCATCACGCCGTCAAACAATGAGACTACCAATAATGACGCATATTATGATGGCGGTGCGTTCGGCTCAAATGACGTTACCGGCAAGCGCCCTCAATGGGCCTTTTCTGGCCATAGAGTTATTGGTGACAAGGGGCAAGATTATGTTGCTTCGCATGAATTTGCCGTTGGAGATGCGCTTAAAACTCGCTTTCTTTGGATTAATACTGAAGGAAACATGATTGTTGCGGAAGTTACCATGTTAAACATCGTTGTCACTGGTGGTAATGCTAATGCTAAACAGACGATGTCATTTACGTTGGGGGCAAACGGTGCGCCTGTTGTACCACAAGGAAAACCTACACTTAAGGCTGCTGAAGACGGGACATACACCTTGGAAACACTTTCAGCTTAATAATTGACAAACAGAGACGAGAAATGTGAGACGATGAGATGAGGAGGAATCTAAAATGGCAATTAATGAAATTAATCTTGATCAAAAATTATCCAACTTGAACAAGGTTGCGATTCAGATTGGTGGTAAAAAGTATAATTTGACGATTGATGATGAATTATATGCCGATTTTGTAGGGGTTCAAGCAGAAGTTTCGGCATATTTTGCTGAGCTTGATGAATCAATGACTGATGAAGAGTTTGCGTCCATGAGTCAATCAGAACGAAGAGACGTGGTTACTGGTATTTTTGTAGATGTGAAGGAAAAAATGGCTGATGTTATTGATAAAGTTCTTGGCGAAGGCGAAGGTGATCGGTTATATGAATACTATGGCAAAAAAACAATTGCGTTATCGTACATTCTAAATGAATTGGCAGAAATTTATAAGAAGTCAATCAAGGCTAAAAAATCAGCTAAGCAAGAAAAGGTGAACCGTTACCGTAGCAAGAGGTAGGTGTAAAGATTGATAAGTCTTACATCTAGAATGAATAGAACGATAGAATGCCATGGAAGGGAATACGCGATTGATCTAAGTTTTGATAATGTTTTACGTTTTTTTGAATTGCTCGATGATCCTGATTTTTCTCAGCAAGAAAAAATATTAACCGCTTTTGAAATGTTTTTTATCGACAAAGTAAGCAATGTTGACGCAGATTTTATACTGGGAACTGTTCAGATTATTAGCGAATACGTCAGCAGTAATCCTTATGGCAGTGTAGCTGGTGAATCTTCTGATTTTATTCCTGAAAGATATTTTTCATACACTAAGGATGCCGATGCCATTTATGCCAGCTTTATGCAATGCTATGGAATTAGTTTGACGCGTGAGTTATATAAGACGATTTCTGAACGTCTGCAATGGGATGAATTTAAAGCCCTTTTTAATGGTCTGGCAGACGATACGTACATTAGACGCATAATCAATATTAGGCAAAGATCAACTGAAGGATTACAGGGTCAAGAGTTGAGTTCTCTTTTAGAAGCGAAAGATTATTACGCTTTGGATGATGACTATAATGCCGAAATGCAAAACAAGCGTGCCGATGATATGTTTGAGTCACTATACAACATGGCTAGAAATGGAGGAAATTGATTATGGCTGATGGAACAATTACAATTGATATCGATATTCCGGTCAATCAAGCGAAATCTGACATTAGCCTGATTGATCGCTTGCTTTCAAAACTTGGTAAAGGAACCGGGGAGCAGATGGATGCTGACTTCGAAAAGTCAGCACATAAAATGGAATCGGCTGCTAAAGAAACTGGGCATAAGCTAACAATGGATCTCAGGGAGGTTAAGCCTAATGTTAAAGCAAAACTTGACGATTCCGACGTAAAGAATAAAACTAAGAAAATCAAGGATGAGGTTGGAGGAATACCAAAAGAGAAAAAGACAAAGATTGGGGTAGAAGATGGAGTAAGTCCTAAACTTCCGAAGGTTAAAAAAGGGGCTGATGAAACCACTAGTAGTTTTGGCAGATTGAAGGCAACCATAGCCGGTACGTTTATGGGGAGTCTGGCGTCTAACGCTATTGGGGCACTTACTTCATCACTCAAAGAGGCCGCTGAAGCTGGAGCTGATTATAACAAGGAACAAGATACAATGGTTACAGTTTGGACGTCTCTTACAACGCAGGCTCCTAAAGACGGAAAGCAGTTGGTTAATTTTATAAACGATGTTTCTCAACACTCTATTTACGCTGCAGATACTGTCAATAAAATGGCGCAGTCATTCTACCACGTACACTCAAACGTTGCTGAGACAAAATCATGGACTGACAGTTTTATAGCATTGGGTTCCACTATGCATATGACAAATGAGCAGTTGGCCGAATCATCTGAAATGTTTGCCAAAATTGAAGCTGGCGGCAAAGCTAGCGCCGAAGATCTTGATGTTATGATCAATCGCTTTCCTATGTTCGGTGAAGCTATACAGGAAGCAACTGGCAAAAGTATGAAGCAGTTGCGAGAAATGTCTCAGAAAGGCACGCTGACGGCTGATGAGTTTACTAAAGCAATTGATTATTTAGGCAAGAAGTATAAAGGCGGTACAGAAGAGGCCATGACGTCTTTTCAAGGTATGTCAATGTTTATCAGTTCACACGTTGCGCAACTTTCCGGAAACGTTCAGAAAGGTTTCTTCGAAATGGCCAAAGGATCGTTGTCCCATATCAGAGATCTTGTCAGCGATAAAAGCATACAGTCTTTTGCTGATGGTATTTCTAAAGCTTTAGCTGGTGTTGCTAGCGGCTTTAACTCAGCTTTAACGTTTGTAATTAATAATAGTAAGGCGATAGGTTTAGTGGGTAATGTTATTAAACATACGTTTGACGCTGTTGGAAACACATTGTCAATGTTTGCTATGAGTTTTAAATCAAATGTGGTTGGTGTTGTCAGCAACAAACAGATGAACAAAAATATTGACAACCTCAAAAAAAGTTTTGACGCGGTATTTAAGGCTCTAGAGCCTGTAGAACAAGCTGTTGGCGGTTTAGTAGGAGTAATTGCTGGCGATCTTTTTACAAATGCAGTGAATGATGTTAAGGGATTGGCAAAAGGATTTAACGATGTTGGTAATACGGCGTCTGGAGCTAAGAAGAAGTTGGATTTCAGTTCTGTCGCAAGAAGTATTTCAACTTTGGCACAGGCATTTAATGTATGGTATTCGCTTATAGGTCCAATTGAATCGTCATTATTTGAAATAGTAGGGATCATAGCCAAATCTGCTTTTGAAACGTTTGCCGATGTAATTGGAGGAATTGGCAAAGGAATTAAAACGATTGCCGAGAAAATAGTTGATGTTGCGCCTGAAATGAACAAAACTTCAAAAGGGATGGATTCTATTTCAAAACATAAAAACACCTTTAAGGCATTAGGGATTGCAATTGGTAGCATTGCTACAGCCGTACTTGCTGTTAAGACTGCTGTTGGAGCATGGACAATTGCGACAAAAATTGCCACCGGAGTTCAAGCTGCTTTCAATATTATTTTAAGTGCAAATCCGATTGGACTGGTTATTGTTGCCATCGGGGCATTAGTTATAGGTATTCATGAGGCATATAAACATTTCAAGCCATTTCGAGAGATGGTTGACAATACGTGGGGTAGTTTGAAAAAATTTGGGAAAATAGTGAGTGATGTTTCTGGACATGTAGTTAAAGAATTTAAGAAATTGGGGGCTGAATTGGGCAAGAAGTGGAACTCGATTACTAAAACAGCCTCAGATAAGTGGTCTGATTTAAAAGATACGATTATTGACAAATCTAACAAGGCATATGATGCCTCTAACAAGAAATTCAATTCGCTAAAAAAGACTCTGTCAGGAACATGGTCCGATACCAGAAATATTGCATCTGATAAATGGGAATCGTTAAGGAGTACCATAAGCAGCATTTCTGAATCAACTCGTAAGAATGCTTCAGGTAAATTTGGCAGATTGAGAGACAGTATGGGAAGCATACTAAGATCAATTAACAATAATTGGCACTCTGTTTGGAACAATATGGCCGGTTTTTTTGACGGTATTTGGAACAGAATTAAGGGAAGTGCTAAAAGTGGTTTGAATCACGTAATTGACTTTGTCAATGGCGGAATTGGCGGTATTAATGGTGTAGTACATTTCTTTGGCGGAAAAAAGCAGTCAATTTCTCCAATTAAAAAATTGGCCAAGGGCGGAAGAATCATAAACTCCATGACAGCTCTTGTCAACGATGAGGAAGGTTCCATTTACCGAGAAGCTATTTTTCGCAATAATGGTGCAATCGAAGTCCCAAATGAACGTAACGTGATAACGCAATTGAATCCGGGCGATGCAGTCATGCCGGCTAAGGAAACGGCAAAGTTTTTGGGATTGCCTATGTATAAGTCAGGATTTGGAGACTGGATTGGCAAGGCGGCAGGATTTGTTGGAAATGTTGGATCTGATATAGGGAATTGGTTGTCTGACAAATTTGATGAACTGGAGGATGCTCTTAAAGACCCGTTATCTGTTTTGACCGATTTGTTCAAGCGTGGTCATAATAACGCAGAAGGAGTGTGGCACGATTTTGCTTCAGGCACCGGACGATACTTGCCACGGAAGGGAGTTAGTTGGTTCAAAGGAATTCTTAGCGGTATTAAAAGGAAATATGATTCGGATGGCGGCAATCCAACCGGTTCAGGTGTTAAGAGATGGAGAAAAGTTATTAAACATGCGGCCAATATGTTGCATCAAAACTTGGCAGAATGGCAAATTAATAATTTGTTGAAGCAAATTCAAACGGAATCTGGCGGGAATCCTACTGTTGTTCAAAAGGTTTGGGACGTGAATATGGCCAATGGCAACCCCGCCCAAGGGTTGCTGCAATTTATTCCACAAACTTTTAGCACATGGGCGATTCCAGGACACAGGAATATCAAGAATGGCCTGGATCAAATTTTAGCTGCAATTCGTAGGCTCAACGCCATGGGAACATGGAATTACATTGGACATGGTCATGGTTGGCAAACCGGTGGCCATATTTGGGATAAACAATTAGCATGGTTAGCTGAAGATGGTGATGAATTTGTTATCAATTCGAGGCGCGACAATGCAGATAATCTACTCTTGAATGCGATAGCCCAACGAGCTTCTGTCGCTCCTAACAGCCCGTCTGCGAGGTTGGCTAAAATGGTTGATCAGACTAGATTCAGTTCTGTTAATGGTTATGGTATATCAGTACCCTCAGTAACAGGGCAACAATCACAGGCATTAACGTTGACGGATAATGATAACATTGACTATACATCTCAACTTAAGAGCATAGGTTCAAAACTTGATGATATTATGCAGAAAAAAGTTTTCATTGATGGTTCAAGCTTTTCAAAAAGCTATGAACGATATGGCGCCGTTGAACGTACCAGAAGGAATACGATGATGGAAAGGGGGATGTCGATTGACTCAAGAATCTAGGCCATACGGATTTGAATTTAATGGTCGGCATTCAAGCGAGTTTGAGTTGCGTGTATTGGATACTAAATCGGTTACTCTACCCGCCAAGCGAAAATCACAGTTGCAGCTACCATATCGAACAGGCTACATTGACCTAAGCAATCTCTATGGACTCAATACGTATGATGAGAGGACGGTAACTTTTCCATGCAAACTACCGTATGGACGTTCTGATTTGTCTACCTTAAATCTAAAGCTAACCGAGCTGATGAACTGGCTGATGAAACCTACCGGCAAAATTCTGCTCAAGGACGATGCGATGCCGGGTTATGCGTTTCTCGCAGAAGTGCAAACGGCACCGACAATCGAAGAAGGTTGGAATTTTTGCAAGGTGACGGTCGTATTCCAGTGCTACGCATATCGCCTGAAGCGCTGCTACGATGACGTCTGGGACACGTTCTACTTTAATCTTGATGCAGCCTCTAATTTGGAAGTAACGGTTAACGGTCATGAGAGCATTCTGTTGATAAATACAGGTCATAACCGGGTTCGGTTGACTGTGATCTGCTCCACGGCCATGTCTGCGTCAGTCAATGACCACGTCTTCGCGCTTAAAGCCGGGGACAATGTCAATCCTTACCTGGAGCTGATGCCGGGCGAAAATGTCGTTAACATCGAAGGCACTGGTAAGGTTAAGTTTAAATGGACGGAGGAAGTGCCATGACAAAAGGGTTTAGAATTACGATTCGTGAAGGTTGGAACGGGGCGGAGAAGGTGCTTAACTCGGATATCTTCCCGCATTATCGGCTCGTTTCGGCTGTTTTGTCTAAAAGCACTTCATCTTATGACACGTTCACCTTCACGATTGACCCGACACATGCTTTGTATACTGAAATCGATCCTTACAAGTGTTTTGTAAAAATAACTCGTCCGGACAAGAATGCGACTCTCTTCGAAGGGCGAGTTTTAACGTATACGGATAGCATGGATAGTTCGGGTACGGTTGAAAAGCAAGCTACGTGTGAGGGCTTGGAAGGGTTCCTGCACGACAGCGTACAACCGTGGAGGGAGTTCCATAACACGACGCCAAAGGACTTTCTGCAGTCTCTCATAACCGAGCACAATAAGCAGGTCGAGTCCTACAAGCAGATAACGCTCGGGACGGTCACGGTGACAAATTCAACGGATAACGTGTATCGATATGCTGATGATACCAAAGATACGTATGATAACATACAAGACAAGCTTGTCAGCCGGCTGGGCGGTGAGATGAGAATCCGAAATGAAGGCGGGAAACTGTTCCTGGACTATGAACCTGAGATATCGTCGGAATGCCCGCAGAGAATCGAGCTTTCGCACAACATGGTCTCGAGCTCACGGAACGTTGATCCGACAGAAATCGTAACGGTGCTCAAGCCACTTGGCGCAACTCAGGAACGTCAGAACAGTGATGGCAGCACCGATGTATCCAGTCCGCATTTGACAATCGCAAGCGTCAACAGCGGCAGTGACTATCTGCGCGATGAAGCGCTGATAAATCAGTTTGGCATACACGTCAAGACCGAAACATGGGAAGACGTCACGACACCACAGGCTCTGCTTGCAAAAGGCAGGGCTTTTCTTAATGCTCAAAAGGCGATTAAATATCAGCTTCAAGCCGGTTATATCGATTTGTCTTTCCTGGAAGAAACTATCGGGATGATTGAATGCGGGACCTATGTCCGCATTGTCAATCAGCTGGAGGGTCTGTATGCAACGGAACGCATCGTGGCCATGTCACTGGACCTGCTCAACATCTCCAACTCAACTATCACGCTCAGCGACAATCCGATAGACCTGACGGCATATCGTGAACAGCACCGGTCGGAAACCGACGCACAGAAGGCGCTGATCAACAGATTGATAGTACGTCAATCAAAGAGCAACAAGGAAATTGCTGATTTGTCCAAGCAGAATCAACAATTGTCCGACAATTACAGCAAGCTGTCAAGCGATTATGCCAAACTGTCTGAACGAGTTAAACAGCTTGAAAACAGCGGGGGGAATACCCCGGCTTGGACGTCTGGGAACAAGTTCATTGATTTGTCATCAAACAACGGCAGTCAGGCTCAGTCATGGTATGACAGTTTGTATCAATCAGGCGTCAAAGGCCTGATGATCAAGCTGACGGAAGGGTCTGCTGCAGGCAGTGCATATCTCAATCCGCTATTCGATGAGCAAAAGAGCCGAGGCATTGCGGCTAAAATGAAGTTTATCGGTGCATATCACTATTTCTTGGCCGTATCCGTTTCTGATGCGCAAGCCGAAGCACAGTGGTTCTTGAGTAAATTAAAAGCTAAAGGAGTACCGACCAGCGCAGTGGTTTCATGCGACGTCGAAGATGGGTCGCTTACTAAAGACAAGGCCGCGTTGACTGCTGAGGTGGATGCCTTTTACAAGGTGCTGACCGATGCCGGCTATACGAATACATGCGACTATTCGAGTGCATCATGGTTCAGCAGCCGCTTTGACAGTCACGCTAAGTATAAATGGATAGCCAGTTGGGGTGCTTCCGCCAAACCTGCGGGTGCCGATGCATGGCAATACACGGACAAGTACAATGGTGCCAGCCTGGACTGCAACTATAGCTACAATCAAATTTTTGTTTAAGGAGGGATAGAATGACAGTCGATTACAGAGATCCAACGCATATCATGCCCACGGATAGTCCTGTTGACCAATCCAAGGTGTCTGAGGCAAATAAAACGTTGGCTAAGTGGTTGCGCCAGAAAATGTATGGTGTTGACGTGAGAGAATCGTTGGCCAGGCTAGCAGAACAGACGTCTGCTGACGTGTATGATGACAGGCAGACGGTTCTTGATTACAAAAATCATGCAAACAACGAGGAGCAAGCGTTGCGCAATTTGGCCAACAAGCTTTCACAGGAGTTTGAGAATGTTCTGAACGCCAAGACTGACAATGCTGAAGTCATAAATGCGCGAATCGACGTTGCCGGTGCCGTGTATCAGACGCTTAAGATGCGTCTTGACGCAATGCAGCTCAATCTCAATACGTTTTACCAAGCCGGACAGGTAGATCCGCAACTGCATATCTTGTGCGTCAAAGACATCGCCACTGATAGCGATAATGTCAGGTCCTCGCCCATGGTGCAGATTACAGGAGGGACCAGTCCTGACGGTGATTTGACGGTGACGTCATCTACACGGCTAAAAATTGACAAGGTAAAGGATGTGTAAATCGTGACTAAAATCAAAAAAATGATGGAGTTGGAAGAAAACGGTGATGAGCAACAGTTCTTCCCGCAAACACACGCTGATGCCGTACTGGATTTGCACGAATATTTAAAAAAATACGTGATACCAGGAGCGGTCAACGGTAAGGACGGAAAAGACGGAACTAACGGGCTAAGTGCGTATGACATCGCTGTTATCCAGGGTTTTAAGGGCACGGCGACCGATTGGATCCGCTCCTTGAAAGGCGATAAGGGCGATAAAGGAGACAAAGGCGAAGTCGGAGCAACAGGACCTCGTGGCTTAACGGGTGAAACCGGTCCCCAGGGGGTTCAGGGTCCCAAAGGTGATACTGGTGCAACAGGTGCTGCTGGTCCAATAGGATTAACTGGCGGTACCGGCGCACAAGGCCCTCAGGGATTGCCAGGAGCCACCGGACCGCAGGGCATTCAGGGCGTGCAGGGACTCGAAGGTGCTACTGGTCCTAAAGGAGATAAGGGGGATACTGGTGCACAAGGTCCACAAGGCGTTAAGGGCGACACAGGAGCAACAGGGATTGCCGGTGTACGTGGGCCTCAAGGTATACAAGGACTCCAAGGTCCCAAGGGGGAACGAGGAGATTCCGGTGTCACTGTGCCGGCAAACGGGTTCTTTACGCTGACCGTTGATGCCAACGGGGATTTGTGGGCAGTTTCGAGCGGAAGTGATGCTCCTGAATTTTCGCTCGATTCGGATGGTAATCTGTACTATGTTACAAATGAATGAGGTGAGTAAATGACAAAGACGTTAATCGGCAACATCAAAGGGCCTAAGGGAGATACCGGTTCACAAGGTCCTCAAGGTGTCAAAGGCGATACGGGAGCTACAGGAGCTACTGGTCCGAGGGGGCCACAAGGTATACAGGGTCCGGCTGGGCCTACCCCCACAATCGGAAGCAACGGCAACTGGTTCATCAACGGCACTGACACCAAGAGCCCAAGCCGTGGTTCACAAGGTCCTCAGGGCGTACAGGGCGTGCAAGGTCCGAGAGGCGCAACTGGATCACAGGGGCCGACTGGAGCAACCGGTCCGGCCGGTCCGACACCGACAATCGGATCAAACGGAAATTGGTTCATCAACGGTGTCGATACTAATAAACCTAGTCGAGGGGTACAGGGGCCACAGGGCATTCAAGGACCCAAAGGAGCTACTGGGGCAACAGGTTCACAGGGTCCTCAAGGAATTCAAGGCCCAAAAGGTGCTACGGGAGCAACCGGTGCAACCGGAGCCACAGGTCCAACCGGCCCGCGCGGCCCACAAGGACCAGCCGGACAAAACGCAACGACAACGGCAAACGCTACGCAGAGAACCAACGGCCTAATGTCGTACACCGATAAAACCAAGTTGGATACTCTGCAAATAGTCAAAATTACTAAGATAAAGGATGTGTAAACTATGACGTATATCGCACAACTATCAGATGGATCTAACACGCAGTTTTTCCCACGCACGAGATGGGATGCACTGCTTAATGTTCCATCGTTGGTACAACCTAGTGAGCTTAAAATTACTAGATGGAATAATGCTGTAACGGCTAAAAATGGATTTTCTCTATCTGATAAGACCTATATTGAACGGGCGGACTTTGTTAACTTTTCACTGCTTGTTTTTTATACAAGCTGGCTTAAATATCCTAAATTGGATGCGTGGAAACTTGTAGAAGCGGTAGCAATTCCATCATCGATTCTAAACGGATACACAAAAGCCACAGGATTATCAACTCGTTATCGAATTAATCCAACACAAGACGTCTCGCTAAGTGACAATTTAACGGCATTATGCACCTATCCTCGCCAAGCGATTGCAGCTGGTACCGGAACGGCTATTGAGATGGCGTATTTAATCCATAACTAAGGAGGAAAATTATGCTAATCTACTATTACGATGAAAACAACATCTATACTCACACCGACCTCATCGATGATGGCGGTACACTGCCACAGAATGCAACTACTGTGGCACCGGTTGATTCCAACGGTGTCGGTCTGTATGAGCCTGTCACGTGGCACGTAGACACGCAAACATGGTCTGGTGCGACTAAAGAGGAGTACGATGCGGCTCACCCTGCTGACACAGTAGCTGTGACGCCTACCGCTGATCAGCAGGCACGGGCTCAGCAGATGCTCGCCATGGCCAACTTGACAAACCAGGTTGCCATGCTACAGAAGACGGTTGCGACGCTGATGGTTCAGAATGCTGCTAATAAGGAGGATAAACAAAATGTATAGCTATGATATTGTAAATGAATTTTACCGAATGGGGCTCTTTACCAAGGAGAACGTGCAGCTTTTTGTGCGAGTTGGACTGTTCGCCAAAGAGGACTATGCCAAGATGTTCCCTGAGGACGCGCAGACAACGACTGTCTGAAGTATGACGGGAGGGCGGGACGGATTTAATACGGAGATGATGATTTTGGTACATGGATTATGGGGGTTAAGCTGGGGGGAAATTCTCAGTTTGGTGACGCTCATCGGCGGGTTAATCACACTTGGGTCCAAACTGTTCAAGAGTGGGATTGCCAATGTTCTGGCCCCGCTTAGGTCGTCACTCGATGAGCTTAATGTTAATCTGAAGAGATTGAATGGGAATTTCCACAGGCAGGAATCGGAAATCGAAAAAATCAATGAGAATCTCAGACATCATGAACTGCAGCTGCAGGAGCACGATTTGGAAATTAAGAATCTTAAGGAGGATACTAATCATGGGAGATAAAATCAGAAAGGCACTATACAACGCAGACGGAACGCTGAATCGGGGGACGGTAGTCGGACTAGTGTCGGCGCTGCTGCTTCTTGCTCAGCAGATTGCCGGGATTTTTGGACTGGATTTGACAGGACAGATGTCTGCGGTGCAAGACTGTATCAATACAGTACTGACTATTCTAACGATTCTTGGCGTTGTATCGGTTCCAAAGGACGGTGCAACGAATGAAAAATAAGATTAAAATCATAATTGCTGGCCTTGCTTGCGCAGGGCTTTTTTTATGCGGTCAGAATGCGCAAGCAAGCAGGGCGCAGGGGACGGATTTATCACGGTATCAAGGGTATACGGCCGTTAAAGGCCAAGCCAGTGATGAATTTGCTATCTCGCAAATCGGCGGCATAAACTCAGGCGGCATCTACACGCAGGCCACCTACCAGTCGCAGGTAGCTACGGGTATCGCACAGGGACTGCGTATGCATACGTACATCTGGTATCAGGTGGGCGGTGACAAGCAAGTGGCCAAGAAGTGTATGGATTACTTCTTGCCACGGGTCCAGACGCCCAAAGGCTCAATTGTAGCGCTTGACTATGAGGACGGCGCCTCGGCAAGTGTGTCGGCCAACACTGATGCAATTTTGTACGGTATGCGACGTGTCAAGCAATCCGGGTATACTCCAGTTTATTACTCGTACAAGCCATATACGTTGTCACACGTTGACTACAAGCGGATTTTGGCTGAGTTCCCTAACTCGCTTTGGATTGCTGCCTACAAGGACTACAGTGTCACCACGGTTCCCGACTATCGCTACTTCCCAACCATGGACGGGGTAGCCCAGTGGCAATTCACAAGCTGCTATCGTGGCGGTGGACTCGACGGTAATGTCGACTTGACGAATATCACACAGAACGGCTACCACAAGGGGAGTGCTACCAGACCTGTAAGCAAGCCGTCAGCCGTCAAGCAGGGCATCAAGGCGGACAACACGCCTAAGGCCGACATCAAGCCTGGATACACGGTCAAGGTCAACTTCTCGGCAATTCACTGGGCAAGCGGTCAGTCTATCCCGTCGTGGGTGCACGGCAAGGCCTATCGTGTGCAACAGGTATCGGGTAACCGAGTACTACTGGCCGGCATCATGAGTTGGATCGACAGGGCTGACGTCGAGATACTGCAGACATCGGCGCAAGCCAAGCAAACCGCCACGGGCATCTACACAGTGCAATCCGGTGACAGTTGGTGGTCAATCGCCAACCGCTATGGCATGAACATGTATACGTTGGCGGCACGCAACGGCAAGACTATCTACAGTATGTTGTACCCTGGAGACAGATTGATTATCAGCGGTCAGACGTCACATGTCTACACGGTCAAGTCAGGCGATACTTTATCGGGCATCGCAAACCGATTAGGCACGTCGGTAAGCTCATTGGCTAGTCGTAACCACATCAGCAATCCGAATTTGATTTTTGTTGGCCAACGATTGAGTTACTGATGTACGAAAGTGTACGAAAAACATATGCTATAAACTGCTGATGTACGTAATTATGTACGCAAATGTGCGAAAGTGTACGAAAATGCATGCTATAATTAACATACAACAGCTTCGTAATCCCCCGTGCCGAACGGGGGATATTTTTTATATAAAGAAGTAGGAATTTTTGAAGATAAAGGTTGATTTTGTATAGGTTAAGAGGTATAATAAATAATGTAGGAAGGAGGAAAGATATGGCGAAGGCAATTACAATAGCCCTAGTAATCAGCTACTTGCTCGACCGACAAGTTAAACGACGCATCGAAAGAGCAAAAGCGAGAAAACTAGAGCTAGAAAATCAAAGAATTGAACAAGAACTCAACAAGTAATTGTTCAACCAAACTGAGGGAGCCGATTCCCTTAGTTTGGTGCACCTTCATCATAACATATATTATGGATAAAAGCTGGGTTTTTATAGTTGTGATTTCAGTAATAGCGATAGGTATTTCTTTTTTTAAAGACTATCAAGTTAGGAAAAGATATAATGATGCTGAAAGAGAGAACCGACGTCTTGATGAGGAGTTGAAAAAGCGATGACATCAGAAGCACAAAAACGTGCGAACGAAAAATGGAAGGCTGCTAACAAGGAGAAGCAGAAGATATATCGATATCGTTCGCAAGCGAAGAAATTCATCAATGAGTTTGCCAGTCAGGATGACCTGTTGGAACTGCGTAAGATGATTGATGACAAATTGAATAAAATGGAAGAATGACAAAAATACCCTTGGCCATGAAAGCTGAGGGTATTTGTGATAGTATATTCAAAATGTTGCATAAAAATTCTTTTTGAGAATCGGTCAAAAGCGCTGTTGTTGCAATTGAAACGGTTGTTGCAATAATGTTGCAATCGGTCGTCAAAAGCGGCGGTATTATAGCAATGATAACCCCGATCACCGGTATCAAAATTTATCGTTAAATTGCTTAAACCCCGTTTTGACGGGGTTTTTGTTTTATAGTCAGCGTTAATTTTCGTTAAAAATCGTGAAGTTGTTGCAATTTTGTTGTCCTCCTGTTGTCTTTTGAACAATGCATGTCGGAATCATTTTTGATGAAAGTTATTTTAAATATCCCGTTCGAGACTTAAACTTTTTTACTAATTTCCGATATTTATGGTATAATCTAAGCGTTACAACTCATTCCCGATAGGATTCACGCTTTTAGTGAAGATGCCTTGTAACCACAAATATAATGAATGGGGGAATTTTATTATGTCAGAAAGACATTTGTTTACGTCAGAATCAGTTTCAGAAGGACACCCGGATAAAATTGCCGATCAGATCAGTGATGCAATTCTGGATGCGTTGCTTAAAAAGGATCCTAATGCCAGGGTCGCAGCTGAAACAACTGTAACAACCGGATTGGTAGTTGTTGTTGGAGAAATTTCAACAAGTGCCTACATTGATATTCAAAAAGTAGTTCGTGACACGATCAAGGGTATCGGCTACGTTGGCGGAAAATTTGGTTTCGATGGCGATAATTGTGCCGTTTTGACTGCAATTGACGAACAATCGGCCGATATTGCAATGGGCGTTGATACTTCACTTGAAACCAAAAACGGCGAGGTCGATCCGTTGGATCAGATTGGTGCCGGAGATCAAGGCTTGATGTTTGGCTATGCCATTGATGAAACGCCTGAATTTATGCCGCTTCCAATTGCGCTCAGTCATCGTTTGATGAGGAAAACAGCCGAGGTTCGCAAAAGCGGCGAACTTCCATATCTTGGACCGGATTCTAAAGCTCAAGTTACGGTGGAATATGATGAAGATAACAAGCCTTTGCGTGTAGACACGGTGGTTTTGTCGACCCAGCACTTGGAAGACGTATCGTTGGATCAAATCAGAAAAGATATTAAGGAACACGTAATCAACAAAGTGATCCCGGAAGATCTTTTAGATGATAAGACGAAATATTTCATCAATCCGACAGGTCGTTTCGTAATCGGCGGTCCGCAAGGCGATGCCGGACTTACCGGGCGCAAAATTATCGTTGATACTTATGGCGGATTTGCACATCATGGCGGCGGTGCTTTCTCAGGCAAGGATGCGACTAAGGTCGACCGTTCCGCAAGCTATGCTGCACGCTATATTGCCAAGAACATCGTTGCTGCCAAAATTGCACCGCAGGTTGAAGTTCAGCTTGCATATGCGATCGGTGTGGCACAACCAGTTTCTGTTTCGGTTAACACTTTTGGAAAATGCAGCGTCAACGATGACGAATTGATCAAGGCAATTCGCAAATGCTTTGATCTTCGCCCGGCTGGCATCATCGAAATGCTTGATTTGAGGAGACCGATTTATAAGCAGACAGCTGCTTATGGTCATTTTGGACGTACTGACATCGACCTTCCATGGGAACATCTCGATAAGGTCGACGAATTGAAAGCAGCACTGAATTTAAAATAAATAATGCTTGTTTAAGGGTCTTGGCTTCATGTTGAGGCTCTTTTATTTTTCTAGAAGTAAAAATAGATAATTGTGAATTAATTTAATTGTTTTAAATATAGTTGAGCTAATTATGAAGTTATGTCTAAATTATAAAGAATATAAAGTCAAGAAGTTTTTTTTTAACTTTGATGCTTAAAAATCTGATATAATTTCTTTGTAGTGTTATTTACGAACGATAGAAGATAAGGTGGGGCTCAAATGAAAAAAAGAAAAGAGCGAATCGAACGGGAAAAGCAGGTCCAGGTATTGCAGAATATCCGATCTGTAAAAAAGGCTACGACCTATATTGGGACCACTGTTTTGATGGGGACCGCTGGTTTTGCGCTAAGCAGCAGGGCAAAGGTTTCGGCTGATACGGTTCAAGTTGATAATAACGTTCAGACAAACGGAAATCAGCAGGCTTCAAATCAGTCATCTTCTGATGAGACGAAAGAATCAGCGTCATCTTCGTCAGAATCTCAAAATAATACGGTCGGACAAACGCAACGTGCCGAACAGCAAGCACAGCAGACAACTCAGCAGCCTGCTGCTCAAAACCAACAGACCCAGCAGCAATCGATTCAGACAGATCAAACAAAGCAGGATCCTCAAACCGAGACTCAGGCCGACGTCGGTACCCAACAGGCAGTTGCCGACGTTCCGATGGTAAGGGCGGTTCAGGCGAATACAAATTATTCAGGAAACGTGCAGAGCTTTTTAAACAACGTTGCTCCGGCAGCACGTCAAGTTGCAAGCGCCAGAGGCTTGTATGCATCATTGATGATTGCGCAGGCGGCCCTTGAAAGCGGGTGGGGCGGAAGCTATCTGTCGACTGCTGCTTATAATTTGTTTGGCGTCAAGTGGAACGGATCCGGTGCGTATATCAATCTGTCGACGCAAGAATATTATGGCGGTGCGTACCATACGGTAATGGCACGTTTTCAGCGTTATTCAAGCTATACGGAATCATTGAATGCTTATGCCGATTTGATTTGCAGTCATTTTCCGCGTTCGACCAAGGCTCAGGCTTCGAGTTACGCCGTGGCCGCGCAAAATTTGCGCAACGGCGTCTATGGGACATATGCAACCGATCCGAGTTATGCATCAAAGCTGATTTCCGTGATTGAAAGATACAATTTGACGCAATATGATACCGGAACGGTTATGAAACCAGTTTCGAATAATACGAACAGCAATAGTAACAACAGTAACAACAATTCAAATGCAAGCGTTGCCACGAACGGAACTTACACGGCCGTTGCCGGTGACAGCTTGTGGGGGATTGCGCAAAAATTCGGGATGACGCTTGATGAGTTGAAGAAGGCAAACGGCTTGACGAGCAACAATCTCTACGTGGGTCAGACGCTCAAAGTCAGAAAGTCTATTCAACAAAATACGAATAACGAAACGAATCAAAATCAGAATTCGAACGTCAACAATAATGATCGTCCTCAGCAGACGGTTACGAGTGCCGAGACATATACGGTCAAGTCGGGCGACAGCTTGTGGGGCATAGCAACCAAACACGGCTGCAGCGTAAATGATTTGAAGAGCTGGAATCATCTTTCATCAAATTTGATCTATGTCGGGCAAAAACTCGTCATTGGTCAGAAAAAATCGACCGTTCAGCAGCAACAAGGAAAAAAAGAACCTCAGCAGACGACGAGCAATGAAACTTATACGGTCAAGTCGGGCGACAGTCTCTGGAAAATTGCGACGAATCATAACATGAGCGTATCTCAGCTTAAAAATTTAAACAAGCTTTCCAACGATATGATTTTTGTCGGACAAAAATTGGTCGTATCCGAGAAAAAACAAAGCGCACCGTCGCAAAATCAAAATAAGCCGTCACAAAGTCAGGTAACCAAGCCTTCGACTTACACGGTCAAATCAGGCGACAGCGTTTGGAAGATAGCGCACGAATGCGGCATGAGCATGAATGAATTGGTTTCATTGAACGGAATCAAAAACAATCTGATTTTTCCTGGTCAGGTTCTCAAAGTCAAAGCAGGTGCCAAGGCGGAAAACGTTTCGAAATCTGAAACGAGCGGTTCAAAGAATCAAAATGCGGCAAGCAATGGCAGCAGTTCGACTTACACGGTCAAATCAGGCGACAGCGTTTGGAAGATTTCGCATGAACATGGCATGAGCATGGATGAATTGAAGTCGCTGAACGGCTTAAAAGACAACCTGATTATTCCGGGACAGGTTTTGAAGATTAAGGGAACTTCTTCAAATACCAAGCAAAAAATCAAGACAAGCTCAAAGGAAACGGCAGAAGCGGGTGCGACATACGTTGTCAAAGCCGGCGACAGTTTATGGGCAGTAGCTAACAGGCAAGGATTGACGGTTGCAGAATTGAAGCGAATCAACGGGCTGTCTTCTGATACGATTTATGTTGGTCAAAGGCTTAAAGTGACGCAGAAATCTTCCGTAAATGCGAAAACGTATGCTAAGACGACTAATGTTTCTGATAAATCCAAGAAAAAATACACGGTTAAAGCCGGCGACAGTTTATGGCGAATTGCGGCTGACAATAAGACGACCGTCAATAATTTGAAGGCCGTAAACCACTTGGCAAGCGATACGATTTACGTGGGTCAGACGCTGTATTTAAATTAAGTTTTGTCAATTCGGTTTAAAGACTTGAAAAAAGAGTCCGATTTTGCTAATATTAAAACAATATTTGAACGCTAAGAAGGATTATTAGAAGGACGAGATTTGTCAGAGAGCGTGTGGCTGGTGTGAACATGCAAATTGAGTGCTTCGAACTCGCCTTTGAGTTTCTTGCTGAACATGGGAGGTAGGCAAGGACGGTATCTCCCGTTACGAGAAAAAGCGTCAGCAATTGCTGGAACATAGGTGGTACCGCGATCTATTCGTCCTATATGAAGTGAAAACTTCGTGTAGGGCTTTTTTTATTTATTACAAGGAGGAAGTTTCAAAATGGCTTACGATCACAAAGCAATCGAGAAAAAGTGGCAGCATTATTGGGAAGAACACAAGACCTTCAAGACAAGCGAAGATCCTGACAAGAAGAAATTTTATGCACTGGACATGTTTCCTTATCCGTCTGGTCAAGGACTTCACGTCGGACACCCGGAGGGATATACGGCAACGGATATTATTTCGCGCATGAAACGGATGCAGGGATACGATGTTTTGCATCCGATGGGATGGGACGCTTTCGGACTTCCTGCTGAACAATACGCATTGAAGACGGGAAACTCTCCGCGTGAGTTTACGAAGAAGAACATCAATAATTTCCGTCGTCAGATCAAGTCATTGGGCTTGTCGTACGATTGGGATCGTGAAGTAAATACGACTGATCCGTCATATTACAAGTGGACACAATGGATCTTTGAACAAATGTACAAGAAAGGTCTTGCATACGAAGCAGAAATTCCCGTCAACTGGTGCCAGGAACTCGGAACGGTCGTTGCCAATGAAGAAATCATCGACGGCAAGACGGAACGCGGCGGGTATCCTGTCGTCAGGAAACCGATGCGTCAGTGGGTTTTGAAAATTACCGCATATGCGGATCGTTTGATTGATGACTTGGATGACCTTGACTGGCCTGAAGCGATCAAGGATCAGCAGCGCAACTGGATCGGTCGTTCCGTTGGCGCTTCCGTAAAATTCAGCGTTTGCGGCCACGACGACAAGCAGATCGAAGTCTTCACGACTCGTCCTGATACGCTTTTTGGTGCATCGCTTTTGGTTTTGGCACCTGAACATGAATATGTAAGTTCTTTGACGACTGCTGAGCAAAAAGATGCCGTTGAAGCTTATGTTGATCAATGTGCTCATAAATCGGATCTTGAACGTACCGATCTTGCAAAAACAAAGACCGGCGTGTTTACGGGGAGCTACTGCATCAATCCTGCAAACGGTGAGAAACTTCCGATTTGGATCGCCGATTACGTTTTGGCATCTTATGGCACCGGTGCGATCATGGTTGTGCCTGCTCATGATGAACGTGACTATGAATTTGCCAAAAAATTTGATTTGCCGATCAAACCGGTTATTGAAGGCGGCAACGTTGAAGAAGCAGCCTACACGGGCGACGGCAAGCATATCAATTCCGGCTTTTTGGATGGACTCGGCAAAAAAGAAGCCATCGACAAAATGGTTGAATGGCTTGAAGAAAAAGGCATCGGCAAGAAGAAAGTCAACTACCGTTTGCGTGACTGGACATTTTCTCGCCAACGCTACTGGGGCGAACCGATTCCGGTTATTCATTGGGAAGACGGTGAAACAACGCTTGTTCCTGAAGACGAGCTTCCGCTTCGTTTGCCAAAAGCAACGGACATCAAGCCATCCGGCACCGGTGAAAGTCCGTTGGCAAATCTTGACGACTGGGTAAATGTCGTCGACAAGAACGGGCGCAAAGGAAAGCGCGAAACGAATACGATGCCTCAATGGGCAGGCAGTTCATGGTACTTCTTGCGCTATGTTGATCCGCACAACCAAGGAAAGCTTGCAGATTATGACAAGCTCAAGCATTGGATGGCGGTCGATCTTTATGTCGGTGGTGCCGAACATGCCGTTTTGCACTTGCTTTATGCACGATTCTGGCATAAATTCCTGTATGATTTGGGTGTCGTTCCTACGAAAGAACCGTTCCAAAAGCTGGTCAACCAAGGAATGATTCTTGGAAACAACCACGAAAAGATGTCCAAGTCGAAGGGCAACGTCATTAATCCTGATGATATTGTTGAGCAATACGGTGCAGATACGCTTCGCCTTTATGAAATGTTCATGGGACCTTTGGAAGCATCCAAGCCATGGAGCGAAGACGGGTTAAACGGTGCTTACAAGTTCATCAATCGTATCTGGAATTTGATCATCGATGAAGATGACAACATGCGCGATCGAATTACGACGATCAATGAAGGCGAGCTTGACTTTGCCTACAACCAGACGGTCAAGAAGGTTACTGAAGACTTTACGAAGATGCATTTCAACACGGCCATTTCTCAAATGATGGTTTTCGTCAATGATTGTTATAAGGCAGATTCTTTGCCGCTTGAATACGTTGAAGGATTCGTCAAGCTTCTGGCTCCGCTCGTTCCGCACTTAGCTGAAGAGCTTTGGACAAAGCTTGGTCATGTCGGGAGCATCGCTTATGCAAAATGGCCTGAATATGACGAATCGAAACTTGTTAAAGATGAAGTCGAGATCGTCGTTCAAGTTAACGGGCGCGTTCGCCAACACTTGAAGGTTTCAAGCAGCATCTCAAAAGAAGAGCTTGAAAAGCTTGCGATGGCAGATGAACATGTCAAGGAATTCGTTGAAGGCAAGAACGTGGTTCGTGTCATTGCCGTTCCGGGCAAACTGGTCAATATTGTCGTAAAATAATCAATATCGTTAAGAACCTGAGAAGAAAGTCCCGTTTTTCTCTTGAAATAATGGGTCTTTGTCAAATGGTGTTGATGACCTCGAAAACTTCACTTCAGAAATGGAGT